>Ga0208127_1001608_pt1 | contig 11173 bp, 8 predicted proteins | sample ETNtaG_6_FD_185751 | JGI IMG/M metagenome (GOLD analysis project Ga0208127, IMG submission 185751) | Marine microbial and viral communities from oxygen minimum zone, Eastern Pacific Ocean - ETNP201306SV45 (SPAdes) (version 2) | ecosystem: Environmental > Aquatic > Marine > Oceanic ...
CGACATCCCACCCATTCCCAGGGTCGTCATCACCACCTTCTCCAGATACTCCATCTCCATCTGTGTCAAGAGTCCCTATAATATCAATAATTGTTGTTTCGTCTCCATTTACTGTCGCTAGTGCTCTAACGTCATCTCCATTGAATGCGGTAATATACCATGGATCTGCGTAAGCATGTACTTCATCAGCCAATGCGATAATAGCAGGATCGGCATCAGAACTAGCAACAACATAAACGTCCCCCACTGCAATCGTAGCACCTGACTGGAAGGTAAAAGTCTCACTCCAAGGATTTCCGTTGTAGTTACCCAAAATAACCACATCATCTAAGGACACAACATCCCCTGTGCCATTATAAATTTCTAAATATTTATTACTTGAACTTCCTTCACCATACTCACTAAAAAACAAACCTGTAAAATCCACAGGAGTTTGAGCCATAATTGAAGACGATACTGTATAAACATCATCCCCTCCATTTCCATTGTTTCCTCCGGTTGCTAATCCAGAAGCGCTGAATGTTACTTCACCAACATCACTAGAGGGAGCAACCCAATCAAAAACCCATGACCCAGATGTAGTTCTTGCGCTATGCTGAACATAGTTACCTGTCATTTCTGCATTAGAAGAATTGGAATTAAGAGAAATTTCACCAGCAACATTATCTCCGCTTTGAGCAATTGCTTGAAATCCATACCCTCTTTCATGATCTCCTGACACCTCTACTCCTATAGAGTACGTTTGTCCAGGGATATACGATTCCGGTAAATTGGTAAACGTAACAGAGCCATTGCCGCTGTTAACTGATCCAGAATGACATTGGGTACAATTGTTCATATTAGGTGCGTTATGAGCATAACCCTGTCCCGGTCCACCAGAGTTGGCAAATAAACCTGAAATAATTAATAATGATAATAACTTTTTTTTCATTATTGACTCCCTGCTATTTAATAATTAAAAACTTTCCTTCCTTGATTTGGCCTGAATTTTTATCCTCCACCGTAAAAAGGTATAAGCCGGATGCTGTTGCTTGATCATGCATTGTAATCAAATCCCAAGCATGCTCTCCTCCAGACATAAGAGGGTTTTTTTGTGCATCAATATTACTAATATCCTGACCTTTATACGAATCATCATGTTGAATAATTTCTACCAAATCCCCAGCCAAAGAAAAAATACGAATCTCTGCTTCTTTTGGTAAATTGCGAAACCATATCATTTTATTTCTACTTCCATACCCATCCCATTCCGCCTGGCCTCTATAGGGATTAGGATAAACTGTTGGCATCCCATTCCAAAGATTTTCTTCAGCTTCAGGTTTCCCTGGAAAAACAAATACCCTGTTTGAATAAATACTACTCTCTAAACTTTCCAAATTTGCATCTGGATCTCCTTGATCATATGCTGTTACAGCGTAATAATTGATCCACCCATCCTTAATTCCTTCATTCACAAACTTATAGTGATAATAGACATCCTCAATTAAAATGCTATCCTTTTCTCCATATTCATTTCTTATTTCTACGGTGGTAAAACCCGTATTGTAGCCAATAGTATTTTCTCTATCAACTTCTAAAAGCAAGGAAAATTCTCCTAATGCTTCATTGTCCGTTTTTCTTGCTCCATAGACCCTATAACCTTCAAAATCTTTTTCTTGGCTAATTGGATCCTTAAAAGATTCAGCATTATTTTGCCAGTACAACGTAACTTTATTTGATTCTAATTCTACATGTATATTTGGAGCAGGTGGAGGAGCAGGTAGAATATATCTGTCAATGATCTGATTCTCATTAATATCCTCACCTTCATCAAGCAGATTGTTCCTGTTTTTATCTTCACCGTCATATGCTTTTTGCGCCCAATCATAATTCACATGAAGATTACTCCTTCTACCTGGAGAATCTGCACTATAGCCATCCGACCAAAGACCACATACAATAGTAAAAGAAATACTACATGAATCTCCCGGAGGAAGAGTCCAGTTCGTTGTATCCATACTGGGTACAGATCCTATAGGACCAGCTGACACTAAAAATAGCCAACTGTTTTCTGCAGATGGATACCCTTCAGATGTGTATTCAGGTCCTACACCTTTCGGAACCGATGAAGACATTTTATCATATCTTTCACTATCATCTATGGGCATACTATATGCAGGATAATCACTATTGCTAGAATTTGTCCAAACCCATTGGTTATAGTAAGTGTCTAAATACTGATAAGGAATAGAACTACCTAAAACGGATACGCCTATGTAGGATTCAGCCCAACCATCATCTCCATCTGTATCAAACTGAACAGCTATGTCTCTAGCAAAACCTGCATTATCTATTGTCTCATCAAACACATTTAAATTATCATACCATGTGAAGCCCCCTCCAGGGGTATAGTAATCTGTATAGTTAAAATTTGCGACAGACGGGTCTGCCCAAATGCCTGTATATATATTTTTTATTGTATCTTGAGATATGTTGCTAAAAGTATAATTCAATATAACAAATGCATCTGCATAAGAATAATTCCAAGCATAACTCTCTAGCCTTATATCAATTCCTAATGGGTTATGGTTCGGAATCCCTTGACCATCATTAAATGAATCACCATAATCTGAAAAGTTAGCGATTATATCTTGGTGGGACACAGCGTTTGGTGAGTAATACTGAGCCATGGAATCTTGAGTTGTAGACGAAATAGAAGATTGAATTGCAATTGGTGATTTAGCAAACAATTCAAACCCCTCACTTCCGGACTCAAAAACTCCATCAACAATAGAAGTCGAAACCCTTCTCTCTCCATTTACAATACCACCTACCCAAAGCCCTGAATATGAAAAATGTTCAACTTGTTCACGTAGGATTTCTGTTTGCTGTTTATACTGACATGATGGATTTATACTCCCATCCTCCATACGATTCCATCCATTACCAAGTATGCCAAAGTTAGTAATCGTAAGACCCAGATTACCTACCGAAGTATATTTATCGTACTCATCTGAAGCTGTTTGAACTCTCCTCATGCTTCTTTCTTGAGCAAACAATTGCAATGTGAAAACAAAGAAAAATAACTTAAAATACATTTATTTAAGCAGAATTAATTTTTTATAATAAAAGGATGAAGATGAACTTATTTTTAAAAAATAAATGCTTGAGGGATAATCCTTTCCTTCCCACTGCAGATCTGTAAATCCTGGTTGAATAAAAATATTATTTTCCCTTTCCAATTCTCGACCAAATAAATCAAAAGTTTGAATAGTAACAGCTTGTTCTTCCTCAGAAAAAATTCTAATCGTTGTAAATGAATTAAACGGGTTTGGGAAAAGGCTATGTACTATAAATTGATCTGGAGTAGTTGATTGATATTCAGACCCTAAACTTCCTTCAAAAGAATACCCTGGAGTTCCGTAATCACCTGACCCGTAAGAAATAGTAGAAACAAACCAATTTTCAACTAAGTTGTTATCCGAATCGACGTCATGTATTTCCTTAGAAATTCCACTGGGAAAATTCCACTCATTATCATATTGAACCTCATCTACAACGGCTCCACCACTATCCATAAGAATTATCTCATCCTCAGTATTTGATAAAGAAAAGCCACTGTAAACATAGTCCGAAACAACACCTCCATTTGAGGATAGGTTTCCGTTACGAGTAAATACAAAAAATTGCCCTGGGTCAATAGCTACATCTTGATTTTCAATATGAATTAAGTGCATATCTGAACCATTATCTTTAATTGTCCAACCATCAAGCGATATTATTGTGTCTGTCGTATTTTTAATTTCAAACCACTCCCCATATGAATCAGATACTGAAGCAGGGTTCGCCATAATTTCTGTTATTACAACACCTCGATCTATAAAAACAAGATCGTCAAACCAAACATCCATATAAACAGGTAAATGATCTGAAGCATCATGCAAAGCATCTGCAATTTGTTCAGAAACTGAAAAATTGTTTCCTGAATTAATTGCGTCATTAAAATGATTCCCATCATTTCCAAACGCTGTATATGATTCGTCAATATAGACCATTCTTGATTGATTATTTAAAATACTCTCACTCACAAAAAGCCAATCAAACCTATCATCCATCCCACCATTAGCTCCACCACCAAAGCTAGTGGTTCTTGGAGATTGAGTATGAACATCAGAAAACGAACTATTGTTATGCCAATTCCCTATTCTATCAATAGGGTCAAAAAGTCTACCCCCATTATTATCACTTTCCCCTGTCAGCATATTAAATGCTGGTTCTGTAGATGCACTATTTGAATATATATTAAAGTCACCAGCAACTATAAAGTAAGAACCAGATACACTATTCAAATGTTGCCTAAGTATTGTTGCTTCTGTCAGCCTCTGTTGAGCGTTCGAAGAACCAGAGCTAGCCTTAAAATGGACACCATATATATTAAACTCAATTTCAGACGTATTATGAACCATTGACCATTCTATTACATCTCTTGTTCCAGATGATTGGGCAGTACTAACAACACCAGTACTCACAAAACTAAAAATATCATGTTTGAAAAATAATGCTATATCTTGTTGTGCGCTTTGGTTAATAAAAGGAGCACTAGACCACTGCCCGTTCTGAAAAACATCTAGAACATCAGATTGAAAATGTGTAAAACCCGTTTGCCCTACCACTTCTTGCACAACAATCAAATCAGGTGAAACGGACTCAAGTATTGATATGTAATGCATTTCTCTATTATCATCATCTGAAAAATTGAGAAGGTTGTAAGTCATGATCCTAGCATCAGACGCATTCACAAAACAAATACTTAATATGAATAGTAAAAATCTCATTTAAAAATCAATATAAGCTTCTATTTTCCCCACGTCTAAATTATTATGATTCTTTAAAATTTTAGTACTGTAATGGCTTAATTGTTTTTGTTCTTCTTCTTCTAAAATTTCTAAGTGATCGAGTAGTTTCATAGTAGCAATGGGGAGAACACGAAAGTTCCCATCTAATACCTTCATCGCTATTCCTATAGGACCGTATTTTTTAGTTCTTATAGAAATACCTCTTACTGACTCTCCCCCAACTTTTGTAATTCCTCTACCATCTAAAGCTTGAATGAATGAAGAATCAAAGTTATCAGTACCTCCTACAAGCAATGGGTGAGATGCCATTGCGTTGAAAACTCTCTTTAATTCTATTTTTTCCCCTAGTGCTAATTTTTGGAACATATTTGCAATTGTCTCAAGAGTAAAAAATGGTACTGGTGCTGAACAACCATCAATCTCATAATGGGTATTTTCAGATTCTGAAATTTCACAAACATAGTCATTGATGACCTTTTGGACTGGATGTTCTTTATTAGTATATCCTTTTATTCCTTTACCAAGGTGTTTTGCCAAAGCCAACATTCCAGCGTGTTTACCACTACAATTATTGTGTATTGAAGAAGCAGATTTGTTTGCGGTAACTAAACTATATCGCGTTTTTTTATCCGATGGCGCATGAGCACCACACTCATAATCTTCAATATTTAGATCCAATTTTTGGAGCATCGAAGAAACCTTATCCGTGTGTATTTGCTCTCCTTGATGAGATGCACACATAAGTGCAATTTCTTCATCGCTAAATTTTACTGAATCTACAGCGCCTGCTTTAATGGAAGCTGCTGCTTGAAACGGTTTTAAAGAAGATCGAATGCAGGTTAAATAATTAGGATCCCCAGAAGAAAAAAAAATCTGCCCATTTTTATCTACAGCAACAGCAAAAGCTACATGTATACTTTCTGTAAGATCTCCACGAGTTACCCTACAAGATATAGCCATACGATCTAGTGTAACATTTTTGAAACAAATTCAAATTTAAATCCTTCTTTTTGTAACTCAGGTATATGTTTTTTAAGGACGTTTAAGGTTTTCGGTTTTACATGACCAATGCCAATTGCAAAACCATTTTCTTTCGATTTTTTAACTAACTTCATTAATTGCTGTGCAATCTTTTCCTCATCATCATCGTTATCTAAAAACACATTTCTACTAGCTGTTGGGACCTCAAAAATTTCCATTGTTGTTTCCCCAATGGTTTCAACAGTTGTCCTACTATCAACAAAAAACTTGTTTATATCTTTTAATGTCCTAGCGATAGTTGACATAACTCGTTGATCTGCTGAGGCTTTTGATCCTTGATGATTATTCATACCGACTGCAACAGGAATTTGATTGAAAGCATTTCTCACCCTTCTTTCAATGGTTCCAACGTCCATATCTGTTTTCAAAACAAATTCTTCTTCTCCATATGTTTTCCCAGTGTTTTCCATTGGCATATGAACGATTACTTCAAAACCAGCTGTTTTGGCTTTTTCACTAAAAAAATAGCTGTGCTCGTGACCAGGTATTACAGCATAGGTCAAATTAGCATTTAGCGCTAAAAACCCATCTGTTACAAAATCATTCCTGTATCCAAAATCATCAATTATGATTGCTATCCTACCTTTGGCTATAGGTTCTTTTTGTTTGGTTAGTGTTTTTTGAGGAGGTTTCTTTTTTTGAGTATTTTTTACATTCTCAATCTTTGACTCTAATTGCTCTATCCTTTTTTCTAATGTTATCTCTTTATTACCTTCATCCATTTTCCTCATTAAAACCAGTAGCACAAGGATAACACCTACAAGTATAAAAATTAACGGAGTCCTAAAATCAAACTTGCTCATGACATTAAGAATCTAATGGAAATAATTTGAGGGATTCCAATATTTTGAGATCCAAAACGAAGGCCATACACCACTTCAAATCGACTTAAAAACAAACCAACACCAATCGAACTTTCCGTAACACCTGTTGAAGAAGAGAATCCAGAATACAAATTAAAACGAGTCCAATTAAAATGATTTCCTACATGAATCTTCGCACTCGATATTAAAGAATTTTTTTCTATAGAAGTATAAACAGAATTTTTTATTTGATTAAATTTGAACTCTTTAGAACACCCCAACAATATTCTTTGAGGAAGAAGTATATCATCAGTTTGAAGTTCAGACATCTTCCCTACGTTTTGAATTACAATACCAACCTTTGTTTTATTCAAAAAATCTCTACTATATCCAAAATTGAGACCTAATCCTTTTGACTCATAGGTAAAAATTCCAAAGTGCACATATGAAATTGATATTCCAAACCTCTGATTTTCTCGAATGAATGCCTTCCCTGCATCAAATGAAAGACCAAAAGAACTAAAATAAGATAATGGACTATCCGAAGGCGAATCATTTCGAAATTCTAAATCAGTAATCCCTGAATATTTAAATCCAAAATGAGTTATTACATTATTTTTTTCAAAATTGTAACCCGCTTGTGTTAAACCAACATCTCCAAACCACGTTCCTTGATTAAAAGAAATAGAAGGTCGACCCTCGATAGCATGATATAATGAAGGATTCACCGGATCATGTTCAAAAAGCGTAGGGTGACTACCAATGCTTAACTCCTTTGAAGAGAAAGGAAGAATAAGAAATTGAGATCCTATTCCATATAGAGAAACATGAAAAAGTATGAATATTTTAAAAATTATAGGCATATGAAATCGTGTGAGTAGACTGAGTAGCCCAATCTAAAGAGAATGAATAATCAATATGTGAATCTCTTTGATTCATTAAACCATATTCGTATCCAAGACCAAAAGCAAATCTACCATTCCCAAAACCTCCACGAAAAAAATATTGTTCTAAAAAACCATATTCTACCCCTATTCTAGGAAGAAATCCAAAAAATAGGTGTTCATTTTTTGCGAGCTTTGTAACAGAATCTGTTATAAAACCTATATCTCCTACAATAGTCAGATCATTTTTGTTATAGCGAGAACCAAATCGAAAAATTATAGGAAACATATCCTTATATGGGCCCCCTTTAGTATAAATTTCATTTGTATCCCATTGATAATTTGAATTTATATCCTGTACCATCAAACCAAAAGTAGTGAATTTTCCAGTTTTGAAAAGTATTCCAATGTCAAATCCTATCCCTGTTCCAGAAATTTGATCTGATTTGGTAATGGGTAAATCATATCTTAGCAATTTAAAATTTGCTCCAAAAGAAAGCCACGGAACAACCCTTTGAGCAAAAGTAATAAGTACAGCATTTTCACCTGTTTGCATTTCCGTTGACTTTAGGCCTGTTGTATACCGCCCTTGTATTTTTCCAACACCACCATAAATCCACGCTATTCCTATACCAGCCGTTGGAGGGAGAGCTAAAGCTACACTAGTAGCAGCAAGTCTTCTATCAAAAGTCAAGTTTGAATATGAAGTACCAAAATGACGCTGAGTTAAAAATGCTGACCATGCGGGGTTATGGAAGGTAGGAAAGCTTTGATCTAATTCTGCTGTAAATCCACCACCCATTGCTATAGACCGTGCAGTGAGCCCCATTCGTAAAAATCCACCAGGCCTCCCTCCCCATTCTTGACTAAATAAAGTAGAAATTATTAGGGTAAAAAAGAGTATAATTCGCATTATTTCACCACAATGAGTTTATTCCAATAATCTTGTGGAGATTTATTTGCAGACTGAGAATAGTTCATTTTTATAAAGTATACCCCATTACTAACATAGTTACCATTTAAATCACGGCCATCCCACTTCAGTGCACCATTATAACTATCCAAACTAAATACTTTATCAAATACCTTTTCCATGGCAAAATTGAATATTTCAAGTTTTACCTCTCTGTTTGCTATAGATCCAGTATGGAATCTTACATATCCCTCACTTCCTAATTGATTGTGATTGAAGGGTGAAAATGGATTCGGATATGCATAAAATTGATCAGCATCATACTCCGTTTGAAAAATCTTCCAATTTTCACCATTTAAGTCTGTTGAATAGGCTAACCCATCTGAAGTTCCAATCCAAAGTAACTGTGTAGTATCTCTTTGATCTAAAACAGAAGTATATACAATATCAGTAAGAATTTGACTCTGAGATAAAAAAGTTTTATCAATTGCAGGCTCGAAAATCGCCCAATTTACCCCATCAAAACTTTTCCATAAACCCGATTGACTGGATGCAAGGACAAGTGAATCGTTCGCATAAACATTATATATCCTTTCTCCAAGCAAGGTACTTTTCCAGGTTTCTCCGCCATCACGAGTGTAACTCAAACCCCTGGTTTCTCCTTGTGAATCAGCATTCATAGTAGCAGCCCAAATAGTAGTTCTATTATTCCAACTCTGCTTTGCTAAGCCTACGACAAAGTTACCAGATAGGCCATCCTCTGGGAACCTATAATGAACCCATTCAATACAGCGTGTTATTTTATCCGTTCCTCCTGGACCGGCACCAGGTTCACGCGTTCTAATTATTTCTCCACGGTTTATACCATTTGCTGTCCCTACCCATATTGTATCTGAGATCGCAGGATCAGGACTTGGCACTAATAAAACTGAGAAAGCTTTGTGATTATGATTCCCACCATCACTTGGGTCTCTAGGATTTAAGTAATAACCTTGTTTGATTTGTCTACCAAGCCCATCATCAACAAAACCCTCGCATGTAGATAAAGAATCCTGAGAATCCATCGGCATTGGAACATTTTCCCAAAAACCTGCATTCATATGATATCTTCGTAGCCCACCAGCCCAGCTAGCGGTATATAAAGTATCATTCAACAATTGACTATCATATGTTACGTTTGCCTCTTTTACGGTTACTGGTAGCATATTAAAACTCCCTTCACCAAAAAACTGAACCAGTGTATCCTCTTCTGAATCGTCCATCGGCTGTTGTAGATAAATCCAATTTATAGAAGAAGAATCATTGTAATTTGACAAATCCGCATAAGTAAGCCCATATCCTACTTGAATGGATCCATTATCTCCTGAATATGAAACTACAATTTTTTCACCATCCACTGAAATAGATGGAATCCCTCCCTCAGGGACTAAATTAGTTACAGTGTAATTTCCTAATGAATCTGAGATAGTGTTATGCGAATACACTTTGTGTCCATCGTGAAAAGCAAGCCCTTGCCCTGTACCCAACCAAGTAAGAGAATCTCCAAGTAAACGAATTTCTGCAACTATATTGCTACTAAGACCGCTAGTGAAAAATGAATCACTAGCAGTTGATTTAAGAGAGAATCTTGCAGGAGCATGATGCTGTGCCAACGCTTGTGCAATAAACAAAATATAAAAAATTAATTTACTGAATGACAATAACATGGTCTACTGTTTGACTATAATCATTTGCTATATCTTGAGCAGAAAACCTCCATCGAAAAGATCCAGTTCTTGTAGTATCATCTGTTTCTTCAGAACCAAACCCATCCCCATATATCGGAATTTTAAAAGTATAGATACCATCATCTCTTGCAGAATCTCCACTTGTGAAATCTGGTGGATATAAAATTTCAGTACCACCATCATCATACAAATAAATCATGTTCCCATTATTCATCATTTCATTATCCCGAAGACTAAATGAAGTAAAACCAACCCATTTAATTGTCTCATTTCCATCGCCATCTCCTACCTCTGCTTTTACTTTAATAAGATTGATATTTCTACCTTCTGGCCTATTAATTAATGTATCTGCAATTACATTAATAATTTTAGGAATTAAATTCCCAACCTTTGCTGAGTCTAGAAGGCCCACATAATTCCCACCACCATAAATTGCAGTAAATTCAGCAAATAAAAACCCAGTATCTGCGTCAGTAATTGCACGATTAAGCGATTCATTGAAAACTTTCCTCGCAAAAATATTATCTCCTTCAATTATATCTCCATTAACTCCATCATCATTCAAGGCTACGGCATCAAAGCCTAAGGATAAACTTGAACTATACCATCTGACAAATGTACTATCTAGAGCCTCACCTTGATACTCTTCCTGAAAATTAGCACTGAAGTAAACTTTGTTTTGATCTTGCATAAAAGTGAACTTAGGGTTTGAGATTGGATTGTCTGGAGGAATTCGATCAGGATCAAGACACGAAAAAAAAATAAAAAATAAAAAAATAAATTTTAATGGGAAATTGTTTTGATAGATAAAAAGTTTCACGCCAACTATCACCAGTTTTGATTTTCTCTATAATATATATAGTCTACCATCAACCTTCCAACTTGGCCAAGGCTTTCCGCGCTACAGTTTTCAGGTGTATCATCCATTGTATGCCAAAAATTAGCATATGGATTTGGATACTTAAAATCA
>Ga0208127_1001610_pt1 | contig 11152 bp, 8 predicted proteins | sample ETNtaG_6_FD_185751 | JGI IMG/M metagenome (GOLD analysis project Ga0208127, IMG submission 185751) | Marine microbial and viral communities from oxygen minimum zone, Eastern Pacific Ocean - ETNP201306SV45 (SPAdes) (version 2) | ecosystem: Environmental > Aquatic > Marine > Oceanic ...
TGGAGATGATCTTTTTGTAGTAGATATAGGTGATGGCAGTAATCAAAATTTAAGAAGTTGGAATATTGATTTTAGCGATATTCAGGCAGTTTTAATTACGCATTTACATTCAGATCATATTGCTGACTTGCCTGGTCTCCACCAGAATGCTTGGGTTGTAGGTGAACGTAGCTCAAAGCTAAAAGTCTATGGCCCTGAGGGTGTTGATCAGTTCACTCAAGGAATCGAGATGGCTTATGCACACGATTATGCATTTCGTAATGAGCATCATGGTGATGCAATAGCTCCTTTGGAATACGCAGGTTTTGACACAAGTGTAATAGACCTTAACAACCCAGTGATATTTGATAATGGTGAATTGAAAATAACAGCATTTAGAGTTGTGCATGAACCAATAGAACCTGCTTTAGGGTTTAAATTTGAATACAAAGGAAGATCATTAGTAATCACGGGAGATACTTCATACACTCAAAGTGTCATTGATAACTCAATGAATGTTGATGTCCTGTTTCACGAAGCCCAAGCTAATCATATGTTAGCTGTTATGGAAGAGGCTCTTAGAAGTCGTGGTGCCGATCTGCTAGCAACGGTATTGGATGACATAACCACTTATCACACTACTTTAGTAGAGGCTGCGGAGATAGCTAATAAGGCTAATGTTAAAAAATTAGTTTTTTATCATCTAACACCTGCACCAAGAAATTATATTCAAGAAATTATGTTTATAAGGGGAGTCGATGAAGTGCGTAAAGAATGGACTCTTGTTGATGACGGAACATTGGTAATTTTACCGGTAGGTTCAGAGAAGGTAATTGTCACAAATATGTAGTTTTGTGGCTTTAATTTAACTTGCTTATTGGGTTTCAGTAACCTAACATCTGACGCCCGATTTTATAAAAAGGAGAATATATGCGTAATGCAGTAATTGTTGATAGTGTGAGAACAGGTCTCGCGAAATCTTTTCGTGGTGGGTTCAACAACACTCGTGCAGACAATATGACAGCTCATATTGTAAATGCACTTTTAGAAAGGAATCCTAAAGTTGAAGCTTCTATGGTTGAAGACATCATTTTAGGTTGTGGTAGTCCAGAAGGAGCGCAAGGTCACAATATAGCTAGAAACGTTGCTGTACTTTCAAACCTTCCTATTGAAACTGGTGGGGTAACTATTAATCGTTACTGTTCTTCAGGTTTGAATTCAATAGCTATGGCGGCAACTCAAATCCAAAGCGGTTTCTATGATTGCATAATAGCTGGTGGAGTAGAGTCTATAAGCACTACTCAAGGTAAAGGTAATATGCATATGTATGTAAACGAAAAACTGGCTGAAGAAGTTCCGGGTATTTATCACGCTATGGGCACAACAGCAGAAGCCGTTGCAGACAGATATAGTGTCTCTAGAGAAGCGCAAGATGAGTATGCTCTGTCAAGTCAACAGAGATGTGCAGCAGCCCAAGATGCTGGACTATACGATGACGAAATTATTCCTATGGATACTAAGATGATCCTCAAGAATAAAGAGACTGGAGCAGAGAAAGAAGTTGATGTAACTGTTGATAGAGATGATTGCAATAGACCAGAAACAACTCTTGAAGGCCTTTCAAGTTTAAATCCTGTTTTTAATCCTGAGAGTGGATCTGTTACTGCGGGAAATTCTTCTCAATTATCTGATGGAGCTTCAGTGACATTGATAATGAGTGAAGAAAAAGCCAATGAATTGGGTCTTAAGCCTTTAGCTTATTTCAGAGGATTTACTACAGTGGGATGCCAACCAGATGAGATGGGAATTGGGCCAGTATTTTCTATCCCCAAATTACTCGATTCTGCAGGACTAACAATTGATGATATTGACCTATGGGAACTCAACGAAGCATTCGCTTCCCAGGTTGTATACATCAGAGACCAACTAAATCTACCTACCGAAAAACTTAATGTTAATGGTGGCTCTATTGCTATAGGACATCCGTTTGGCATGACAGGTTCTAGGCAAGTTGGACACTTAGCAAGAGAATTGAAACGTAGAGGTGGCAAGTATGGAATAGTCACTATGTGCGTTGGCGGTGGAATGGGAGCTACAGGCTTATTTGAGTCTATCCCTGATTAATAAACTATTGTCTAAGGAGTAACCTTGGACGAGCATTTATTAATTCAAAAATACTTTTCTGACATTGGCTCGGCCTTTCTGGCCGAGCACAATGTAGAAGTCCCAATCGGTGACGATGCCTCTCTTGTATCTACAAATAGCAACACTCAACAAGTAAATTCAATAGATACCTCCATAGAGGGCGTACACTTTCTAGAAACTATGACTGCAGAGGATATAGCCTACAGATCCTGTGTAGTTGCTTTAAGTGATTTAGCTGCATGTGGTGCAAGACCCCAATGGTATTCAATAGCTCTTACATTACCTGAATTAGATGAAGATTGGCTCAAAGGATATTCAAGTGGCTTAAAGAAATTTTCAGAAGAATATAGAATCCCGTTGATAGGAGGTGATACAACAAAAGGCTCACTTACTATTTCTGTGCAGGTTATGGGAGAAGTAGATAAAGGAAAAACTCTTTTAAGATCTAAAGCTAAAGCAGATCAACTAATTTTTGTTAGCGGAGTAATAGGTGATGCTTATTTGGGTCTAATTGAACTCCAGAATGATCCTCAATCAGAAAAAAATGTTAATTCTTATTTATATCCCAAAGCACGTATTGACCTTGGTTTAGGCTTAATAGACCTAGCTACTGCTGCTATTGATATTTCAGATGGTCTCATCCAAGATCTAGAATTGATTTGTAACTCTAGTGGAGTCGGAGCGGAGATTTATTTCGAAAAGATTCCAACATCAAAGAATAACAAAACCTTAGAGTTAATTAATTCTGGAGATGATTACGAATTATGCTTTACTGCTGATGAAGATAAGTTAGATCAAATAATTAAACTTTCTAAGACTTTAAATATTCCTCTGACCGAGATTGGTAGAATAACTTCTTCGAGAGAATTTATTTTGTATGACAAAGATCTGAAACCTATGAATCCTGCCTCAGGTTACAAGCACTTCTAATATGAATTTAAAAAATCCCTTATCATGGCTATCAAATGGATTTGGTTCAGGTTTGTCACCTCTAGCACCCGGCACTGCAGGAAGCTTCTTAGCTTTGTTAATCTATTATTTTCTTTTTTATGGAAATATAGGCACTTTTAAACAGCATATATTTTTCATCATCTTTATAGTTGTCTCCTTTTTCATTGGACTTTTTATTTATCCTAGAACAGTTGGAGAAGATCATGATCCTGGTAGTTTTGTCTGGGATGAGTTTGTAGGAATGTGGATAGCTTGTATTCCACTTGCATTAATTGACCATTCTTTAAAATGGCTGCTCATATCTTTTATCTCTTTTAGACTCTTCGATATCTGGAAGCCTTTTGGAATTAAATTTCTTGATAATAAGACTGGAGCATTTTATGTAATGATAGATGATGTTTTGGCTGGTCTTTTAGCTGCTATTTTGGTTACTTTTTTATCGATATTTTTAATTTGAAATTTTCATTTCTGAAGTAGAATACTCAACCTTAAAACCATGACAATCCAAAAAATCGCAGAAGCTAAGCTACCTACTCATTGGGGCGAGTTCAAGGTAATAGCCTTCGAAGACAAAAAACTTAATGAAGAACATTTGCTTTTGTACATGGGAGAATTACAAAATGATTCCCTTCTTCGCATACACTCTCAATGCCTAACTGGAGATACGTTATACAGTCTTAAGTGTGATTGCGGATCCCAATTAGCGATGGCACTCCAAAGAATATCTGAAGAGGGTGTCGGCATGATTATTTATATGGCTCAAGAGGGCAGAGGCATTGGTCTTGTGAACAAGATACGAGCTTACGAGCTCCAAGATAAAGGGATGAATACCGTTGAGGCTAATGAGGCACTAGGATTTGCTGCCGACGAAAGAGATTATTCTTACTGCAAAGAAATATTGTCTGCAGTAAATATATCCTCTGTAAGATTGATGACAAATAATCCCAGAAAGATAAAAGGGTTAGAGGATGTTGATATAAAAGTTACTGAGAGGGTTTCTATTGAGATTGAGCCCAACAAACACAATGAAAATTATTTAAAAGTGAAGGCTGATAAGTTGGGACACATGATTGGGTCCTCAGATTAGATTCAGTTTTTGTCTTATAGATTTCTCTACACCTTCACCATCTAACCCATTCAAAACCTTTTGTTGTTCTTGGTCTCCGTGTTCAATAAATTCATCGGGCAACCCAAGATTTAATATTCTAGCTTTTGAATCTAGCTTTATAAGTAATTCATTTACGGCTGATCCAGCGCCTCCAGCTACAACATTGTCTTCAAGTGTAACTATCAATTTGTAGTTATCACTTATATCTTGGATCAATTCATGATCAATTGGTTTTACAAATTGCATATCCACGACTCTGGCATTTAATTTCTCTCCTGCATGAATTGCTGATTCCAAAAGACTTCCAAAAGATAAAATAATAATTTCATTTTCATTTGAATCTAAGATATTACGACTCTTTCCAATAGCAATTTTATCTTCAGTTCTTTTCACAGGCATACCTCTACCCGTGCCTCTGGGGTACCTTATCGCGACAGGACCTTCGTGTTCAAATCCAGTATTTAGCATCTTCCAGGCAATATCTTCATCTGAAGGAGCCATAATTATCATATTTGGAATGCACCTAATAAACGATAAATCGAATGCACCTTGATGTGTTGCTCCATCTAAACCAACCAATCCTGCTCTATCTAATGCAAAAAGAACATCAAGCTCCTGAAGTGCTACATCATGTATTAGTTGATCATAGGCTCTTTGTAAAAAAGTACTATAGATTGCAACAACAGGCTTCATACCTTCGCAGGCTAATCCTGCAGCAAAACTTACACTATGTTGCTCAGCAATAGCTACATCGTAATAACGATCAGGAAATTCTTTTGAAAACTCTATCATGCCTGACCCTTCTCCCATGGCCGGTGTAATAGCAACCAATCTTTCGTCTTTAGAGGCTTTATAAGATAGCCAGTTACCAAATATCTCAGAGAAAGAGGGAGTCTTGGGCTTTGTTTTATTGTGAGAAGGTAGGTCTTCTTGTTTTATTTTATTAATGGCATGAAAACCTACAGGATCCTCTTCAGCAGGAGCGAATCCCTTTCCTTTAGTAGTGATTACATGAAGAAACTTAGGGCCATGGATAAGTTTTATATTTTCCAAGATATTGATTAGGTTATTAGTATCATGGCCATCTACAGGACCAAAGTATTCAAAACCTAATTCTTCAAATAATGACCCTGGAGCCACCATACCTTTTGCATGAATTTCTGCTTTTCGTACAAACTCTTTTGCTCCTGGCAAATATGTAAGTACGCTTTTCCCGCTCTCTCTAATCCTATTGTAAGTCTTGCTTGCCCAAATTCGAGCAAGGTAATTTCTAAGACCACCAATATTTTCGGAAATAGACATTTGATTATCATTCAATATAACTAAAAGATTCTTATCAATTGATCCTGCATGCGCAAGAGCTTCATAGGCCATTCCTGCAGTCATAGCTCCGTCACCTATGACAGCCGTAACATGTCTATCTTCTTGTTTTTTTTCAGCTGCCGTGATCATTCCAAGGGCAGCGCTAATAGACGTGCTGGAGTGCCCAACTCCAAAGGTGTCATATTGACTCTCTGATCTAACTGGAAAGGGGGCAAGTCCATTACTTTGTCTCATGCTTTGCATTGCATCTTTTCTACCAGTCAAAATTTTATGGGGATATGTTTGATGTCCTACGTCCCAGACTATCCGGTCTTTTGGAGTATCAAATTTATAATGAAGAGCTAAAGTTAATTCAATTACACCAAGTCCGGCACCAAAATGTCCACCGGTTTTTCCTACTGTGTAGAGAAGAAATTCCCTCAGCTCATCTGCTAATTTTGGAATTTGAGATTGATCAAGTTTTCTAAGATCTTCCGGAGAATTTATATCTTGAAGTAGCTCAGTAGATGGCTCATCAATAGGAATAGAATCGAAGATTTTCACAGTTTAGGTTTTTCTTTGAACAATGTAATCAGCTAGTTTATGAAGATTATCTGCATTTTTGTGTGAAAGATGAAGCATTTCTTTAGCTTCAGATGCAAGTTCTCTAGCTCTAGTCCTTGATTCTTCAAGTCCCACAATAGATGGATAGGTAATTTTATTCTGATTGATGTCAGAGCCTTGATCTTTGCCGCTGATTGAAGAGGGTGATTCTATATCGATAATATCGTCTTGAATTTGAAACGCTAAGCCTATTTTTTCGCCATATTTATTAAGTGCCTCAATATCTTTTTGATCAAGCCCCGATAATATACCGGAGGTTTCTAGGGAGGCTTGGATCAATCTACCCGTCTTTTGCGAGTGCATTATATCCAGATCTTGAACTGTATTTATCTCTTTAGAATGAATGTCTTTTATTTGACCACCTACCATACCTGAATAACCGCATGCATTGGCTAGGCAATTGACTATAGTAATTTTATTGTAATCTGAAGTATCTAGATTAGATATTAATTCAAAGGCTAATGGCTGAAGAGCATCTCCAGCAAGTATAGCAGTGGCTTCATCATATTTTTTATGTGTAGTTGGATTACCTCTTCTTAAATCATCATCATCCATTGATGGTAAATCATCATGAATAAGTGAATAACAGTGAATAAGTTCAATAGAGCCAGCTAATGTATCTATAGAATCATGGTTCGCTTCACCAAGCTCACTTGATAAGTAAACCAAGATAGGTCTTAGCCTCTTTCCGCCATTCAATACTGAATAGCGCATGGCTTCACTTAATATTGAATCATCAGAAGGAAGTAACCCTTCTAGTGTTTGGTTGATTCTTTTTTGATAGGATCCCAGAAGGCTTTCAAATTCAGACATCTTTCAATGGAGTAGTTTTGAGTTCTCCATCTTCTTCAATCAATTTTTGGACCTGTAGTTCAGCTTGAGATAATTTATCTTGGCATTGTCTCGCCAACTTTATTCCTTTTTCAAAAGATTTGAGTGAATTTTCTAAACTTAAATCTCCAGATTCTAAATCTTCAACTATAGACTCAAGTTCCTCAAGAGCTTTTTCAAAATTTATTTCTACTTTCTTATTCATTTATATATAACTAGAAAGTATATTCTATACCGACATAAAATTCTCTGGGTAACCCAGGAAAATATCTATCTCCACCAAAAGCATTAAAATCAGCCCGTTCTGCATAAGCCTTATCAAATATATTGTCTACTCTTACAAAACCTTTCATAGAAGTGGATAAATTTTTATTAAATCTTGCATGATAAAGCGTATGGCCATCGTACTCGTGGAGATTAGCAGCATCTGTATAGTAAGAGCTCATATGTTCAATCTCAAAAGATATAGAGCTATCATTTCGTAGGTTAAGATCCCATATAAGGTTTGCCATGAGTTTAGGAGAAGTATCTATCTTATTTCCGATTCTTATTTTTTCTCTCATCGAAGTGTCGGTTTCAAAGTCGTATCTATGGTCGCCATAAGTTATATTTGAGCTTACCGTATTATTTGAACTAATTAGCCAATTTAGGCTTAGTTCAATTCCTTCATGGTCAGTTTTTCCATTATCAACGATGAAATTTTCAGCATCCCTAAAGATAGAATTCTTTTTCTTACTTTTATAGAGGCTAACGCTTCCGTTAACTGTATCTCTGTCAAATCTGCTGCCTATTTCAATCATAGTTAGAGTTTCAGAATCTAGGTCAGTGACATTTTGTTTCTTTTGAAGTCTGTAAGCTTCATTTATTTGAGGAGGTCTAAAACCAAGGCTGATTTGAGCAAAATAATTAAGCTCTTCAAAGGTGGTTGATACACCGAATCTTGCGCTGATCTCATTAAAATCATCCGATCTATCAGACGGTCTATTGTAATAACACCCTCCAAACCCACATTTGGATCCATCCTCTCTGGTGTTACCACTAATCATCCTGTTAGAGTAGTCATATTCAATAAACTCAGCTCTTGCATCGGCAAAGAAATTTAAATCTCCATTAATCCTGTAATCTTCTATGCCAGCGAAGAGGGCATAGACAACAGAATCAACTTCATAGTCGTAGTGTTTACCTTTAGGTCTAGTTGCATTGTTAAAGGCTGAACTAGTAGTAAGGGCATCCTTCTGTGTTTCCGTTAATTCGGCTTTTGCTATGTCAATTTGAAGACCTCTTACAAGGTTAAAGTCTCGATATTCAGATATTCTTTGAAAAACAATTCCAATACTTTTGTGATTATTTTCTTCAAGAGGAGTCCCAGGTAGGAAGTGTTGGAAAAACTTCATATCATTGCTTCTGATATAAGGAGTAATCGAATCTAAGTGATTATCATTTTCTTTAGTTAGCCTTAAAGACACTCTTTGAGAATTAGCATCTCTATATGCTTCAGGATTGAAATTTTGTTTACTAAAGCTTTCATCTTTATATGAGTTAAGTCCGTTTACATATCCTGCTGTTTCTTGATTAAGATTAGTTAATGTCGCATTTAATAGAGCATTCCAAGAGGACAGAGAAAATCTTGATTGGATCTTAATCTTTTGTTGATCATAACCAGATTGATCTCTGAATCCATCGTTGTTTGCGAAGAATCCATCTATACTCCAGTCTTCTTGGTTTCCTGCCCTTAACTTGTAATTCTTGTAATTATTAGGACCTATATTTGTAGAGAACTTATTTAGTGAATCTATTGGTTTTGACAGGATATTAATAACTCCATGCATTGCATTTGCACCATATCTGGCGCTTGCAGGACCAGTAATTGTTTCAACTCCTGAAGAAATTTCATAAGAGGTTTCAAACAATCCATTAACATTACAAAAACCAGTTGGTCGCACTGGAAGTCCGTCTTCAAGAATCAAAAAAGAACCGCAAGCACCTGGACCAGTCAAAACAGGAGATCTCATAGCCGTAAGATGTTCCTGTCCAGACCCTCTGCTTATCCATACACCTGGTGATCTTCTGAATATCTGTTTAGGGTGTTGCGCATCAAGATCTTCTAGTTCTTTTTCGCTGATAGTAGTTATAGATTGATTATTAGACCAACCATTTAAGCTAGATAGCTTTTTTTCTAATACGATAATCTCTTCTACACTTTCGGAAAGTAAATTGCCTGATAGCAAACCTGTTAAAAGAGTAGTAATAAAAAGTTTTTTAGTCATTGATATTCCTTAATTCATGAATGACTTCATTCAAGTCCATTTAAGCGAATATGATAACGCAGATTAGAAGAAAATCAGGAGAATCTTGCTTCCTTAGTTTGGTTTTCTAATCAATCCAAAAACTGAAAATGGTTTCAAAATCAGCTTCGTAAGTCTAGAAGGAAAAGACCTGACACTGTCAGAAAAAGCTAAAGCGCAAGGAGTAACAACAAGAGTCAGGATAGTGGCAACTGTTAGTCCTACCACTAGAGAAGCAGCCATCTGTTCCCAGAAACTTGTAATGTAAGAACCTGATTTAATTGTTCTATCTATGAGGTCTATACTGTAACCCATAGCAATTGGCATTAGGCCAGCAATCGTTGTGAACGAGGTTAAGAATACCGGTCTTAAACGCAAAATTGCGCTCCTTAAGGCTAAAGACTTAGTTGTTGATCCTGGGTTGTTTCTTTTAAGTAGATTAAAGGTATCAATTAGTACAATATTGTTATTGACCACAATACCTGCTAGAGCCACACAACTTATTCCGGTTTGCAGAGTACTAAAAGATCTATCTAGTATTAAGAGGGAAACAAAAACACCTCCAAAAGACAAAAGAATTGCTGAAAGAACTATATTGGCTTGATAAAAGCTATTGAATTGGGCTACCAGAACTATCAACATAACAAATAGCATGGCTATAAACCCTAATACAAGAAAATCAGCAGCTTCTTTGTTGTACTTATCAAATCCGTCATCCCCAACGGATACTCCTCTACCTAAATCTTGAGTTGCAAGCCAATCTTTTACTTTTTTAATTTGAACAGAAGGTATAGCGCCCTCTACAGTGTTAGCTGAAATGCTGTGAACTCTCTTTCCACCTTTTCTCGATATACTTTTGGTGGCTGGTTTAATATTCGTTTCTACAAAACTGCTAACAGGCACCAAACCTTTCATTGTTTGAACATTCAGGTTTCCTAACTGATCAATGTTTCTCTCTGATTTAGGGAATCTAACTCTTATGTCTACTTCTCTATCTAGATTCAAGGGTCTGTACTCACCAACTTTTATACCATTGGTTACCATTTGCACTGAAGCACCTACATCACTCAGCCCCGCACCATATTGAGCTGCCTTAGTTCTATTTATTTGCAATTCCCACTCAATACCTCTTGTTACTGTCGTATCTTCAATATCTATAAAGCTTCCCATGCTTTCTAGATGACTTCGTATTTTACGTATTGCAGCAATGAGCAATTGCTCATTATCACCGCTAACATTCAACTGGAGAGGCTTGCCTATTGGAGGTCCACCTTTTTCTTCTTCAACTTGTACTATGTAACCTGGAGTATCTTTAAGCCTTTCGCGTAAAACTTCCATGATCTCAAAACCATTTAGATCGGAAACTGCTTCATCTTCTCCGTAGAAATCTATGAACATACCTCCGACCCTATCAGGAGATCTCGAACCTCGACCTAAGCCTCTGCTTCCTCCAGAATTTGACCATACAGACAATCTTTCTATTTCTTCGACATCAATTATTTTTTGTTCAGCTTCAACGGCAATATCTCTTATTTCATCTACTGATAGATTTCCTCTTGCTAAGATATCTACATCTGCAAATTGAGGAGCTACTTGTGGAAAGTAAACTATTCCTTTGCCGTGATGAACCCAAAGTCCAATACAGAGGATAATGGCACCCAGAATTATGGAAATAGTTTGACCAGGTGTATCTAGGTAGCGATTAATTTTTCTAGCATAGACACCCGAAGCACCTGATAAGCTTAGTGGATCAGATGACTCTAGTAATCTTGTATTATTAATTTCTTCTTCTGATTGCTTGGCAAGTCCACCAAACATTGCTCCTAAGATTGGAGCAAAGAATAAAGAGTAGAGAAGTGATCCTACAAGAACACAAAAAACCGTTATGGGCATGTCCCTAATGAAAGCACCAAATCCAGGCATAAAC
>Ga0208127_1001612_pt1 | contig 11150 bp, 15 predicted proteins | sample ETNtaG_6_FD_185751 | JGI IMG/M metagenome (GOLD analysis project Ga0208127, IMG submission 185751) | Marine microbial and viral communities from oxygen minimum zone, Eastern Pacific Ocean - ETNP201306SV45 (SPAdes) (version 2) | ecosystem: Environmental > Aquatic > Marine > Oceanic ...
ATGATCTATGGATCGGTCCTTTCCGGCCGAATTTGGATCCTATCCATCATCCTCTGTTATGGAATTGCAAAGGCGGCTGAGATGTATGACGGTTGGATCTATGAAATGACAGGATTCAGTGGACATTCCCTGAAACACCTGATTGCGGCGGTCGGCGCTTATGTGTTTTTGCTTTCATTTAAATTCAGAAAGCCCTTAAACGGGAAAGAATCAGAATAGCAATGCTGATTCCTGATCAATGAGGAACCTTACTAAAGCTTATAAGTCAGTTGTTGTGTCCACGAATGATACTATGGAATCCTTGCAATCGAGTTGGAACAACCCTTGGAATCATTCAGTCTAGAGATTGTAACCGACGGTACACCCGACCAGGGTTCCGAAGACAATCGCTCCTGTGGCATTGGCTCCAACACTGGCACCGGTTACCGCTCCAACCGCACAACCGGTCATCCCCCGAGAACAACCCCCGAGAACCGCCAATAACAACAACCAGGGAATCAGTTTTTTCATTGAACAAGCCTCTCTATATTTTTCCGTTTTGAACATTCTTTTTTAAAGATGACAAATTGTTGAATTCATGAACAGACTCATACAAGTCAAACCTTTCCAAAGGACGTTCAGGTTTTTTATGAGGTTGAGCCAGAAGTGGTTAAAATTGAACGACGGAAAGAATCGAATGAATTTATATTGAACTAAGGAGAACTCATGAGCTTATTCAACTGGCCGCTGTTGGTAACCGCCATTTTATTAGGGATGGGATTGGGCATTCAGGCACCCATCAATGCCTGGATCGGGAAGAGGCTCGGAAGTCCTTACTGGGGCGCGGGTTTTTCAATTTCAATCAGTCTGGTGGTCATTCTACTGTTTGTCTTCATCATGGTCCGCACGATCCCCAGCGCGGAGACGATCTGGAACGCCCCTTGGTGGGTATGGCTGGGAGGAATCTTCGGAGCCATGTTTGTTGCCGGAGCAATTGTGCTTGGGCCGCGGATGGGGATGGCCCTGTTTTTCACCTGTGTTGTTTTTGGTCAGGTGTCCATTTCCTTGTTGATTGATCGTTTTGGCTGGTTTGAAATTCAAATCCGTGAACTCAGTGTTTCAAGAATTCTCGGAGTCCTTCTGGTGATCGCAGGAATCCTTTTGATTCAAAAAGAGGAATTCGGATTATCCAATTCATTGGAATGAGTTTCAGGACGGTTTTGATGATCGAGCCAAATCACCAACGATTTTTCTCCCGTGATATTCGGAAAATTCGATTTTATGGTGGAGGGAAAGCAGATTTTCTGAGGTAATGGAACCTGCGGCAATCATCCGGAATCTGGATTGGAATTCCTGCTGCATGGTTTTCAACATTTTCGCTCCTGTTTCAGCATTCTGGGCACCGCCAGAACTGAGGATGCTCTGAATGTTTTGAATCCGGGAAAGCTTTTTCATTTCCTGGAGAGGATCCCGGGTTTCGTCAATGGCTTTATGAAAAGTCACCGGTAAGGGATCTGCTCTTTCCGAAAGGCGTTGGACGGCTTCCAGATTGATGCTTTTGTCATCCTGGAGCACTCCCAATACAATCCCTGTGACAGGAAGTTTTTTCAACGATTTAATTTCTGTCTCCATGCTCGTCAATTCCTCCTCGGAATAGACAAAATTCCCCGGCCGGGGGCGGACCATTACCTTCAACGGAAGTTCGCAGATTTCCAGACAACGTCGAACCGTTTCCCTTGAGGGGCTGAGTCCCCCGCTTTCAAGATTTCGGCAGAGCTCGACCCGATGGGCTCCATTCAAAAAAGCGGAATGCGCCTCTTCCGGGGTTTCAAGACAGGCTTCCAGAATCAGTTCCTGAGGAGGAATCATCCTAAAGGTGTTGATCCGTGGCCCTGCTTTCGTGTTCTGAGAAGCTTTTCAATTCTTTGAGCAGTTCATCCAGCTTTTGGCTTTTCCCGAGGGATCGCTTCAAATTCTGCTGGAATTTCAATTTTTCATTTTGACTGACCTTGAGAGACCTTCTTAGCTCCTGGATGGTCTTTTCAGCCTGCTCCAGGTTTTTGGAAAGATGACGGAGTCTTTTTTCCAGTTGCTTTTCCCTGGCCGAGGGAGAGTCTCCGCGGTAACTCATCGTATTTTCCTGATTCAGTCCACAATTTCACAAGAGATACCATGGTTTTTCAGAGAAGTCAGTCTCTCTTTTTCCAGGAAAACCTGCTGATGGATTTGGATTGGAATCCGGCTAAATGTCATTCCTGGAATGTGATTAAAAAATAGGCGTTAAATCAAGATCGACCTGATTGTGATGTTTAATTATTAATCATCATGAATTTTTAATTTTTAAATTAAACAATGATATCAATTAGATATGGAATGGCACTCATTTTGTAGAATAGATGGCATTCCTGACGACTGATGCTGTTCAGGATAGACCAGCGGACGGTGTCTTAACATCCGCAGGCAAAGATGCTCAAGGTCGATCTCATCGAACCGCTCCAGGCAGGCTTTGCTTTCAATTTCAAACTTGAGGGGGCTGCCAAGGTGTCCCCCTTAACCCATTAAAGGAATGCAATGAGTGATATAGAATTTGCTTTAAACACCATGTACCTCTTGTTTTCAGGAGCTCTGGTGATGTGGATGGCTGCAGGCTTCACCATGCTTGAAGCGGGCTTAGTCCGTTCCAAGAACGTTTCGGAGATCGTGACCAAGAACATCGGCCTGTATTCGATTGCCTGTGTCATGTATCTCGTCTGCGGCTTTTACATCATGTATCCCGGAGATTCTGCTGTAAGCGCCTACATCCCGGATTTCAGTCTGAAATACCTGGGATTGACCATGGGAGGCCAGGACAAGAGCTACGGGTCTTATGCCGAAGCCTCTGATTTTTTCTTTCAGGTGGTTTTTGTCGCAACCGCGATGTCGATTGTTTCCGGTGCGATTGCCGAGAGGATGAAACTGATTCCCTTTTTCCTTTTTACCATCATCCTCACCGGATTCATCTATCCCGTCCAGGGCTACTGGAAATGGGGTGGAGGTTTCTTGGATCAAGCAGGTTATGCGGATTTTGCAGGCTCGGGGGTGGTGCACCTCTGTGGAGCAACAGCAGCATTGGCGGCAGTCTTGATTGTCGGGCCGAGAATGGGCAAATACACCTCCGATGGAAAATCGAAGGCCATTCCGGGCTCGAACATCCCGATGGCTTCCTTGGGCGGGCTGATCCTCTGGTTGGGATGGTTCGGATTCAACGGAGGTTCCCAGTTGGCCATTAATACTGCCAGCGACGCCATCGCCGTGGCCCAGGTCTTTCTGAACACGAATACTGCGGCGGCAGGGGGAGTGATCGGCGCCTTGCTGATGTCCAAACTGCTGGGAGGCAAAGTCGATGTGACAATGGCGATCAACGGAGCCCTCGCAGGACTGGTGGCGATTACCGCAGGACCCGATACCCCTGCTGCAGGAGTGGCAACGCTGATCGGTTTCATTGGCGGGATCATTGTTTATTTCTCGGTGATTTTCATAGACAAAAACCTGAAGATTGATGATCCTGTAGGAGCGATTTCCGTGCATGGGGTAGTCGGCATCTGGGGCATCCTAGCGGTTCCCTTGACTTCTGATGCCACTTTTGGTGCACAACTTCTTGGAATCATTTCGATCATCGTTTGGACCTTCGTGACCAGTTTCATCGTGTTGAAAATCCTGGACCTGATTTTCAAACTCAGACCAGAACCGGAGGTTGAAGATGTGGGTCTCGATACCTTTGAAATCGGAGTGGAAGCTTATCCAGAATTCAAATAATTTCCAGAAAACAAGAACATGAAAAAAATAGAAGCCATCATCAAACCCTTCAAACTTGAAGATGTAAAAGAGAAATTGGCGGAAAAAGATATCAAAGGACTGACGGTAACGGAGATCAAAGGTTACGGCAGGCAGAAAGGGCATACCGAACTTTATCGCGGTGCCGAGTATTCCATCGATTTCCTGCCGAAAATCAAAATCGAAGTGGTCGTCACCGATGATAAAGTCGAGTCCGTCATTGATACCGTCACCGAGGCGGCCAAAACCGGGAAGATCGGCGACGGGAAAATCTTTGTCACCGAAGTCGAAAGCGTGGTCCGTATCCGGACCGGTGAGACGGGCGAAGATGCTCTCTGATTTGTGAACTCCTCTTTTCGGGCTGGACTTCTGTTCCAGCCCATTTCCCTCTTCCTGATATCTTGCTGTTATCTTCTTAAAAACCTCAACCCTCCGCATCAAGCTAGTACTAAGTCAAATAACCTTCAGGAACTTCGAGGACTCATCCTCTTTTCAGAATCCTTGTGCAGTCAGTGAATCATTCGAATCCATTTTTGAAATCCTAGAAAATCGTTTCTTCAACTGATTTTTCGGTTGATCTTGGACTGACAAAAAGGAACCCTTGGATTGATTAAATCAATGCAGATCCCTTTTTTGAGATGTCAGCCATGACCAACGATACGATCCAAGAATTATCCTTGAAGGAGATTCATCAACGCCTTCGTGACGGCAGTTTAAAATCCCGTGAATTGACAGAATCGGCAATCGGGAGGTACCAGGAGGATCTTGGAGCGTACCGGGATTTCCGCAAAGATGATGCAATAGCGCATGCAACCCTTGCCGATCAGGCATTCCTTTGCGGGACCGATCTTGGACCGCTGCAGGGGGTTCCGGTTTCGGTCAAGGATCTCTACGGGCTTTCCGGAACGCAGACCTTTGCCGGTTCACCCAAGGCCCTGCCTGAATCATTTGAAAAGGAAGGACCGGTGGTTTCGTCATTGAGGCGCCAGCATTCGGTTTTCACGGGAAAGACCCACACCGTTGAATTCGCGTTCGGCGGGCTGGGTGTCAACACTCACTGGGGAACTCCGCGAAATCCCTGGGATGCCGAGACCCATCGGGTGCCGGGAGGTTCCAGTTGCGGTGCCGGAGTCAGTCTCCAGGAAGGCACGGCCTGGATTGCCCTGGGTAGTGACACTGCAGGTTCGGTACGTGTTCCCGCAAGCATGACGGGTTGTGTCGGGTTAAAGACCAGCTATGGCCGCTGGTCCCTGGATGGCATCTTCCCGCTCAGTCCCACTCTGGATACTGCCGGCATTCTCACCCGCAGTGCCGAAGATGCGCTCATCGGATTCGCTGCCATCGACCCTGAACATCAGGGAAAGCTGGCAGAATTGATGAAGGACGCCGAATCCCTCGACCCGGCATCGGTCCGTATCAGTACCAGGGACATGACTCTGTGGCAGGATTGTGAATCAGGAATTGCGGAAACGGTTGAGGATGCGCTCAAGGAACTGAACCGTGGGGGCGTTCGTCTGGTGGAATCGACAACACCGGAAACCCGGCAGGCGCTGGAAATTTTCAATATGGGCAGTGTCCCGGGCATCGAAATCAAGGAGTTTATTCAAAGTGAATTACCGGCCTGGCTGGAAACCACCGATCCGGTGGTGGGTACCCGTATCAAGAGCAGTTCTTCCGTGGATGCCGGAGAATACCTGCGCCGCTTGAGGGTGCTGAAAAAACTGTCGGCTTCCGTCCAACAGCATTTCGAGGATGTCGACCTGATTGCTTCACCCACGGTTCCGATCACTCCGCCGTCACTTGCGGATGTGAGTGAAGTGGAGGGTTACGCGCCCCGGAACATGGCGTCTCTTCGAAACACCACCGTCGGTAATCTGCTCGGGCTGTGCGGAATCACCCTTCCCGTCGGACTGGATGCTTCAGGAATGCCGGTCGGGCTGCAACTGCTTGCAAAACACGGAAATGACCTAAAACTGCTGACCATTGCCTGTCGTCTGGAAAAAATCCTTGGGACTCCGAGGCAACGCTTGGGACTTGCCCCCTGCCTGAAATAATGGCCGGAGTTTCATCGGGTTCTCCCTAACGGGACCATCAAAACATCATCAAGAAATCCTTTGCTGAAGTCCAAAACCTACGAACTGGAAGACCCCCTGGCAGTCCAGGAATATTTTCATTCCCGCCGCTGGACGGATGGGCTCCCGGTGGTTCCTCCAACGCCACAGTCGGTGCAGGAGATGCTGGATCGGGCGAACCTCGACCCGGAGCATCTGATAGGAATCGAACCGGTCAGGAACCGCCGTATGACTGCAGAAAAATTGGCCGTCAATGCGGTCATGGCAGGATGCCTTCCGGATCATTTCCCTCTGGTGTGTGAGTCCTTTTCCGCGATGCTGAAGGAACCGTTCCTTCTTCATGGTGCAACAGCAAGCACCGGAGGTTGTGCGGTTTTGGTGGTCATCAACGGTCCGGTCCGGGAGCAGCTCGGAATGTGTGGAACCTTCAATGTGTTGGGCTCCAGCGACCGTGCAACCACGGTGATCGGCAGAGCCATCCGGTTGATCCTCTGCAACCTGTTGGACGCCAGGCCCGGAGACCTGGACCGTTCCACCCTCGGACACCCGGGAAAATTCAGTTACTGCATTGCCGAGGACGAGGAGCATACCGAGTGGCTTTCCCTGGCTGAAGATCGGGCCATGCCCAGAGGGACTTCCGCGGTGACGGTGATGGCTGCAGGTTCGCCAAGACAGATCATGAATGAATGGACCACCGAACCAGAAGCAATCTTGGATACGTTTGTCGCTGAGATGAAAGCCTGCATGCGCCATTACTCGATATGGCCCGGGAACTATGCGATCATCATCCCGCCCCAGTTGAGGACCCATTTTGAAAAGGCAGGATGGTCCAAAAAGGATATCAGGAAATATGTTTTCGAACATGCCCGTATTCAAAGAAAGGAATGGGCGGATTGTGGAAAGGCATCGGTGGTCGGGAGTCAAGGTGAGCAGGAATATGCCGCATTGACCGATGAAGACCATTTACTGGTCATCGCCGCCGGTGGTCCTGCCGGAGGCTTTGGTGCGGTCATCCCCCCCTGGTTTGGAACCAAAAGCAAAGCCGTCACTCAGGCCCTCGGGGTATGTCTTGATTGTGGACCGCAATGAACGAATGCAAACATGACGATCACCATCCTTGACCCTACCCATGAGGAAGATTCAAAAGTCTTCCAAATGGCGTCAGGTTTAAAAAATTTAAAAGGTGCCAGAATCGGCTTCATCTCCAATGGAAAAAAAGGGACCTACCCCTTTTTCAACGTCCTGGAAAGCCTTCTCAAAAATGAATATGAAGTCGGAGAAGTGGTCCGAGTGGTTAAGAAAAACTACTCGGCTCCTGCAGATTCAGAAATCATGAACCAGGTCCCAAAATGGGATGCCGTGGTCACCGGGGTAGGTGATTGAGGAAGTTGTTCATCGTGCAGTTTGCATGATTCGGTGAAAGCAGAGCAGTTGGGAATACCTGCCTTTGCCATCATGACCTCCAAATTTGTCAGTGCTGCCGAATTGATGTCCAGGGTCTTGGGTGCGGAAAATTATCCTTTTGCCGTCATTGATCACCCCATCAGCAGCGCTTCTGAACATGATCTTGCCCACCAAGCCGAACAGGCCGTCAAAACAGGGGTTCCTCTTTTAATGAGATAACTTGGTGGTCATTCTAAAATTTGAAATCTTATAAATCCTCAGACAAACCCGATGGACTGCAGGAACTGGCGGTTATTGCGTGCGTCGTCCATTGGTGAAATCTGAAGTCGGGGATCACAATCCTGCTCCACGGTGCACCATCCTTCAAAATTGGAATCTTCCAGCAGTTGGCGGACTTCCTTGAAGTTCACCTCCCCCTTGCCCAGGTTACAGAAAATCCCATTCCCGCAGGCCTCATAGAAATCGGTCCGGTTGGCAATGGTCTGGCGTTTGACCTCCGGGTCGATGTCCTTGAAATGCATGTAGGAAATGCGGTCCATGTTCTTTTGCATGAAATCCACCGGGTCGAAGCCCGCATAGACGGTGTGCCCGGTGTCGAGGCAGATCTTGAGGACGGATTCGTCCACCTCGTTCAATAGACGTTCCAGTTCGGGTCTGAAGTCGCAAAAACCGGCGGCATGGGCATGGATCGCCACGGTCAGTCCGTACTCTTCGGTCCCCATCCTGGCAATCGTGCGGATGCGTTCGACGAACCCGGCCCATTCCGCATCATCCATCTGCTCGGCTTCTTCAGGACGTCCGGCGGTGGGTGCACGACGGTCCGAGATGGAATCGATCAGGACCAGGTGTTTTGCTCCGTGGGCTTTGAGGGCCTTACAGGTTCGAACCGAACCATCCAGGGTGTCTTCCCATTTTTCAGGATCATGAAAGGCACGGAACACCACTCCGCCGATCAAGGCCAGGTTTCTTGATTCCAGGGCAGGTCCGAGGACATCCGGATCTTCCGGCATGAAACCCACCGGTCCGAGTTCGATCCCCCGATATCCGGCTTCGGCACATTCGTCGAGCACTGTGGTCCAGGCCGGGTTCCTCTCATCGTTTGCAAATTCAACCCCCCAGGAGCAGGGAGCATTGCCAATCAAAATCGTCATAACTTCAGTGGTGATAAATGGTTGTTCGTTCCATCCTAAATGGATGATGGGTAGGATGTGTTTGAATGAAAAACATCCATCTGATTGATGGATTCATCGTAGCACATCCTGAAGGATGAAACTCAAGGAGAAGCGGTTACGGTGGCGACGACGGCAAGGGTATCCCCCATGCCAATCAACCCGGGAACATGCCGGGCAGTGAGGATGCCGTCGAGCTGGCTGTGGTAGGATACGGGTTTGGTCCCGGTTCGTTGATGATCATGGACCATCGCGAGCAATTGCCCTTCCTGGACCTTTTCCCCCAGATCCACTTTCATCTCCAGCAGTCCGTTCGATTCACTTCCTATGTAACATCGCTGGTCAGGCATATCCAAGTGGATACTGGGACTCAGCTCCGGAGATCCCTCGAGAATACCTGCATGGATCAGAAAATTACGGATTCCGCGTTTTGCGATGCGAACGGTTTCGGCGGTTGCGGTTCCCTTTCCACCCAGCTCGGTGGTGATGAAAACCTTCCCCATTGCTTCGGCGGCGGTGTCGTACATTCCCACGGAATCGATTTCCAAAAGCATCATGCTGTAGGGTGCATTGAAAGCCCGCATCGCTTCAGCGCAGCGATGTTCCTGTTGCTTGTCTTCCAGCCGGTGGGCTGCGCAAAAAGGAAGAAAATCCAGGGTTTTCCCGCCGGAGTGAAGGTCAAGCACCCATTCGGCCAAAGGCAGCAGGGTCCGTTGGAAATAATCCGTAATTTTTTCGGTGATGCTCCCTTCCGGGTTTCCCGGGAAGGAACGGTTCATGTTGCCGCTGTCAATCGGGGAGGTCCGTTTAGCGGCCTGGAACGCAGGGTAGTTCATGGCCGGAACCAGAATCACCCTTCCCCGGATTTGCCGGGGGTCGATTGTTCGGGCCAGGTCGAACAGCGCGATCGGGCCTTCGTATTCATCTCCATGATTTCCTCCGGTGAGGAGGGCGGTGGGTCCCTCGCCGTTTTTAGCCATGCTGATGGGAATCATCACGGACCCATAAGCGGATTCGTCATGGGAATGGGGAAGTTTCAAAAAACCATGCTGCAGACCATCTTGTTCAAAATCGATGGTTGACTTAACCGGGCTGGGTTTCATTCAGTTCTTCCTCAGGATGGTCTTCACGGTTTCATAAGGTTTCAATAATCGCGTTTCAACTCGGATCCATGATAGAGGATGTCGGAGAGCCTTTGATTGGCGGCTTCTCGAAAGGCGATCCCCTCCGGTTCATAATCGGATTGGGGCCTGCGGGCGCGGAGAAAGTGCTGAAACGGGTCCTGTCCCCGCACCGACAATGCGTAATCCTCTCCCAGGGTCTGTTTCACCGAGGCGGCAATGAAGGACTGCAGTGCAAGTCCGATACGCCGGTCATCGCTCCGGTTCGGAGTGGAACTGTGGACGGTCCTGACATGATGCAGTGAGATCTGCCCGGGTTTGAGCGTCACGTCAACGGCACGCTCCTTTTCGATGCCTTCAATCGTCTGTCCCCGGGTGAGGATGTTGTTTTCCCCGAAACGGTCATGGTGTTCCAGGATGCCCTGATGGTGACTTCCCGGAATCATCTGCATGCATCCGCTTTCGGAACTGGCCTCGCTGAGGGCGACCCAGACGGTGATGCCTTCCTTCGGGTCGATTCCGGTGTAGGTCGAATCCTGATGCCAACTGACAAAGGCAGGGGTTTGGGGTTCCTTGATGAAAAGCACGGTTCCGGTGAGCAGGACATCCGGCCCCAGCAGATCTTCCATCACGTCCAAAATCACCGGGTGGTGGGCAATTTCATCGAGAAATTTGAGGATGTAGTGGGCGTTGTTACGGTGTTCCGCATGAATTTCCCCGGGATGGTCCCGCTCTGCCTCTTCCAGCAGACTGCGGTACCGCCTTGCCTGTACCCCGTCAAAAGCATCCACGGGAAACAGAAAACCGTCGTTCCAGAATTGCTCAACCTGGTCTGGACTCAGTTGTTTGGGCATTTGGAAATGTTCATTGATTCGGACAGTTTCCCGATTTCGGCAAGGAGGTTTTTGTAGGATTGAATAACGATTCTTTTAGATAGAAATTACCTTCCTTAGGCATTCATATAAACATTGACTTACAAAAACGGTAGAAGTGATTCCGGTATCAAGCACGTTGATTGAAATGGCCTGGATACCGGAGCCATTCATAGAATAATAATCATCAAGAGGAGACAAAGGTTTAAAGTTCCCAAGTCACTTCACCCATATGTTTTGCAGGAGGTGCAGTCATCATTTCTCCCATGGAACCGAGTATTTCATTGGCAATGGCTGTAACTGCTTCACAAGCTTTCTGTGACTCATAGCAAGCGATGACGACCGATGTGTCATCATCTGCTTCAAACAACCGAATATGTTCTATCCCAGGCATGGCTTCAAGTTTTGCTCTATTTTCATCCAGTAAAGCATAGCCTTTTTCTGCCATCTCAGGTTTACCCTTTAAAATGGTGACTCGATAGTACATGTGTCCTCTATGGGATAAATGTTAATCCAAAAATTAATTGAAAAAATGGATCGTAACTCTACTTGACTGAGCCTTCAAGACTCAGATTATTTGAATGTGCTCAGGAGTGGTGTTGAAGATTTTGTTGATACCGAGAGGTTGGGAATTGTCTCCCTGATTTTCGACGATCTTTTCAACCATGGAAGATTTATTTGGGAAAAACCGAGACAGACATTATCCCTCTAATTTCTTGG
>Ga0208127_1001614_pt1 | contig 11142 bp, 8 predicted proteins | sample ETNtaG_6_FD_185751 | JGI IMG/M metagenome (GOLD analysis project Ga0208127, IMG submission 185751) | Marine microbial and viral communities from oxygen minimum zone, Eastern Pacific Ocean - ETNP201306SV45 (SPAdes) (version 2) | ecosystem: Environmental > Aquatic > Marine > Oceanic ...
TCCAGTCTCTATCCTAGAAGATAAAATTCTAATCCATAAATCTCTGGCTTTTAAAACCGATACCACTTTACCATCATGTGGACTTTTTAACTCTATTTCTCCATCATCCTCAACAGCTTTCATAAAACTGTCTGGAATAACCACTCCATGGTGTAAATTTAAACTTCTTCTATTATAATCCCCACCTGTTGGTCTTCTAAGCTCAATAAACTCCTCTATTTCGGGGTGATCAACCCTTAAATAAACAGCAGCACTACCACGTCTAAGACTCCCCTGAGATATAGCTAGGGTCTGGGAATCCATTACCTTAATAAAAGGTATAATACCAGAAGTTTTACCATTTTGCTTTACTGTTTCACCTATAGACCTAACATTATTCCAATAACTCCCTATTCCTCCTCCTTTGGCCGCTAGCCAAACATTTTCATTCCACAAACTTACAATTCCTTCTAAAGAATCCTGTACTTCATTTAAGAAACATGAAATTGGCAACCCTCTATCAGTACCCCCATTACTCAAGATTGGAGTTGATGGCATAAACCATAGATTAGAAATATAATTGTACAAACGCTCAGCATGGCTTTCATCATCGGCATAATATTTCGCAACTCTAATAAAAAGCTCCTGAAAACTCTCATTAGGCAATAAATACCTGTCCTTTAATATCGCCTTACCAAAATCTGTTAAATTATCGTCCTTACTTTTATTTACCTGTAAATTAAATACCGGTAATTCATAGTTATTATCGTTATTAGCCAGCTCAGAAGTCATTTTACCCTATTTCAACACATTAAATTCAATTCTTATAAACAAAAATAGTAAAAACTATATATAGTAGCAACAAATCTCATTACCTACTACATGTTGGGGAATACTAAAAGATCATAAAATTTATGTCTACTGAATAATTTGAAAAAAAAGTAAATTTTTTGCTTGCAATTAACAAATCTTCTTTTTGTCTAACTTGGCGTTATTTCACTCTAAGAAAACCGGAAAAACACACAAGAATCACTCAAACACCCCAAACTAACTAACTGATTTCACGCATAAGACGAGAAAAAGGGAAATTACACCAACTTTACCAGATTACATAGATAATAAAGCTATTTCAGCCTAGGATCTTTTATTTGAAATAATTTTTTATTCATCTCTGCCCCATTTATTTCCATTTCAAAAAATGTGACACTAATCTTTTGCCCCTGATTATCTAATAATTCTATTTTTCCCAACTTAAAAGGATCATTCTGAAATAAAAATGAAAACTCGCCAACATCCTTTTGATTCCTTTTAATCAATGATATCCTAGTTGAGTCACCCTTTTCCACCAAATCCACTACCTCCAAATCCTCAGATGCAAATGATATACTCCTCCTTACCAGTAAAGATGCTATACTCTGCTCTATGGGAACATAGTTTACTTGATCTAGCTCAGTATCATGATAAATTAGTGACTTTCCATTAGCCACAATAATAATAGGCTGGTCCTGATATTCCCACCTAAACTTACCTGGCTTCTTTAAATAAAAAACCCCTTCACTTAGTGACCCTTCTGAATTTAACTGCACAAAATTAGATTTTATAGAATTAATACCATTTAAATATTGCTCTATTTTTAATAAAACCCTCATATCAAACTCTTTCTCCTCCGCCAATGAAACAGAAGAATTAAAAAACACACTAAACAACACAACAACTATGCTACTTAAACAATACTTCATGCAAAACCTAAAAAATAATAAAAATTAAGTACAATAACCTATAAATACCCCATTTCAAGGTAAAAACAATACATAATTGTCAAGATTACGAAATTAGAGTTACCACTAAAAATTAAAATATATAGCCAAATGCAATTAACTATTTATAATAGCTTTTGCAATAAAAAGAACTAAAAATCTAAATAGGTAAATATATGTTTGATCTACAAGGAAAAAAAGCGATGATCACTGGAGGGTCTGGTGGAATAGGAAAAGCTATAGCAGAAGCATTTATAAAATCAGGATCTAGCGTTATAATTACAGGTACAAATGAATCAAAGCTAGAACAAATAAAAAAAGAGTTAGGAGATCAATGCTCATACATAATATGCAACCTAAATGATCAAAACGAACTAAATGACCTAATTAAAAGTCACTGTAATGACATAGATATTCTAGTTTGTAACGCCGGGATCACCAAAGACAACCTACTGATGCGTATGTCTGATTCCGAGTGGGCTGACGTAATAAATATTAATCTTACCTCTTGCTTTAAACTAATAAAGGGGTCAATAAGGAGTATGATGAAAAAACGCTCGGGGCGAATCATAAATATATCATCTGTAGTAGCAAGCACTGGAAACCCAGGGCAGGTAAATTACTGCGCATCCAAAGCAGGTATGATAGGTATGACAAAATCAGTAGCACTAGAGATAGCCTCCAGAGGAATCACGGTAAATTGCATATCTCCTGGATTTATCGCTACCAACATGACTGATAAGTTAACAGATGAACAAAAATCAGCAATAGTAAATAAAATCCCATGCAAGGCACTAGGGAAACCCGAAGATATTGCCGCAGCAGCTATATATCTAGCAAGCCCTGCTGCATCATATATCACAGGGCAAAATATCAATGTTAATGGGGGCATGTATTTAGCTTAAGACTAAGAAATAAATTTATAAAATAAATTTTTTACTTTAACTTTTAAATATTATAGTTTAATTAAGTTATTCAAATTTTTGATAGGTTTTTTTATGAGCGAGACATTAAATAGAGTTAAAAAAGTTGTATCCGACAAACTAAGTGTAGAAGTTGGAAAAATTAACGAAGAATCTAGTATAGTTGACGATCTAGGAGCTGATAGCTTAGATCAAGTAGAGCTAGTAATGGCTTTCGAAGAAGAGTTCAACTGTGAGATTCCAGACGAAATAGCTGAGAAAATCATCACAATAAAAGATGCAGTTAGCCATATAGAAGCTCAAGGTTAATAGGCACAATGAGAAGAGTTGTAATTACTGGCTTAGGTGCCGTCAGCCCTTTAGGAGTCGGTGTAGAAAACAATTGGAACTCCTTAATTTCCGGCAAATCAGGGATACAAAATATAGAGCATTTTGACGTTAGTGATATACCAGCAAAAATTGCTGGTATAGTCCCTAGAGGAGAAGGTGAAGGGAAATTTAATCCAGATAGCTTTCTAGAACCCAAAGAACAAAGAAAAATCTCTGATTTTATTTTGTATGCTATTGCAGCAGCAACCGAAGCGATTACAGACTCTGGTCTAGACACAGAGAATGAAGAGATCCTACATAATACTGGTGTTATAGTTGGATCTGGTATTGGAGGATTGGAGCAAATACAAATCAACTCTCTAGTTTTAGAATCAAAAGGAGCAAGAAGGATAAGCCCATTCTTTATTCCTAGTAGCCTAATAAATTTAGCATCTGGACACATATCAATGAAATATGGTTTTCAAGGCCCCAATCATTCCGTAGTAACAGCATGCGCTACTGGAACACACGCTATAGGCGATGCATCAAGAATCATAAAATATGGAGATGCTGACATAATGGTCTGTGGCGGAGCGGAAGGAGCAGTTTGCCGCCTTGGGTTAGCAGGATTTGCGGCAGCCAGAGCGCTTTCCACACAATATAATGACACACCGACCGAAGCATCACGACCATGGGATGAAGGAAGAGATGGATTCGTTATGGGAGAAGGAGCAGGAATATTAATCTTAGAGGAATACGAGCACGCAAAAAAACGCGGAGCAAAAATATATGGAGAAATCCTAGGGTATGGAATGTCTGGTGACGCATATCACATAACATCCCCTGAACCAGAAGGAAGAGGAGCTCTTAAAGCCATGAATGCAGCAATCTCTGATGCAAAAATAAACAAAGATCAAGTGGACTACATTAATGCTCATGGTACATCCACACCAATGGGAGACAAAATAGAATTAAATACAGTAATGAAATGTTTTGAGAAATGCTCAAAACAATTATCTATGTCATCTACAAAATCTTCTATTGGGCATCTACTCGGTGCAGCAGGAAGTGTAGAGGCTATTTACACTACTTTAGCAATAAAAAACAACGTTAGACCTGCGACATTAAATCTAACCTCACCAATTGGAGATAATGAAATAGATTTAATACCTTTATCGCCTCAAGAAAGAGAAACTAACATAGCTCTTTCTAATTCTTTTGGTTTTGGAGGGACTAACGCTTCAATCATTATAAAAGGAGTTTAGTAATTCTATCTTATTATATGTGAGCATAGATACTAATTTTATAGCAGTAAGTAATGCATCAAATATTCAAAAAATATAGGACACTATTAGTGATCTGTACCCTTCTCATAGCTACAGCTTTGATAGTTTCCGCTTTATTTTTTCATACTCAATTAAAATCCAGCTACAACATAAAAGATCTTACTATTATAGAAATATCAAAGGGAGATACAGATAAAAAAATCTTTAATAAAATAGCAGATTTAGGATTAATAAAATATCCATATATGCACCTAACCACATTCAAAATATTAAAAAAAATTAGGCCTAAGTATTATTTCCAATCTGGTGAATATAATATCACATCGGATGACAATTATTACTCTCTCATTAATAAATTGGTAAAAGGATCTGTGTATTATCGTAGATTTACAGTAACAGAAGGACAAACTACACATGAAGTAATAACTGCCCTAGAAAACAATCCCTTTTTTTCAGGAAAAATAAATAACATTCCTAAAGAAGGAGAAATTTTACCAGAAACCTATTTTTTTAGAAAAGGAACAAACCGAGCAAAACAGCTTGATATTATGAAAAAGAATATGGAACTAGTTCTAGAAGAAGCATGGAATTTAAGGTCCCCTGATATCCCTCTAAAAAATAAATATGAGCTTCTAATTCTCGCCTCTATTGTTGAAAAAGAAACTGGCCAAGCAGCAGAACGTGATCGTATTGCAGGTGTTTTTATGAATAGAATCAGATTAAGAATGAAATTACAATCAGATCCAACCGTAATATATACAATTACTAACGGTAAATACAAATTGGAAAGACCATTATCAAAACGGGACTTACAAAAGAAATCTTCTTTCAACACTTATACTATCCCTGCCCTTCCTATTGCTCCAATCTCTAATCCAGGAAAAGAGGCTATCTTTGCTACCTCTCGCCCTATGAATACAAAAGAATTATACTTCGTAGCAAACGGTAATGGAGGACACCGTTTTTCAAAAACATTAAGAGAGCATAATAAAAACGTACAGAAACTAAGAGCATATGAAAGACAACAAAAAGCAAGATAGTATTTTCATCATATTCAATTCCCTAATATATAATATCTTCTTTATCTTATGGACCATATTATGGGGAGGAGGATTATTACCATTATCTATGATATCAAAAAAAGCCGCTTACTGGGTTGGATATATTTGGGCTCTAGTATTACTGAAAGCACTAACATTTATATGTAAAATCTCATACGAAATAGAAGGAAATGAAAATATTCCCAAGACAGCATGTATTGTAGCAGCCAAACACGAATCTACATGGGATACTGTATTCTTACTAAAACATTTATATAACCCCGCTTTCATCCTAAAAAGAGAATTACTGTATATTCCCATATATGGAATGCACTTAATTTGCCTGAGAATGATACATATCAATAGAAAGCATAGTAAAAAGTCAATAAAGACTATAAGTCAGAAATCAACAAATCTAATACCTAGTCGTAGAAAAATTATTATTTTCCCTCAAGGAACAAGAACCGCCCCTAACGAACAAAAACCCTATAAATCTGGAATTTACGCCATATCTCAAGAAACCAACTTAGATATCTTGCCAATAGCACTAGATTCTGGAAAGTTGTGGGCTAGAAACGCATTTATAAAATATCCAGGCACCATCAAAGTCAAGATTCTACCATCTATAACATCAAAAGATAAAAATAAAAAAGAATTCATGGAAGAGCTTGAAAGCAATATAGAAAACGCGTACAAAAAACTTTCTGCTAAGTAAACAATACTACAAATTAAATTTTATATAAAAATTGGCATTGCTAACTAATATATAGATATTTAGCAATACCTAAAAATTAATCATCTCCTTGATATAAAAAATTATTTAAAAACAAAATATTATCTATATAATTCATCTTCTTTATACTGAATAATTTTTAAATAATTCCCATAAAAATTAAATTAAAAATTACTTCATATAAACCTTGAGCTCGTATCATAATTATATTAATATGTAATTAATGATACATGTTCTTTATGGGGTACTAAAATGGTTACTAATAATTTAAATATATATATGCCAAATATAATAATAAACGACGATACAAAAAGATCTTGGCTTGATAGCGTCCAATTACCACAGAACTACCAGCCATCTGAAGATGAAGAGTATATGAATGACTTTCAACTGAAGTATTTTCAACTAAATTTACTCGAATGGAGGGATCAGCTGATTACAGAGTCCAACCATACCCTTGAGTCACTCAAAAACAAGAGTATGAGAGAACCAGATGATTCAGATAGAGCATTCTCTGAAAGCGATACAAATATTGAATTACGAACTAGAGAACGGTACTTAAAATTAATCTCTAAAATCGATAATGCTCTAGAAAAAATAGAAGCAAAAACCTACGGATATTGCGAAGAAACCGAAGATGTTATAGGTCTAAAAAGACTTATTGCAAGACCAATAGCGAGTCTAACAGTTGAAGCTCAGGAAAGACGAGAAAAGAAAGAAAAATTAATGCATGAAACTGAATCTGAATAACCGATTTAGTATGAGTATAATTTGATATTACGTATATGTTTATTATTGCTAGTCTCACTTAAATCTTATGCCTTTTTAGGCACAGGAGATGATAATGTTGCGCTACGCTGTGATGAAACATATACTATATATAATCTTTGTTTTCCCCCTGATGCTATTCTACAAGAAGACGGAACCTGTGAATGCCCTCCAGGAGGGTGTACAAATTGTCCAACTGTAGGAGATATAGAAGATTATTATTGTCATACTCCTATAAATGTACTAAATAAAATTGCTGATCGTGACCTCAATATTGGCTTTAATACCACAGTAAGACTGCATTATGAACCATTCGGATACCCCAATGCCTGTAGCGATAGGCATAGAGCAAGCCTCCATTGCGGAACAGTTGCAGCCTGGACAGGAGGAGTAGGAGCTTTAGCATGCCTTGGCATGTCAAATCATAAATCAGGTAACAGTAAAACAACTACTTTCGCTGTTAATTTCGACACAAATGAAACAAACGCAGGTAATTTAATAGACGAAGTTAACCGTACTAATTATAGTTATGCAAAAGTTCTAAAATCAAATCCACAGGTATTTGGTCCAAGCGACTATTATGCAGTCCAACCACGTGTTGAATTCATTACCCAACCAGAAGGCGTAATACCTATTATAAGATTTTATATTTCCCAAGGGGATAAGCATGACAAAGCGCAAATTATTATGAACATAGGAAGCGATAGTCAAAGTGGTAGTTATTTTGATTTTAAAGAATATGGCTTTAGTGATGCAAATATTAATGCAGCCATATCAGATGGACACGTATGGAAATCTATAAAACTATGTAATGATTATGGAGACCCAGGCAACAAATCACCTAATTCTGGAGGAGTAGATTGCCACCAAACTCCATATTTCAAAGGATTATTAATGGATCAAAATGATTCAAGCAAAGGCATCAAACTGCCTCCCCCACAAACAGAACCATTCTTCCCTACTAAAGTAGCATATTATCAGGGAGGAGCATTTGAAATGCGTTCTCCACCTACAATCACCTGGCAATTAAATAACAACTCTACTTTTACCAACCCATCAGTTAATGTAGATTTCTTAGATCCAGTTAGTAGCACAAATAATAGTAACATTACAATAAATACATTAGATAATAATACTAATCACACTCATGAAAGCACGTGGAGATATCAATTAGCCATAAAAATAGAAAATAATGATAACCCACAAAAACAAAAAGAAATATGTTTATACGCATGTCCGATGCATATATCAGGCAATTATTGCCTGGAAAACGCTGCAGCACCTCCTGGTAGCTTAACTATAATAGATCACATCACCGCATCAGATGCGAATGAACGAGAAATGGCAAAAAGCGCATTTATCATTAGGCATAGTGAGTCAGAAACATGTGCTGCATTACCTGAGATATCAGAAAGTAATGCTATATCCATAACAGGTCTCGGCATAGGTTCTACCTATGATAACCCTAAAATCAAAATTCAAATGACACAAAATGGTATCTCAACTCAGAACAAAATATATAGTCTTGGAACCGGAGATGATATACAAAATCTTGTTAATATTTTTGAAAATAATTTTGACTATTTTGACAATAATACAGTAAAACCTCTATTAAAACCTCATGCATCAACTATTAGACAGGACCTTGAAGTATCAGTATCTCAAACTATACCTGGTCCGTACTGTACTACTAATTCTGATTGTCAATATAACTACACTTGTCAAAGCGGTATGTGTAAAATAAGCAATTTTAAATTGTGCCAAATATATAATTCTGAATATACAGGTAGCGGAACGTATTTTAAATCATGTGATACTATGGCAATTAATACAGTTTCTGATGATGCTAAATCATTTATTTGTCTTCATAATATCTACCCAATAAACGGAGATACAAAGCCTCACCCATATGATATTAATAGTATTTCAATTAACAATAGTTACCAAAATTTTGAGCCCAACTCTAATAAGAACCTATGCGTTCCAACCCCTAGAAAAATAGAATCTTTTGCATATTCACTACTAGATGATAATAAACATAACCCTATCAGCGATATAACATTTTCATATCGAGATCCAAAACCATTTATTAATTACGAAGATGATTTGACTACCCTAACCTCTAGCGATGAAGGAACCCTAGTAGAAAACCACCTTCCATCTGTATTAGATAACCATACTGGACCTGGAGCTGGAACTCCTGCAATATCCATAGATCACAGGTTTGATTATTATCATAATTTAAAATTTACATATGAAAATAATAGCGGAATTTATTGCATTTATGTACAAAAATATAATGATGCCACAAATAGATGGGAAGCATCAGGTTTAAGTACTTCCTCAGGATTAACAGTTGCAGGAAATAAATATAGAATCGGTGAATGTGCTAATCTAAATTACTGTGATGCTGGAGAATTAACTGCTCTTACTGCAAATACTGCAGTACCAGCATCAGATATGCCAAGAACAAAAGCAGAAACAAATAATATAACTGGAACCTGTACTACCCCTGCTGTAGATTGTACTGGACAAAGCGTAGTTCTATACAATCAAACTTCAGGAGGAAGCTCTCTAACCCTACAAAAAGGAGAGCACAGCACATTATATAACACCGCCCTAACAGAAAATGTTAAAAGAGCTATAGTACCGGAAGGATGTATATTAGAATTATACGACGAAACTTCTTTTGGAGGGTTTAAGTTAACCCTAGGTGAAGGAGATCACAACATTACTAACACAGGTTTTATTGAAGGAGGATGCACTGAAAATTCATCATTTTTTGTAAATAGTGCCGAATATCAAATCGCTCCAATGAGTTCTTCAGTATGTTTAACACGTCTTTATTATGAAGGAGGAGGACCAGTAAATATAAATGATAAAGTTACCGCTATACGAGTAGCACCAGGATGTAAAATGGAAATAGACCAGCATTGTCGGAATACAAGCAGCCAATACGGAACTATTACTGGTGGAGGAGAAATGGAAACTACTTGGTGGGATATGTCCGCATACAGAATATCTGAAGCAGACAATTTCTCATGGCAAACAAACGTGTCATCTGCAAAAATTTTAGATGACCCTGATGCATTTGTACCTACAGTACCAATCGCAAATTGTAATTATTGGGGAATTTGGCAAGTAATTCAGGGACAATGTGCTGAATAAATACAACGAATGTTTGACAAAATATATACCAATACAAGCAAAATGCTGTTAATTAACACATCCAATAATGTAAATATAATATTGATTTTCTAAGAAATTAGGTCTTAATATAGGTCATCAAAAATTACTATATATGACTGAATTTTTTCAAGCATTTCATTTTCACAAACCATATTTTTTAATAATCATACCTGCCTTGATTACACTGTTTTTTATATTAAATAAAAAACAAATAATTTTTACACCCAATTTTCTTAAATTAAAAAAATTTGCATCCATAGAAAATCTAAAGTTATTAGTAAGAGGAAATAGAATTGATAACTCCAAAAAGATAAATATCTTACTGTTAATCTTTTTTATATGCCTAATTATAGCCTTAGCCAGACCTCGGTGGGGATATGATGAAATAGAAAATTATAATTATGATAAAAATTTAGTAATTTTATTAGACAGCTCACAATCAATGGCAGTTGGTGACATACCTCCCTCCAGATTCACAAGAGCAAAACAGGAAGTTTATGATATCTTAAATAAATATAAAGATTACCGAATAGGAGTCATATCATTTACAGATATTCCATACATAATATCACCGCTTACCAAGGACCATAATGCAATAATAAATAATTTAAAATCTCTTTCTCCCGATGACTTTGAAATTCAAGGATCGAATATTAATGAAGCTTTAAATCTAACAATTAACTATTTTAAGAAAGTTTCCGGTACAGAAAAATATATTTTACTAATTTCAGATGGTGATTTTACAACCAAATTAGATTCAGGGATTAGCAAAAAAATCCTCGACCAAAAACTAAAATTATTTATCTATGCAGCAGGAACACAAATAGGAGGACCTGTATTTAAACAAGGAAAAGCTATCGAATATCAGGGTCAAAAAGTAATTTCTAAGCTAAATATAGAAAAATTAACAGAAATTGCTAAAAGCTTGAAAGGAAATATTTCCACAATCTCTCATAATAATCTTGATATAGATGAATTTAATAAATTTATATCACAAAACCATGAATTAACGAAGAACCAAATTATAACTAAACAATGGAAGGAAAGATTTTATATTTTTATTCTGCCAGCGATGGTAATTTTATTAGTATTTTTTAATAATAAAGTGTTTTTATGCTTACTAATAGGCATATTTCTTTTTAACATTAACAATGCTCA
>Ga0208127_1001615_pt1 | contig 11141 bp, 8 predicted proteins | sample ETNtaG_6_FD_185751 | JGI IMG/M metagenome (GOLD analysis project Ga0208127, IMG submission 185751) | Marine microbial and viral communities from oxygen minimum zone, Eastern Pacific Ocean - ETNP201306SV45 (SPAdes) (version 2) | ecosystem: Environmental > Aquatic > Marine > Oceanic ...
TATATGACTAAGCCAGTGGCCGCATATATCGCTGGTCTCGCAGCGCCTAAGGGGCGTCAGATGGGCCACGCGGGGGCAATCATTTCTGCTTTTGGAGAGAGTGCGCAGGAAAAAGTTGCTTTACTTAGCTCATGCGGTATCGAGGTAGCGCCAAACCCATCTGCGATGGGGCAAACCGTGGCCAGTATGATAGGCCAAATCAAAAATGCGGCTTAACGTATCTTGATGGAATAAGCTTCAATTAAGATAACACTGCTAGATTACAAAGCTAAGAATTACGACGGAAAAAGATTAAATTTCTTGCGTCTTTTACCGTCGTAAATAACTCTTTTGTCGCTTATTTAGATTGTTTTCTTTTCCGACGATCCGCATAACACCTGAGGGACTACTCATGAAATTGAAAAACATTGATGCTAAGTCTTGGCTTATACAATACGTCAAAGCAAAGCACGGACTACCAAATTATGATAATGCTGTTAGATTTGCGAGATCAGTGAATTACATTAATGAAAATACCGACGTCACAGAGACAGGGCGCCTACTATTTGAGTTTGGTCATTTCAATGGTGATCACCTGTCAAAAAGTCAAAAAGCAATATGAAAATTCAGCTGGCTGTCTCAGAACAATCTGGTTGCTCAGAGTAGGTGGTGGCATTAGTATTTTCAGCATGCCCAAACCAGTATCCTTCCGCTATTTCAAAACCAGCCCTGAGATCATCCAACTTGCAGTTATTCCGTTTCGTGGGTGTCCACTTTGCATCGGGACCGCTTTTAGGACCACTCCCATGTTTTCGGAGTCTTCTAACCATCTATAATTAAATGATATTTTAGAAAAGTATGGTTGCGCCCCCGGGCACCACTTTCCAAAACAATATCAATGACTTAATTTTTGTGCACTAGCGCTATGCGTGTAGGATTCAAAAACACACCAAACACACACTTTTTCGCGTGTTTGTTTGTTGGCATTTTGGGGTCCGACACTGTGTCTCGAACCTAGTGAAAGAACACAGTTCATGCTCATTGAATTAAGTAGTTGTCAGTGCGCAAAGCGCTCGCTCATTATATAAACACTAAAGGCATGATATTATTACATATGCGCATATGAGATCTGCATAAGTTCGCTAAAGATTTTAATCCATGATTGATGCTTGGTCTCGTTTGTCTGACAGGACCAATCTGGAGGTAAGGAGAGATTGCCTCATGCTCTTAATCTTTTGGAAAATCCTGAAATAAACAAAACAACTCTTTCGAGAGCTTAGGTTTCGAAACTCAACTATATCCTGACCAATCGATTGTCTGGTGTTGTAGGAAGAAAATAATTTTATTCGGTCAACAACCTCGGATTTAATTTAAACCAAGCGCTCGTTTTTTCTTTTCAGACCAACTCATGATTGCCATATCAAATGTAAGCGCCATTAAAGATACACAAATCCCTAAAACAAAATTCTTTCCTAGATCTGTCCCGGCGAGTGTTTTTTGCAATTCTTGACCTAAGTCTTGAGTTCCGATGAATGCGGCTATAATCACCATAAAAAACGCGAACATGATGGCTTGATTAAAACCAACCGCCATTGTTGGGAGAGCAAGTGGCAGTTCAACTTTCAAAAGTTTCTGCAACTTCGTGGCACCAGACATATCTGCAGCTTCCGTCATCTCTGGTGGGACATTCCGTAGTCCTTCAACGGTATAACGAATTAGTGGCACCATAACAAAAATTAGAATTGCAAACACGACTGATGTGGCGGTGATACCGAAAAGCATGATTGCGGGTAGAAGATATATGAAGCTGGGAAATGTCTGCGCAGTATCGCAAACCAGTAAAATTCTCCTACTTGCCCGTTCAGAACGAGCAGCAAAGATGGCTAATGGCAAACCCAATAAAGCTGCTAAGAAAACGGCTGATATAACCGAATAAAGCGTGATAACGGATCTGTCCCACCAGCCTGAAAAGGCGACTAATCCAAAGAAGATCGCGGCGTAAAGTCCAGCCTTGCGACCACCTAGTGCCAGTGAGCCGGCCACGACAAAACCAATAAACCCAAATGTGGGTATTGATAAAAGAAAATCGCGGAAAGGATTCAAGATTTTTACATTCAAGACATAGCGGATGACGTCAGTCGTTTCCTTAACCGGGGGCCATGCTAATGCTGATTTCATACCCTTATCGATAGATTTACTTTGGCTCCAACTTTGGCGACGACCAATTTCTGCGAACCATTCATTGAACTGGCTCAATATGACAAAGAATACAAAAGCACAGATGCCAAACAAAAGAAACTTATGGCGTTGCCACCAGGGAGTACCTCTTTCGAAATGTACAGGTAGTTTCACGACCCAGGCTTTGGACAGCCTGTCTAGCATTACGGCTACAAGCACAATTGTAACGCCAATTTCAAAACTGCGGCCTAATTTAAAACTCCCCATCATAGCAAGGAGTTTTGCTCCCAATCCAGGCATACCAATAAATGCTGTCAAAACAACCATTGCAAGACACAACATAATGACCTGGTTAACACCTACTAAGATCTCTGTGCGCGCAGCTGGGATGTAAACGTGGCGCAACATTTGCCATTTTGTACATCCAGCCATTTTACCAGCTTCGACTACTTCGGGGCTAACCTTTTGAAGACCCAGAGTTGTCATCAATATCATCGGCGGGATTGCGTAGACGATGGTGGCAACGGCTCCTGCAGTCGGACCGACTTTAAAGAAGATAACGGCTGGTAGTAGGTAGGTGAAGAAAGGTAGGGTCTGTAAAACAGAAAGAACTGGTTTTATTGCTCGATCAAACCACGCAAATTTCCAAGCTGTGATGCCCAAAAGTAGCCCTACGAAAAATGCAAACGGTACTGCAACTGCAATCACAGACAGCGTTTGCATGGCAATTTTCCATTGGCCAATGAGTGCGGTCCAAACAAATGTACCACCAGCTAAGGCTGATAACCGCCATCCGCCAAGATAATATCCGATTACTGCAGCAACGGCGGCAATACTTGACCACGGAATTGGCTCAAAATTTGGCCACCGACGTTTTCCAAACAAAATATTCGCTGTAGTATCCAGCAAAAATTGTAGCGGTCCTTCTGCGAACCATCTAGTTAATGTTTCGAGACCTAGTGTGTAGCGGATAAAGTTAAAACTTGCGTCCATCCAATTGGCAAATGGCGGTATCCATTCTGCTGGTAGCCTATGGATAGCGGTAGGTAAAACATCGCTCCATTGTAAAATTGTTACCAAAATTGAAAAAACTAATATGCAAATGGCAAGTTGATTGTTGGTTAACTTAATGCGAGCGCTTGAGCTATTAGTCGATATGATCGCCATTAAGAAGCCCCTAGTAAAATATCTAAACCATCTTTGCGTTTCATGGCTCCAATGATTGCTTCTCCATCGCTGACCGGGATCATGTCTCGTTTGTCATTAATGAGAAGGCGCGCCAGACTTTGTATAGATGCGTTTCCGTCTACTGATTCACCTTCACCCTTCGCTGAAGTGTCCGCCAGCACATGCGCATTTATAACGCGCGCTTTTTCGATTTCCTCTGTAAACTTTCGCACATACTCAGTAGCGGGGTTTAATACGATTTGATCAGGTGTGTCACATTGCTCAACAGCACCATCTTTCATGATTGCTATTCGATCTGCTAATCTTAACGCCTCATCAAAGTCGTGCGTGATAAATACAATAGTTTTACCCAGCATTTCTTGTAAGCGAAGGAATTCATCCTGCATCTCACGGCGTATTAATGGGTCTAAAGCCGAAAATGGCTCGTCGAGAAACCAAATATCGGGTTCAATAGCGAGGGATCGTGCGATACCGACCCGCTGTTGTTGTCCGCCTGACAGTTCTCTGGGAAAATAGTCTTCCCGACCTTCAAGACCCACCAATTTTATCACTTCTAACGCCCGCTCACGACGCGTGATTTTGTCTTGTCCGCGCATTTCAAGCGGGAAGGCAACGTTTTCTAGAACAGTTCGATGAGGCAGAAGACCAAAGGACTGAAAAACCATACCCATTTTATTTCTGCGTAATTCAATAAGTTCTTTTTCGGATAATTTACCGATATCCACCCCGTCGACTTCTATTGTCCCGGCCGTAATTTCATGCAAACGAGAAAAGCAGCGGACCAAAGTTGATTTACCAGATCCAGACAACCCCATGATCACGAGCATCTCCCCGCGTGCTACTTCTATCGATACGTCCCTAACTCCAGCTATATAGCCGTCGTTGCGTATTGCTTCAAAAGTGTGATCTTTTGGCATTTGGCTCAAATATTTTTCTGGTTCGTTTCCGAACATTTTCCAAACGTTTCTGCAATTTATGACGGGTGTCGCTTCGGTCATGGTATGTCCCAGTTAGGGTGAGGAATTTAAAATGACCCCGTTCCGTTATGGAACAGGGTCATCAGATTGGTAATGGAAGCGAAAATTAATTCATCCAAGACTTCCAAACATCTTCGTTTGCTTCTAGCCACTCAGCAGCTGCTTCTTCAGGCTCAAGTTCTTCTACATCAACAAGGCGCGCCATTTCCGCAATTTGAGGGTTTGTGAAGCTGATTTTTTCAAGGGTTGCGTAAGCCGCAGGCCATTTGTCTGCCATACCTTCCCAGGCTGCTTTTTTCAGGTAGCCGTCAGCTGGGTTACCGCAATCATATAAGGCATTCGGATTAGGACCTACAGACGGATCTTTGTCACAGCCATCAACCCATGTTGGGAACTCAACGAATTCACCTGGCCAAACGGCTTCTGCAAAATTCGGTGTCCAGTTGAAGACGACAACCGGTGTCTTACTTGCTTCAGCTGCGCCTATTTCTGCCCAAAGAGCGGCAGCAGAACCTGCATTGATAACTTCAAAGTTCATACCGAGTGCTTCAACGCGCTCTTTACCGTGCTTCAACCAGTCAACTGGTCCATCCAAATAACGACCTTTGTCGCCGGTTTCGGCAGTTGCAAACAATGAAGCGCAATCATTAAGCGCTTCCCATGAAGGTAGCCCTGGGCATGCGTCTTTCGTCCACATAGGATACCACCAATCCTCACGTGTTACAGCGTTGTGGTCACCGACATCAACAATGCCGCCTTTTTCCAGTGCCGCACGGAAGGATGCGCCAAACGCGCCTTCCCAAACCTCTAGTTCAAGCGTGACATCACCCAAACGAACGGATTCATAAACAGCTTGGCTGTCAGTTGTGACATATTCGACGTTATTTCCCATTTGTTCAAAAATTTGCCCCACAACATTCGACATCACTATTTGTGATGACCAGTTATGGATTGGAATTACGATTGGGTCGCTACTATCTGCTGCGGATGCCGCAAATGGTGCAAGTGCAAGTACGCCTGCGGTTAATGCTGTAGTGAGTTTTTTCATTTTTTTCTCCCTGTTTCGGTCGCGAACGCATATTCGTTGACCGGATTTCTCAAATGGACCTAAATTCTGATTCCGATTTGGGCCAATGATAGCAATTACTGTCTCATAATTTTCCTACAAATCAAGTTTTTTTCTTGCCAGGGGTGATTTGTGTGTTGTTTTCTTATTGCATCCCTGACCTATTTGTAAGGGCATGTCCGATTTGAATACAAGATTGTCGAAAGAGAATTAGTTTTTCTGCGATTTTCATAAGATATTTGGATCAAGGAGTCTGATTCTATGCGATATTCTGCACTAAGAGTGATGAAAGAGGCATTGACCGGCCACACTGGGTGGAAGCCAGCATGGCGCAATGTCGATCCGAAACCTGCCTATGATTACGTAATCATTGGTGGCGGGGGGCATGGGCTTGCGACTGCCTATTACCTTGCAAAGGTCTATAAACAAGCACGAATAGCTGTTTTAGAAAAAAGTTGGATTGGTGGTGGAAATGTAGGTCGAAACACCACAATTATCCGATCCAATTATTTGCTCGACGGGAACGAGCCCTTTTATGAGTTTTCCCTAAAGCTGTGGGAAGGACTTGAGCAAGACCTGAATTACAATGCGATGGTATCGCAACGCGGGATTTTAAACCTGATCCACACTGATGCACAGCGCGACGCATTTATACGCCGGGGCAATGCAATGATTTTGAATGGGGCTGATGCAGATTTGCTCACGACCGATCAAATCAAGGAAATGTATCCGTTTCTAAACACTGACAATGCGCGGTTCCCAATAAAAGGTGGGCTTGCGCAACGTCGTGGTGGTACAGTGCGGCATGATGCGGTCGCGTGGGGGTATGCGCGAGCAGCCGATTTAAACGGCGTGGACATTATCCAGAATTGTGAAGTGACTGGGTTTATAATCGAAGATGGGACTTGCCATGGTGTCGAAACAACACGCGGTGCGATAAAAGCCAAAAAAGTGGCAGCGTGTGTGGCTGGGTCTTCAGGACGTTTGATGGCTAAGGCGGGTATGCGACTGCCCATCGAAAGTCACGTATTACAAGCGTTTGTGTCTGAGGGATTGAAACCACTGCTTCCAGGCGTGATAACGTTTGGCGCAGGTCATTTTTACTGTTCACAATCTGACAAGGGCGGCTTGGTATTTGGTGGTGATATTGATGGCTATAACTCGTACGCTCAAAGGGGCAACTTACCCGTAGTTGAGGACGTTTGCGAAGGTGGGATGGCAATTTTCCCGATGTTGGGGCGTGCACGTCTGTTGCGAATGTGGGGCGGCATCATGGACATGTCGATGGACGGATCACCAATTATTGACCGCACGCACATAGACGGTCTCTATTTTAATGGCGGCTGGTGTTACGGCGGCTTCAAGGCCACACCTGCGTCTGGTTATAGTTATGCACACCTTTTAGCGACAGACAAACCTCACGAAACAGCCAAAGCCTATCGGTTTGATCGCTTCGAAAAAGGACGCATGATCGACGAAAAAGGCATGGGTAACCAACCTAATTTGCATTGAGGTAGCATTACGATGATTATCAACCATCCTTTACTAGGACCACGTGATAGCGCTGAGTTCACTTATTTGGGTGATGCGTCCCTGATAAATCGGCCTGATTGGCAAGCTTCTAATGCCTTACAAAACTTCACTGAGTATGGCTATTTGCGCGACAACCCTGCTGGAGTGCATCGTGAACTATGGTTTCATGAAGGCGGAGATAGATCCTGGCTTGTCGTGACGCGCGACACCACAACTCATGATATTATTAACGTTGAATTGGCGCGTGACGTTGCGCGTAGAGAGGGGCGCTCAAAATGACCCAAGTGAATCGCCTAGATGGTGGTTTAATCAACCGATCAAAGACTTTTTCATTTAAGTTTGATGGTAAGTGGATGAAAGGGCATGAGGGGGATACTCTAGCCTCAGCATTACTTGCCAATAACGTTCGTCTCATGGGGCGATCCTTTAAATATCATCGCCCGAGAGGACCGATGACTTCAGGGTCAGAAGAGCCGAACGCGATTGTTGAATTGCGCGAAGGCGCGAGGAAAGAGCCTAACACGCGCGCAACAACAGCTGAATTATTCGACGGTTTAAAAGCGAATTCACAAAACCGTTGGCCTTCGTTGGCCTTTGACATGATGGCGATCAATGATCGTTTCTCTCAATTCCTAACCGCAGGGTTTTATTACAAAACATTCATGTGGCCAGCTGCATTTTGGGAAAAGATTTACGAACCCATTATCCGCAAAGCTGCAGGCTTGGGGACCCTATCTTGTCAGCCAGATCCAGATTCTTATGATAAGGGATTTCTGCACTGTGATTTGTTGGTAGTAGGTGCCGGTCCGTCTGGGTTGGCTGCCGCTTTGACTGCAGGTCGAGCTGGGGCGCAAGTTATAATTGCAGATGAAGATTTTTTGCTGGGTGGCCGATTGAACTCAGAAATACTCACGATTGGTCAAGACGCGGCAAGCGTTTGGGCAGCGTCGGCTGTTGCTGAATTGAGGTCAATGCAAAATGTTCGTGTAATGTCGCGGACAACCATCATAGGAGCGTTTGACCATGGAATTTACGGTGCTGTTGAAAGATTGTCGGATCACTTAGCCGAGCCAGAGGATGGTAAGCCCAGACAAATTTTATGGCGAATTTATTCAAAACGTGCAATTTTGGCAGCAGGCGCTACTGAGCGCCCCATTTCTTTTCATATGAATGACCGTCCAGGTATAATGCTGGCTGCATCAATGCGGGCATATGCTAATCGCTGGGCTGTTACGCCAGCACATTCGATTGCCGTGTTTACAAACAATGATGATGGACATCGTACAGCCACAGATTTACATGCGAAAGGCGTGTCAATAGTAGCTGTTGTCGATACTCGACCCAATGCACCGACCTCTAATGTTTACGAAACTATCGCAGGCGGCCAGATTACGAATACACAAGGGCGTCTTGGATTAACCGCTGCAGAAGTGACACTTCCAACTGGGACAACACGCACGTTGTCTTGTGGGGCCTTGGGGGTTTCTGGTGGTTGGAACCCAAACGTTCATATGACCTGTCATCAGCGCGGTCGCCCCGAATGGAACGAAAAAATTGCAGCCTTTGTACCCGGAGCAATGATGCCAACTGGCCTGACGGTTATTGGTGCAGCTAATGGCGATTTGTCTACCCATGGTGCACTGGAAGGAGGCGCTAACGCGGCACTTAAGGCTGTCGTGGATCTCGGGTATAGTGCCAAAACTGGCGACGTTCCAGTTGCCGAGGACGCACCTGTCAACATCACACCATTTTGGCATGTCAATGGAGCCAAACGGGCTTGGGTCGATCAGCAAAATGACGTGACTGCAAAAGATGTCGTGTTGGCCCACCAGGAAAACTTTACTTCTGTCGAACATCTAAAGCGTTACACCACGCTGGGAATGGCTACGGATCAGGGGAAAACGTCAAACATGGCGGGTCTGGCGATCATGGCCGAAGTTGCGGGAAAACAGATCCCTGAAGTAGGGACAACAGTTTTTCGTCCTCCTTATACACCGACTGCGATTGGTGCATTCGCGGGTCGCTCGCGTGATGTAAACTTTCGCCCAGTGCGTAAAACGCCTTCGCATCAATATGCGGATGAACAAGGTGCAGTCTTCGTTGAAGTTGGGATGTGGTTGCGTGCACAGTGGTTTCCCAAACCGGGTGAAACGCATTGGCGTCAAAGTGTAGACCGTGAAGTTTTGCAGACACGAAATTCTGTGGGTATTTGTGACGTTACAACACTCGGTAAAATCGACGTACAAGGCGCTGACGCTGCTATATTTTTAAATAAAATTTACTGTAACCCGTTTGCCAAAGTGCCAGTTGGCAAGGTGCGCTATGGGCTTATGTTGCGCGAAGACGGCATCGCGATGGATGATGGTACAGCGGCGCGTTTGGCAGAAGACCATTTCGTGGTAACAACGACTACAGCGAATGCCGTCGGTGTTTACCGCCATATGGAATTCGTTCGTCAATGCCTCTACCCAGACATGGACGTCCAACTTATATCAACAACTGAAGCTTGGGCCCAATTTAGCGTAGCTGGCCCAAACGCACGCAGACTACTTCAGAAGATTGTGGATCCTGAACATGACATCGGAAACGAAGCGTTTCCCTATATGGCATGCGGCGAAATTACTGTTTGTGGCGGATTGCGCGCGCGATTGTTCCGGATCAGCTTTAGCGGTGAACTCGCCTATGAAATAGCAGTCCCTACACGCTATGGTGACGCATTGGTTCGTAAAATGATGGAGGCTGGTAAAGAATTTGATGCGGTTATGTACGGTACCGAAGCTTTGGGCGTGATGCGCATCGAAAAAGGACATGCCGCAGGGAATGAGTTGAACGGTACAACTTCGGCGCTGAACCTTGGCATGGCACGTATGGTTTCCAAGAAAAAGGATAGTATTGGCTCGACTTTATCTGAACGAGAGGGCCTAAACGAAGATAGTGCACTGAAACTTGTCGGGCTAAAACCAGTAAACCTGCACGACGCCGTGCCTGCAGGGTGTCATTTGATGAACAAAGGATCTGCTGTCGATGCGGCACATGACCAAGGGTATGTCACATCAGCATGTTATTCACCAAATTTGGGTCATCATATTGCACTGGCGTTTTTGAAGTCCGGTGATACGCGTATCGGAGAGGTTATTAGATTGGTGAGCCCACTTACAGGGATAGACCATGATGTCGAAGTGGTCTCCGCTCATTTTATTGATCCAGATGGGGAGCGTCTTCGTGCATAAACTGAACCCTATTAATGCCTTGGGTGGCAACGCTGCGCAGGTAGATAAGATTGGTCAGCTGACCTTAACTGAAAATAACAATCTAGCGCTCGCCTCAGTTTCAGCCCGACTTGGAAACGAAAAGGCCTGTAATAAACATTTAAAGGCTCTTATCGGTGATATTCCTGGGCCAGGACGCTGCCAGTTAAGCGACCCAATCTCAGGTTATTGGATGAGTCCTGATAGCTGGATGATAATCGCGCCACATGACACTCACGAGGACTTGGCGTCTGACTTGAAGGCGCGGTTTGCAGAAACAGCGTCCGTCACCGAGCAAACCGATGGATGGTGCTGTTTCGACATGTATGGGGAAACATTGGAACGGCTTATTGAACGGCTGTGCAATATAAATATCCGTGAGATGAGGTCTGGAGACGCATACCGAACTTCTATAGAACACCTAAGTTGTTTTGTACTCAGGTGTGATCCGATAGATCAGGTTCGTATTTTTGGACCAAGGTCAAGCGCAGGATCGTTACATCATGCGCTAATCACAATCATGAAAGCTATTGCCTGAAGTTGTCCTCGAATATCTGTACGGTACATTTATTACACGGATGGCACGGGAATCATTCCGCTCGCGCGGTATATGTTTATGCGTTGTCTATCCTCACGTGGATTTACACCAAATGCCGTTTGATAGTGTTTATTAAAGGCTTGTACGCTGACGTATCCAACATTTGCAGCAACGTCGGATAGTCGGTCATTCGTATACATTACGATCTGTCTGGCTGCATCCATCCGCATTTTCCGATAGTAATGAGAGGGACTGAGACCGGTCGCTCTTTTGAAGCTACGTTCAAGGTGACGTGGTGATATATGCAGTTCGTTTGCGACCTCAGCAATTGCTATTGGCTGTGTTGCGCTCGTCCTCCTGTGGGTGGGGGGCGTTGAGCCCAGTCAATTGGGCGCCGTGCTTCTAGTGGGAACCATAGGCATCATTGTCTCACT
>Ga0208127_1001616_pt1 | contig 11138 bp, 9 predicted proteins | sample ETNtaG_6_FD_185751 | JGI IMG/M metagenome (GOLD analysis project Ga0208127, IMG submission 185751) | Marine microbial and viral communities from oxygen minimum zone, Eastern Pacific Ocean - ETNP201306SV45 (SPAdes) (version 2) | ecosystem: Environmental > Aquatic > Marine > Oceanic ...
GCGGCAGACCTAACTCTGCTGCTGTCTCAGAGTGCGACTTACCTTCCATATAAACCTTCGCAAGAATCTGCGCCTGATCCTGCGGCAGGTGACTCATCAACTCCCGAACACGAACAGCGCCTCGGGAGGCATGAAGCGCCATTGTTGGCTCATCGCCCTCGAGCTCAAAACCAACGTCTTCGGCCTCGAGTTGGGTGTCAAACTTCTGAAGTCGACGGAACATGTCGGTACGGCAGTTTCTCGCAATGGTGTAAACCCAGGTGCTGGCAGCAGCTTTTTCCGGATTAAAACCGGCAGCTTTCTGCCACACCTTTAGCATTACCTCTTGAACGAGCTCATCGGCATGCGCCGCTGACAGTGAGGAGCCCGACAGTGCAAACGCCTTTATAAGAGGAGCAAAGTGCGAAAAAAACTTCGCAAATGCGGCACGATCGCGGTGCTCTGCGATTCTGACAACGCATTGGCTCCACTCATCGGTTCGGCGCCCCTGGGGAACCGACCAAGCAGAGGTCGCGGGCTGCCCGCGTGCGCCTTCTCCCTGCTTGTCCACCATCCATCACTCCCCTTTGAGCGTATCTCACCACAGAATACACAAATCCAATAAACTTGACACCAAAATGTGTATATTAAAACTTACATACTGATCCTTATTCCGTTAATTATCCGGAATAAGGTATCGACGCGGTTTTGAGGTAACGCAATGGCCACAGCCATTATTGGCACAGGAATTTCAGGTCTTGGATGCGCTTATCGTCTCGCGCAATCGGGCGAGCCTGTCGTTGTCTTTGAAGCGGCAGACAAAGTGGGCGGCCATACCGCAACCAAGCAAGTGTCGGTTGCCAGCGGTGATTACGCGGTCGATACCGGATTTATTGTGTACAACGACTGGACATACCCTGAGTTCATTTCACTCATGGAAGAGCTGGGCGTCACCAATCAACCGACCTCAATGGGATTCTCTGTCTCCGATGACATCACCGGCCTCGAGTACGCTGGAAACAACCTGAACACCTTGTTTGCACAACGGCGGAACCTACTCTCCCCCCAATTTATCGGGATGGTCAGAGACATTCTTCGGTTCAACAAAGTGGCCGTAGAAGACCTCGAAGCTGGCAGCCTGCGCAGTGGTGAGACGCTGCAGGACTATCTAGAGCGACACAGCTTCAATGAGTTCTTCAGGCGCAACTATCTCGTCAGCATGGCGTCAGCCATCTGGTCAGCAAACTTCGAAGAGAGCTTGAATTTTCCGGCAGAATTTTTTGTTAGATTTTTCAAAAACCACGGTCTGTTGCAGGTCAAGAATCGACCTCAATGGCGAGTGTTACGCGGCGGCAGCCAGAGTTATTTGGCGCCCCTGTGTGCGCCGTTTGAAAATAACATTCGCACCAACTGTGCAGTGACCGCCGTCGTGCGTGAGGAAGGTCAATCTCCCAGGTTACGGACACATCAGGGTGAAGAGCTGAGCTTTGACGATATCGTCATTGCGGCACACGCAGATCAGGCAATGGCCATGCTCAGTGACATCGATGACACCGAATCATCTGTGCTGAGCCAACTCCCCTACTCTGAGAATGAAGTCGTGCTGCATACCGACACACGCTTGCTCCCGAGAAAGCACCTCGCCTGGTCGAGCTGGAACTATCGGCTTCGCGAGTCGAACAGCCAAGCAACTCTGACTTACAACATGAATATTCTTCAAGGGATCAACTCACCGGAAACCTTTTGCGTAACGCTAAACGACACTGACGCAATTGACCCAAGAACGATCTTGGGGGAGTACCGATATGCACATCCCCAGTTCACTATTAAAGGGATCGCAGCTCAGCAACGCTGGCGCGACATCAATGGACCACGGAACACATGGTTCTGTGGTGCCTACTGGCGCAATGGTTTTCACGAGGATGGTCTTTTCAGCGGCAATCGTGTCGCAGACGCCATCCTCAAAAAGCGGGGCCTGCAGTGAATTCGGCGTTCTACGTAGGTCGACTGGCCCATGCGCGGACGACGCCCAAACCTCATCGGTTCAGTTATCGAGTGTTCATGCCCTTTGTTGATGTGGAGAGGGTAAGCGACATTAGCCAGCGAGCCATAGGCTGGGGTTCACGGCGTTTGGCTCCTGCGCGCTTCATTCGTAGCGACTTCATTGGCGACGAAAATATCTCTGTGGCCGAGGCCGTCAAACGGCGTATTTTCGAAGAGACAAACCAGCACTTCGAGGGGCGGATTTTCCTGCTCGCGAATTGGCGATACTTCGGGCTCCAGAATAACCCGATCGCCTGTTATTTTTGTAAAGGCACAGCGAGTGATCGGCTCGAATTTATTGTCGCCGAGGTCACTAACACGCCCTGGGGTGAAAGGCATAGCTACGTGCTCCCTGTCGACCACTCAGAGCCACTTTTCCAGACGGAGTTTCAAAAGGAACTTCACGTATCGCCGTTTCACGGCATGCAACAACAATACCGGTGGTCGTCGACAGCTCCAGATGAAACATTGGCCATCAAGCTCACCAATCTTGAGGACGGAAAACGTGTTTTCCATGCATCGCTAACGCTTTCACGACTTCCGATTACGCGCTTTACCGGACTCTCGCTGCTGGCGCGGTTTCCCTTTGAGACGGCCAAAGTCACAGCGGGCATCTATTGGCAGGCACTCGTTTTATTTCTGCGACGTGTGCCTCTCTTCGCTCATCCAAAGAATAACTCTGTTAGTTAAGTAGGAATGTCTTATGACCACACGTCAGGTAGATGTTAAGCACATTGAAAAATTGCCCTCGGTAAAGTCATGGCGCAGCACTGAACTTACAAAACGTCTGGTGTTCAAGCTCTTCAGCGGCCTGCGGCATGGTGAGCTGATCGTTCACGACAATGGAGAGACACACCGTTTCGGCGGAGGTGATCTCTCGATTGCGCTGAGCGCCTCGGTCACGATCCACGCGCCCAGCGCTTACTCCCGGATTCTCATGGGCGGAACCATGGGTGCTGCGGAGGCTTATATCGACGGTGATTGGAGCACTGATCAGCTCACCAGCGTGACACGGGTATTCAGCTCCAATATGCCAATTCTGGAGTCCATGAAAAACAAGCAGAACTGGCTGATTAAGAGTGCACTTAAACTTGCGCATGCAGCGCGTAAAAACTCACTGACCGGATCGCGAGAGAACATCGCCGCGCATTACGATTTAGGCAACGACTTCTTCTCGCTTTTCCTAGACCCTACCCTGATGTATTCGTCGGCGGTTTTCCCACCGAATTGCGACAACCTGGCCGAAGCATCGCAGTACAAGCTAAAGCTCATATGTGAGGACCTCGAGCTCAAGCCAACCGATCATCTGATTGAAATCGGCACGGGCTGGGGAGGCATGGCGATCTATGCAGCAGAGAATTACGGCTGCAAGGTAACCACCACCACAATTTCTCGTGAGCAGCTGGAATATGCGCGGACAGAAGTCGAAAAACGAGGGCTGCAAGACAGAATCACGTTGCTCTTCGAGGATTACCGAGACCTCTCTGGTCAATTTGACAAGCTGGTATCTATCGAGATGATCGAAGCCGTTGGGCACGAGTACTTTGACACCTATTTCAGCTGTGTCAGCAAATTACTCAAGCCTGATGGCAAAGCGGTGATTCAGGCCATCACTATCAACAAGCAACGGTACGACGACTATCGCAAGTCAGTGGATTTCATCAAACGATACATTTTTCCAGGCGGCTGCCTGCCGTCGCTAAATGTGATCAGCGGCGCGCTGACCCGCAGAACAGACATGCAAATTATCGACCTTAGAGATATCGGCCTCGATTACGCTCGCACACTCCAGCACTGGCATGACGCCTTCATGGCAGAACTGGATGCTGTCAAAGCCTTGGGGTTCGATGAGAAATTCATTCGCATGTGGCGCTTTTACTTAAGCTACTGTGAAGGTGGATTTCGTGAACGAATTATTGGAACCTACCAAATAACAATGGCAAAGCCGTACTACCGGCCCACATAACCTATGCTCTTATCATTTGCTCCGATTGTTCTTCTTGTTTTCCTCCTTTTTTCGGCGGTTCAACTTTTCGGAGCAGATGCCTCCTACGGTCCCAACCAAGTAGCACTACTCATCGCATCGGCGGCAGCTGGGCTGGTAGGCATGTACCGCGGCCTCACGTGGGCCGAAGTACAAGAGAGCATGGTGGCCGGCATCAAAGTGGGTCTTGGACCGATTTTGATTCTCTTGGCCGTTGGAGGTTTGATTGGTAGCTGGATGATCGCGGGCACAGTGCCTGCCATGATCTACTACGGCGTATCAATTCTTAATCCATCGATCTTCTTTGCCGCTGCAGCGATTATTTGTGCACTGGCTTCCATAAGCATCGGTAGCTCATGGACCGTGGCCGGCACCTTGGGTATTGGACTTATCGGTATTGCGGACAGTTACGGGCTATCACCCGCCGTCGCCGCTGGAGCCATTATCAGTGGCGCCTATTTTGGCGATAAATTATCGCCACTGTCTGATACCACGAATTTGGCCGCCGCCTGCACTAACGTCGATTTGTTCGCGCACATTCGTCATATGTTGTGGACAACGGTGCCCGCATTCTGTGTCGCTCTATTGTTTTTCTCCCTCATTCCCTCAGGCGCAGCAACAGCCCCAGAACAAATAGCGGAACTCAGGGCTGCCATCAGCCAGGAATTTAATGTCGGCGTTGGTGTCCTTATCCCGCTCGCCGTCATGATTGGCCTTATTTGGAAGCGCGTGCCCGCTTATCCAGCCATCATGCTCGCCACATTGGCCGGAATACTAACGGCTCTTACCTTACAAACCGACGTCGTCAGGAAATTTGCATTGATGACAAATCCAGAGGCGACCATGCCCGTCGTCGAGGGCTTGTGGCGAACGCTATTTGCTGGCTTTGAAGGAACAACGACAAACGAGGAACTGAACAGCCTCATTAGCAAAGGCGGCATCGCCAGTATGCTCAACACGGTTTGGTTGATAGTGAGTGCACTTGCCTTCGGTGGCGTGCTAGAACGCACCGGCATCCTCAAGCAAATCCTGGACAGTGTTCTCACCTTGGTAAAGTCCACGGGGGACCTTGTTGCCGCAACCGTCACCGGTGGCTTCATCACCAATATACTTGCCGCTGATCAATTCCTTGCGATTGCATTGCCAGGCCGGCTCTTCAGTAGCACCTATGATGACCGTGGGTTGAGTCGAGAAAATCTGTCGCGAACGCTCGAAGACTCCGCAACCATGACTTCTGCTTTGATTCCTTGGAATACCTGCGGTGCTTACATGGCAGCGACCCTGGGCGTAGCAACCTTCGACTATGCACCCTACGCCATCTTCAATCTCGCCTGCCCACTGATCGCCATTGGATTCGGCTACCTTGCGTTTAAACAAAAGCCCGCAGCGCCCCAACCCGCATGAGCTGGGATCATGACGCACCCTTCATCCTACGGTTCACGGTAGAGGCCGAGCACATCGATGCGCTCGAGCACACCAACAACACGCAATACGTAACTTGGTGCAACGAGACCGCCTGGGCACATACCACAGACCTAGGCCTAGGCGCTGATGCGTATCGATCACTCGACAGGGCGATGGCGCTTACCAAAGCGGAATATCACTACCTGTTGGCAACACGACTGGGCGAGGAGCTCGAGGTAGGGACCTGGATTACCACTTGGGACCGACGCATGCTCATGGAGCGTCAGATGCAAATACGCTCGGTAGCCACGGGAGAAACCGTCCTTCGCGCCAAGCTCCAATTCGTCTGCATTGAAATTTCAACGGGGAAACCCAAACGACCACCGAAAGCCTTTATTGACGGTTACACCCCTGCACTCATTTTCTGATACTGGTGCAAGGCATGAATGGCATCATCAGGCCTGATAAAGCGGTGCGCGAAAACGAATACCCTCCGGCCAAGGTGTTCGCACTGATCTGGGGTTAGGCTCCAGAATCAGGCGAGCGGCCACGAAAAGGGCATGACCTGAGAGAGTTCAGATCGCCCTTGCGCCAGCATCAATAGCCGATCGAATCCAACTGCCACTCCTGCACAATCCGGAACCCCTGCCCTAGAAGCACTTATCAACCGCTCATCAATCTCGCGTGCAGCCTGGCCTCGGGAGGCTCTGAGGCCATTATCCGCCTCAAAACGTTTCGTCAAAATATCGGGATCCGACTCTTCCCAATAACCATTGGCGAGCTCAACACCGTGCACATAAGCCTCAAATCGCGCGGCAACCAAATTGCCGTCACGTTCGATGACGCGCGAGAGCGCTGCTTGCTGTTTAGGGAAATCAACAATGAACACAAGCCCCCATGATGCAATGCCGGGCTCCACAACATGGGTCATCAAGAGGTCCAGGTAGTCGAGCTTATCGAGGTCACCAACCACGTCTATGCTGGCGTTCACGACCGCCACCTTGAGCTCTCGCTCGGTCGCCTCATGCAGATTGATTTGGCAAAAATGGTCGAACAGGGCTTCGAGCGACCAGATTTGCCATGTGGAAAGCTGCAAAGTCTCAGCGATCAACTCGGCGACCTCACGCATCAGTTGATAATGCGTCCAGCCGACCCGATACCACTCCAGCATAACGAATTCGGGATTGTGCCTACCGCCATGCTCGCCGGATCTAAACACCTTACCAAGTTGGAAGATATCGCCGGATCCTGAAGCGAGTAGTCGCTTCATCGCATACTCAGGCGAACTCTGTAAAAATCGCGTCCCATCGGGCGTCGCCACCTCGAACAACTCGATGTTGGGGTCTGTGATTGCAAACCGACCCAGTAAGGGGGTGTCGACTTCCAGCACGCCTCGCGATAACAGAAAAGCCCTGACTCCGGCAAGCAGAGCGGCGCGAGCACGCAGCTCATCAATGCCTGCGCTCGGCTCCCAATCAGACATCGCAGGTATTTACGTCAGGCCTTGCTGGCTCGGCTTACGTACTCGCCGCTTCGGGTATCAACCCGGATAACTTCTCCCTCGGACAAGAAAAGTGGCACACGCACTACCGCGCCAGTGGACAAGGTTGCGGGCTTACTTCCACCTTGCGCGGTGTCACCTTTTAGGCCGGGATCGGTTTCAGTAATTTCAAGCTCGATAAAGTTTGGCGGTGTAACCGTTAACGGCGCACCGTTAAATAACGTTACTTCAAATTTTTCCTGCTCTTTTAACCACTTCTCGGCATCCGAAACTGCTGCCTTGTCTGCTGAGTGCTGCTCAAACGTATTGGGATCCATGAAGTACCAAAACTCGCCGTCGGTGTAGGAGTACTCAAGATCGATGTCGAGCACGTCAGCGCCCTCTAGCGAATCGCCTGACTTAAACGTCTTCTCCAGAACACGGCCGGAGCGAAGGTTGCGCAGCTTGACTCTGTTAAACGCCTGCCCTTTTCCGGGCTTAACGTACTCGTTTTCCAAGATGGAGCATGGCTCGTTATCGAGCATGACCTTGAGTCCAGGTTTAAATTCGTTGGTAGAAAAGTTGGGCATGAGATCCAAACCTCGCGGCATCAGTAATGGCGCGATCATACCTTAGAGACATACAAATCGGCGAGCAGGGCCCGTCGTTAGCTGGACCTATTACCCAAAAAATAGAGGGCTCCGTCCAAACCCACCGTTGATATCTGATACCGCGCCTGCGCTCTCACTACAGGCTTGGCTCTAAAGGCGACGCCGACACCCGCCGCATTAAGCATTTTGAGGTCATTTGCGCCATCACCAACGGCCAAGGTCTGGCGCAGAGTGATGCCCATTGAATTCGCAATTTCACGTAACTTCGCCTCTTTGTACTCGGCATTGACGATAGGTGGGATCGCGACACCCGTTAACACGCCATCAGATACCTCCAGCGTGTTGGCAAAGTATTCATCCATTCCGAGCTCAGTGGCGACGCAGTCAGCAAACAAACTGAAGCCGCCTGAGATAATGACCGTTCTAACGCCCCTTGCGCGCAAGGTGGTCATCAGCTCTCTCGCACCGTCGGTATAAGGCAGATCCCTGGCTATCTCTACTGCCGTGCTGGCGTCTAGATTACGTAGCAACCCCAGTCGCTCTGAAAAGCTCTGACTAAAATCCAACTCTCCTCGCATGGCCCGCTCGGTGATGGCCGCTACCTGCTCACCCACACCTGCACGAGTCGCCAACTCATCAATGACCTCGCACTGAATGAGTGTCGAATCCATATCGAATACAGCAAGTTTAATATCTGAGATCGCGTCTGACGGACGCTGAAAGTTGACATCTACATGATCAGCAAGACCTAGATCGGACCATGCGATGGTCTCGAGGTCTACTGAATCAGACTGGAGGTGCCAGCGCTCTGCACACCGAGTACTGGCTAATGTTTTTGCAACAGGGAGTGTTTCAGTATCGACAATCCGAACCTGCTGTTCTTTTAGAAATGCCGTGACTGTAGGCAAGTTCGGCATGGCGGGCCGATTTGCCAAAATCGTAATATGCATTGACCTATTTTTGACGTCGCTTTGGGGGGTTCATGATACCCTGAGACACGGGCGACATTGCCAGCGTTGCGTGAAAACCTCAGATTTTAGGGAGCAGGAAGTAGTGGTCTTCTGGGAGCGTTTAGATATAGGCCAAAAGACTGGCTTGCTCGCCGCCGCTGCCGTTTTTGTAGCCGCGCAAATAACACTGACCTTAACTCTCGCCTCAAAAGCTCATTTAGAAGAAGAGACGCGTGCCCTTCACGCGGAAGCGCTTTTGAACGCCGTGGCCTCTCGCACAGCTGGACTGGTCGCCTCAGATGACATGCTCACAGCTACAAGCGAACTTAACAAATTACTGTCTTCCGACGTCGTCAGTGGTGCGGCAATTTCCGATGTGGACGGAGAGTTCCTAGTGATAGCGGGATCCCTAGCCAACACAGAGCAGCTGTACCACGCCCCACTCAGAATCGGCCCGGACATTGCGGGACAATTGACCGTGCAATTGGAGCGCGTGACGTCGAACTCATCCCTGCAATGGACTGTCTCCGCACTCAGTCTCGTGTTAGCCATGTTCAGTTACGCGGGTGCTGTGTCAATTTCCAGATCGCAATCGCGTCGACTCAGAGCCATCCTCGGACGTATCGCGCACTCGGGGCAAGTTGATGATCGTCTCGACGCACTGGCGCAAATAGAGACCGCAATCGATGATCTTCCGCTCGACCTCATAACCCCAGCCAATGCGGAGGTCGTTGACGAGACTTCACTCAACTCAATGGCCGTCACAACTATCAGTCTCGACCACCTCGGCAAATACATTGATACCGTCGATGAAATCACTCTCGTAAATTACGTTGGGACGTACGAAACGCTGGCAAAAGCTGTCGCGCAACTACTCGACGGCGACCTTCAAACTGTCAGACCTGAGAGCTTGACGCTCTTTTTCGAGGGAACTAAACGAGGCATGACACCCGATGCCAGAGCCGTTGTCGCAAGCACGTTACTGCAGCATCTATTAGCGGTAGCTGAGCGAAGCCAGCGGCGAAAATTTGTCTGTGGAATCGGTGTTGGACGCAGTGATATGGGTCGTGGTGAGCGGGGATCGGCCTATGCCACCCTTTACACCCAAACAGTGATCGATGAAACACTGACTATGGCGCAACGGGCGGGCTCATCGGTAAAGCTTGCGCCCTCGATTTTAGAAAGCGATCAGGTTGAGGCTTTGTTTGACGTCATCGAAACGGCAGACGGCGACACCCAGCTGGGCGCACCCACCCCCGAACTTCTGCCCGAGCTGGACAAACAGAGCAAGCTACTGCAGAGACGACTTTTCCCTGATGTGGGTGAGCAGTCTAATCTCCCGTTTTAACCTTCAGCGATTGCCAGCCCACTGACCTTCTGGAAGCCCTTAGGTAATCGATTGCCTCGGCGACCACGCTCGCCACGGTAGTTCTCGAGATCAGACAGTTTCAGCTTTAGATATTGGCGACCCGACTGTACTTGCACCACATCACCATCTCCGAACACTAAGAGTCCCACGAGCAACTCCTCCCGAGCCTGGGCTCTAGCCGACGGAATGCCAATAATTTTGTTTCCCTTACCCTTGGCGAGCTCCGGCAAATCCGCCAGTGGAAATACCAACAATCGACCCTCAGACGTCGCTGCCGCAACCAGTAAATTCTGTCGCTCAGGCACGATAACGGGCGGCATTACCTGTGAACCTTTAGGCAAGCTCAATACAGCCTTGCCCGCCTTGTTCTTGGCGACGAGATCGCCGAACTTGGCGACAAACCCATAGCCGGCGTCGGTGGCCAGCAAGAACTTTTGATGCTCTGTTCCCGTCATTAGCCCTTCAAAAGTGGCGCCCGAGGGAGGTGCAATTCGTCCCGTCAAAGGCTCACCCTGACCTCGCGCCGATGGGAGTTGATGTGTCGGCAACGAGTAGGCCCTACCGGTTGAATCAAATACCACCGTAGTCTGATTACTACGCCCCAGTGCAGAAAACTTATAGGTATCGCCGGACTTGTAGTTAAGCGTCTCCGGATCGATGTCATGACCTTTGGCAGCGCGAATCCAACCTTTCTCTGACAGAACTACCGTCATGGGGTCGGCACTGGTGAGCTCAAGCTCGGAGAAGGCCTTGGCTTCCTCAACCTGCACCAAGCGTGACCGGCGGTCGTCACCATACTCATCAGCAATAGCGACCAGCTCACCACGAATGAGCTTGGTCATCAGGGCATTACTGCCCAGCGTTTTTTGCAGTGAGTCTCGCTCGTCGCTCAACTCGGACTGCTCACCCCGGATTTTCATCTCCTCGAGTTTCGCCAGATTACGCAACTTTAAATCGAGAATAGCGTCAGCCTGGATATCGGACAGAGAGAACCTCGCCATCAGCTCCTGCTTTGGCTCTTCCTCCTCTCGGATAATTCGAATCACCTCATCGATATTTAGATAGGCAATGAGATAACCTTCCAGAATGTGTAGCCGCTTAAGCACCCTCTCAAGCCGGTACTCGAGGCGTCTGCGGACGGTCTGGCGCCGGAACTGGACCCAGTCACGCAACAACATATCGAGTGAGCGCACACCCGGGCGCCCGTTCATGCCAATCACGTTGAGATTCACGCGATATGTTCGTTCCAGATCGGTCGTGGCAAACAAGTGACTCATCATGGCGTCGAGGTCGACCCGGTTAGAGCGCGGTACAATTA
>Ga0208127_1001622_pt1 | contig 11123 bp, 9 predicted proteins | sample ETNtaG_6_FD_185751 | JGI IMG/M metagenome (GOLD analysis project Ga0208127, IMG submission 185751) | Marine microbial and viral communities from oxygen minimum zone, Eastern Pacific Ocean - ETNP201306SV45 (SPAdes) (version 2) | ecosystem: Environmental > Aquatic > Marine > Oceanic ...
CCCGACATGCTCATAAAGACTTCTCATCAACCCAATGTCTAAGGAAAGGATCATTGCTATATAGGGTTGGCTCAAAGTCGCGCTAGTGACCCGAGAGACCACAGGAGTTTCATGACTCACGATGAGCGACTCTCCAACCCCGAAGTTGACGATTGTATCACCTACGCCGGTTTCTTTCCTCCCCTGTAAAATCAGGCAACATACTGGTTCATAAAGTGTCGCCTCAAGGTTAGTGGGCCTTGTGTAACTCAGGATCAACAATCTATCTATAGGCTCAATAGACGCAGTATTATCAACGTATTTTGGAATGAAACTGGTTGAAAACCTGGTAAGTTCTTGAATCTCCATAAAACAGATAATACTTGGTTCTGAATCAATTATTCAATCATTTCTCCAAAAAATAATAATATTAGGCATGTTTTTTACATAATTTGGCAAGCTTTTTCCCCCACAAGCCCTACAATTCTTTCAACTGAACTTCTGCATCAAAGATTTTTTTTGTGCAGTCCGCAAGCAGTTTCTGAATCCTGAATGAATTGGTAACTGACTCGGACATTTCAGTTGGCTGAGGGCTTGGAAAGCAAAACATTTCAGTGATCAGAGATGAAGTTTCCATTCCTCAAAACACTCAATTTTGATAGGAGATTTCGATGCTATTCAAATTAAAAATCAATGGGAATGTTCTCGACGTTGAGGCAGAACCTCAAACTCCTCTATTGTGGGTTCTCCGAGATGATCTTGATCTAACAGGAACAAAATTCGGCTGTGGGATTTCTTCATGCGGGGCATGTACGGTTCATCTTAACGGAACACCAGTCCGTTCCTGCTCCATTCCAATCGAAAGTGCAATCGATAGTGAAATTACAACCATTGAAGGAATTCAAGGTAAAGTCGCCAATGCAGTCCAACAGGCTTGGCGTGAGAAAAATGTCGTTCAATGCGGATACTGCCAATCAGGGCAGATCATGTCTGCGGTTGGCTTGCTGAAAAACAACGCTTCTCCGAACAATCAAGAAATAGATGGAGCAATGTCAGGAAATGTATGCCGTTGTGCGACTTATTTCCGCATCCGTGACGCCATCAAATTGGCATCTCAAAAGCTGGAGGCGTAAGATGGAAAAAAATATTAGCCGACGTCGTTTTCTAAAAAATTCAGCCGCAACCTCTGTTTCCTTGATTATAGGTCTGAATTCTAAAGGCATCCTTGCAACAAACAAAACCAACACCGTGATCAATCCTTTTGTACGGATGGACCAGGAAGGATTTGTGACGGTAATTGCAAAGCACTTCGAAAATGGTCAAGGCATCTCAACGGGTTTAGCAACACTTTTAGCAGAAGAAATGGATGCAGATTGGGAAAAGGTCAAAGTCGAATTTGCTCCTGCCAATGCTGAACAATATAAACACACATTTTGGGGTTATCAGGCAACTGGTAATTCTGAATCCATTGCCAATTCTTTCATGCAGTACCGTGCTGCAGGAGCAATGGCAAAAGATTTGATGATTCGTGCTGCTTCCAAAAAATGGGGTGTCAAAACAGATGAAATTGATGTCCAAAATGGCATCATGAGGGTAGGTACAAAGAAAGGCTATTTTGGGGAATTTGTTACCGATGCAGTAAATCTCACCCCATCAAAGAATCCGAAATTAAAAACACCTGATCAGTTCAAACTTATCGGGAATCAGGATCTCTCCCGAAAGGATAATGAAGCAAAAACTGACGGGTCTGCCATCTATGGAATGGATGTTAAAATACCAGGCATGGTGTATGCCTCAGTGGTACGAAGTCCAAGGTTTGGCGGGACCTTAAAAAGCTTCGATGTAAGCAAGGCGAAAAGAGTACCTGGATTTATTGAAGCAAAGGTTTTTCCTGATAAAAGAGGTGTCATCGTTTATGCAAAAAATACTTGGTCTGCTTTTCAAACCAAAAAAGCCCTTCTCACCAAATGGGATTTTTCAAATGCAGAATCGAGAAGCACTTCGGACATGGTTTCTGATTGTCAGAAGCTAGCAGAGAATCCGGAATTTGAACCACGACCATTCAAAACAGATGATGACAACCAATCAGTAAAGGATTTAAACCATCTCGAAGCAGAATTCTTTTTCCCCTTCCTGGCTCATTCTCCCATGGAGCCACTAAACTGCATCATTGAACCTACCAAAAATGGAGTTCGTTTTTATGACGGCTGCCAAAATCCTAGTGGAGTCCAGTGGGCATCCAGTTATATCCTTGGATTGCAGCCTCAGCAAATCGAAGTAAAAACGATCTATGCCGGAGGATCATTTGGACGTCGGAATTCACCCGCGGTTAAAGATCTCTACCAAGCAGAGGCAGCAATAGCATTTGCATTGTTAGGCAAGAAGACCCCAGTCAAGTTGGTCTGGGACCGAGAGGATGATATAAGGGGTGGTTACTATCGTCCGATGGCATTTCATAAAACGAAAATTGGACTTGATGCCAAGGGGAAGATTCTTCGATGGGACCATCGTATTGCTACCAAATCGATTTCAAAAGGAACCGATTTCGAAAAATTCCTTGTGCATAATGGGGTCGACCATTTTTCAGTGGAGGGTTGTGTCGACACCCTTTATCAACTTCCAAACATGTCGGTTGGCTTAAGTGATTTCAAATCGTCCATTCCAGTCCTTTGGTGGAGAGGGGTAGGACACACTCACACCGCCTATGCGATGGAAAGTCTTTTGGATATGGTTGCTCAGAGGACAGGAAAGGATCCAATTGAATTACGATTGGATTTGCTTAATTCTAACGATTTGAAACAACAAAGAATGGCTCATGTGCTGAAGATTTCGCGTCGCCGTTCTGGTTGGAAAAAAGGAAACAAACGTGGATTTGCCGCGCACTATTCTTATAAAACCTTTGTTGCCGTTGTTGCCGATGTCAGCGCCACCGGTAAGCAGGTCCATATAGACAAGCTGCATATTACGGTTGACTGTGGAGTCCCTGTTAATCCGGATGTGATCCGGGCTCAAATGGAAGGTGGTGCTGGTTATGGATTAGGAGCTCTGCTTAGAAACGAAATTACGTTTGCAAAAGGTCAGGTTGAACAATCCAATTTTGACACCTACCTTCCGCTGCGAATCTCAGATATGCCTGAAATTGATGTCGAAATTGTTATGTCTAATGAAACTCCAAGTGGAGTTGGTGAACCATCCGTTCCTCCCACTGGACCTGCCGTGGCCAATGCGATTTTTGCTGTCACAGGAAAACGTATTTTAGAACTTCCGATGACACAATCGGGATTCCAATTTGTTTAACCCTTGTCTTCATCAAAACTTCTACTTTTTAGTTCTATTAAGTAGAAGTTTTGTGTATTCGCAAATATTTTAAGATGAATGAAGTATTTTACGAACAGTTGAAATGAAAAATATTACTGGAGAAGGAATGAAATTGAATCTAACCAAAACCATTCAAATTCCTGTAGTTGGTTTTGGAACCTATCTCATCAATGCTGACGAAGCAAAGAACTTTGTTTTCAATGCCCTTCAATGCGGATATCGTCACGTCGATACTGCCGAGGGATATGGAAATGAAACAGGAGTTGGTTATGCTATCAAGAAAGCTCAAAATGAACTAAGTCTTAAACGTGGAGAGCTATTTGTAACATCAAAGGTCTGGCCTGGAAATGAAGCATGGGGCCAGACACTGAAAACTCATGAATTAATCATACAATCTTTAGATTCTAGCTTAAAAAATCTGGATCTTGACTACTTAGATTTGTATTTGATACATGCTCCATTTGCTAAATCCAAGAGGCTCGAACAATGGAATGCCCTCGTTGAACTTCAAAAGCAGGGTAAGGTAAGAGCCATTGGAGTCAGCAACTACAACAAAACTCATATAGAAGAGATCATATCTGCAGGGTTGCCAACTCCAGATGTGAATCAGATTGAGCTCCATCCTTGGACTCAGAAATCGGAACTGATCTCATACCTCAATGATAACGGAATCATTCCTATTGCTTACAGTAGCCTGGCACCTCTGGCTGAATGGCGTTCTAAAGAAGGTCAGGAAAGCGCAAAAACAGATGAGATGATTTCCAAGGGTGCTGATACAAATTCTCCGTTTAAGTCCTTGGCAAAAAAATACAATGTTACAGAAGCTCAAATACTCCTTCGATGGGGAGTTCAAAAGGGTTATCCGGTATTACCCAAAAGTACTAATCATGAAAGGATCAGGCTGAACATGGATCTGTTTTCTTTTGAAATTGATCAAGGAGATATGTCAGCCATTGAAGATATGGACCGTGGTGATGGAATCGCCTGGGCTTCAGGTGATCCATCCATGGTAACTTAGGGGTGTTTATCTGAAATCTATTTATTGTTAGATCAAAGATTCAATACGAGTTTTTTTCTCACCGCACGCACTCCTTGCGGTTAAAAAGGAACTCAGGCGAGTTCGAGATCCATCCCGGTGGCTCCCATGAGTTTTAACAAAATAGGAGCATTGAATTTTTCAGGCATGATTTTCCTGAACATTATTCAAAATAGGGTGGAAGTTGAGCGTTTTCGAGAAAATCAAAACCATAATTGATTCGTGGCTCATGGCCATCGCTTAATGGAGGAAGTTGATCTCTGTAAAACCAGCCAATTTCTTCTGCTTCATCGGTAGGGCTTCCAACCCCTCCAATGATTTCACCCATGAAGAAACAGTGAAGGTATTCTCTTCCTTTCCAGGGATAGTTGACCGATTCATATTTCAATGAACTGAAGACCCCAAGCAGGCGGTTTATTTTGATCTCGAATCCTGTTTCCTCAAAAACTTCCCGAACTCCGCACTCTTCAGGAGTTTCTCCCAAATCCTGAGATCCCCCCGGGGTGCACCAAAAACCATTGTCAGTCCGTTTGATGAGCAAAACACGCGATTCCGAATCAGGAATAAAAACATCGACACCGACCAGTGGGGTAACAGGTTTTTTCGTTAAGTTAAAATCCCGGTCCACTCTTTGAGTCTGATCAATTCTTTACAAGCTCATCCATCGCCGCACGCACACCTTCCGGTTTGAAGGGAACTCCGGCGAGTTCGAGTCCCATCTCAATCGCTCCGAGGGTTCCGAGGAGCATCGGGGCATTGAAGTCTCCGAGGTGTCCGATACGAAAAACCTTCCCCTGGATTTTCCCAAGGCCGTTGCCCAGTGAGACATTGAAATTTTCGAGCACGACCTTTCTGAATTGATCGGCATCGTGACCTTCCGGCATCCTCACCGCGGTCAGGGAATCGCTGAATTCGTGGGAATGGAGGGCGTTCATTTCGAGGTTCCAACCCTGAACCGCTTTCCGTGTTGCTTCCGCCAGTTGGCGGTGGCGCGCAAACACCTGATCCAGTCCTTCCTCCTTGAGCAGGATCAGCGCCTCCTTCAATCCGTAGAGGAGGTTGGTCGCAGGGGTGTAGGGAAAAACCGACTGCCCGTTGGCATTCAGCATTTCCTGCCAGTTCCAGTAGGCTCGTGGAAGTTGTGCCTTTTCCGAGGCTTCCAGGGCTTTGTCACTGACGGCATTGAAACTCAATCCTGGGGGAAGCATCAATCCCTTCTGTGAGCCAGCAACGGTCACATCCACCTTCCACTCATCATGACGATAGTCCATCGATGCCAGGGAAGAGATGGTATCGACCATGAACAGGGCCGGATGGTCTGTGCGGTCCACTGCTTTTCGGATTGAGGAAATGTCGGAAGTCACTCCTGTTGCGGTCTCATTATGGACAACACAGACGGCACGAATCTGCTTCTCCCGGTCGGCATTCAGCAGTTCTTCCACTTTTTCAGGGTTGACCCCTTCCCGCCAGTTTCCCGGGATCCAATCGACCTGCAATCCCAGTTTTTCCGCGAGCTGTTTCCACAGGGTTCCGAAATGTCCGGTTTCGAACATCAATACCTTGTCCCCGGGCGAAAGGGTGTTCACCAAGGCGGACTCCCATGCACCGGTTCCGGAGGCAGGGAAAATGATCACCGGATTCCGGGTTTTGAAAACTTCCTTCAATCCATCCAAAAGCTCACGGCATAGCCCCTTGAAGTCAGGTCCACGGTGATCTATGGTGGGTTGTTGCAAGGCTCTGAGGATCCGATCGGGCACGTTGGTCGGCCCGGGAATTTGGAGAAAATGTCTTCCGCTTGTGTTCATGGGATGATCCGTAACAATGGTGGTTTTAAAATCTCAGCATAACCAATCCGGAACCAGCTTGTAACCATCAATTTGGATCAGGTTTGAAAAGAAAATCACCAACGAATTACAGACTCGCAGAACGGTTGAAGCGAGAAACCCGGGGAGAAGTGCTTTTCGACGACTTTTCCAGGGGGCTTTACAGCACCGATGCCTCGATCTACCAAATCATTCCCGCCGGGGTGTTGGTCCCTCAATCTGCAGATGATATCTCCACCGCATTTCAAATTGCACGCGAAGAGGGGATCAGCATCACTGCCCGTGGAGGCGGAACTTCCCAATGCGGACAAACCGTCGGCGAGGGGTTGATCATCGATGCCAGCAAAAATCTCAACCGTATCCTCGAAATCGATCATGAAAAGGGGGAAGCCCGGGTAGAACCGGGACTGGTGCTGGACCAACTGAATGCGCAACTGAAACGCCATGGGCTATTTTTCCCGGTCGATGTGTCGACCAGCAGCCGTGCAACCCTTGGGGGGATGACCGGCAACAACAGTTGTGGGGCAAGGTCGATCCGTTATGGAAAAATGGTGGACAATGTCCTCGGAGTCGAAGCCCTGCTCCAGAATGGTGAAAAGATTCAATTTGGGGAAGTGGATCCCAAATCCCTGAATGGGAAACACCCGTCGACCCGGGATCACCTGCTGCAACAGCTTTTTCAGATTGGTATCCGGGAAGCCGATGAAGTCCGCCAACGGTTTCCGGAAGTACAGCGTCGCGTCGGCGGATACAACATTGATGAACTGATTCCTCCTGATCATGGGGTGCTGAATCCCGCCAGACTGCTGGTCGGTTCGGAGGGAACCCTGGCCTTTTCCACCTCGATTCACCTTAAACTTCAACCGATTCCAACCCACAAAGTACTTGGTGTCTGTCATTTCCCCAGCTTTTATGAGGCAATGGATTCGACCCAGCATCTGGTCACCCTCAACCCGGACGCGGTGGAACTGGTGGACCGGACGATGATCGAACTGGCAAGGTCGATCCCCCAGTTTGCGGAAAAGCTTAAAAAGTTTGTCATGGGTGAACCTGATTCTTTGTTGCTCGTCGAGTTCACCGGAGAGGAACTAAAGCCCCTTCAAGCCAAACTCTCTGAACTGAAGGCAATGATGGCATCTCTGGGATTCCAGGATGCCGTGGTCGAAGCAATCGATCCCGCATTCCAGAAAGAAGTCTGGGATGTGAGAAAATCAGGATTGAACATCATGATGTCGATGAAAGGAGACGACAAACCGGTTTCCTGCATCGAAGACTGCGCGGTTGAACTGAAGGACCTTGCCGAGTATACATCCAGGCTGAACCACCTCTTTGAAAAATATGGAACCACCGGCACCTGGTACGCCCATGCCTCGGTGGGTTGCCTGCATGTGCGTCCGGTCTTGAACATGAAGAAGGAACAGGGTGCCTCCGTGATGCGAAAGATCACCGAAGAAGCCTTCGAAATCGTGCGGGAATATGGCGGGTCTCATTCCGGAGAACACGGGGATGGACTGGTACGTTCCGAATTTCTGGAAACCATGTACGGGTCGCGGATGGTGAACACCTTTGCTGAGGTGAAGAAACTCTTCGATCCGGACAACCTGCTCAATCCCGGAAAGATCGTCCGTCCTGAAAAGATGGACGACCGCAGCCTTTTCCGCTATTCAACCGAATACCAGCATCCTGAAGTCGACACCTACCTGGACTGGTCTCCCTGGGGAGGATTCCAGCGTGCGGCGGAAATGTGCAACAACAATGGGGCTTGCAGAAAATCCAATCCGGATGTGATGTGCCCCTCCTACCGGGTGACCCAAGATGAACAACATTTGACCCGGGGAAGAGCCAATGCCCTGCGCCTTGCTCTTTCAGGACAACTCGGGACACGTGCCCTGACCTCCAAATCCATGTATGAGACGATGCGGCTTTGTGTGGGTTGTAAAGCCTGCGCCCGGGAATGCCCAACGGGGGTGGACATGACCCGGATGAAGAGCGAATTTCTGCACCATTACCAGCAGGAGCATGGAGTAAAACTTCGTGACCGTATTTTCGCCAATTTGCCGCGACACGCTCCGTTGCTTTCAAAGTTTGCTCCTCTGCTCCACCTGCGTGACCGGATTCCAGGTTTGGCACAGATCAGTGAAAATCTTCTGGGAATCCAGGGGAATCGAAAACTGCCGGAATGGTCTTCCAGTCCTTTTCGGGATGAGGAAGTGACATCCCAACCCGGTGAGAAAACCGTGGTGCTCTTCACGGATACCTTCGGCACCTGGTTCGAACCCCAGGGGCTCAGGGATGCCGTGACGGTGCTGCAGAATTCCGGATACGAAGTCCAGGCCCTGGGAGCTTCATCTTCTTCCAGCCGACTCTGTTGCGGAAGAACCTACCTTTCTTCGGGTCTGCTCCGGGAGGCGCGCCAGGAAGCCCTCAAAGTTATCGGGAGACTCCACAAATTCGTCGAGTCAGGAATCCCGGTGGTCGGTCTCGAACCCTCATGCATGTTCACCATCCGGGATGATTACCCATCACTCGTTCCCGGTCCAGATTCCGAGGCATTGGCTTCCCATGTCCAGCTGCTGGACGAGTTCCTTTTCCAGGAACATCAAAAGGGCCAACTCAAACTTCCGCTTCAGAAAATCTCCCAGGAAAAAATCTGGGTCCATGGACATTGCCACCAGAAAGCCGCGAATGCCACAGGCAGCACCCTGGGAATCTTGCAAACCATCCCGGGATTGGAAGTTGAATTGATTCCTTCCAGCTGCTGCGGAATGGCAGGCTCCTTCGGCTATGAAAGTGAAAACTATGAAATTTCGATGAAAATGGCGGAATTGAGTTTGCTTCCTAAAATCCGGACCCTGGATCAGAATCATGGCATCGTTGCCTGCGGGACGAGCTGCCGCCAGCAGATTCAACACGGAAGCGGAAAACCTGCGATGCATACCGCACAGATCCTCAGACAGGCCATCAGTGATGCATCTTCAATAAACTGAAAGAAAAATCATGACACCGAAACGTACCGCCCTCATCACCGGTTCCGGGAAAAACATCGGACGCGCCATCGCCCTGAGACTCGCCAAAGACGGAATGAACCTGGTGATCCATGGAGGCAGCGACCTTGATGCCTGTGAGCAGACCGCACGTGAAGCAGAATCCCTGGGAGCCCAGACTCATGTCACGGTTGGGGACGTCTCTAATCGGTCCGAAGTGAAACGCATCTCTGAAGAAGCGCTTCAGACTTTTGGACGGGTTGATGTTTTGATCCACAATGCTGCGACCCGTCCCCATCAGAACCTGTTTGAAATATCGGATGAGGAGTGGGACCGGGTTCTTGAAGTCAATCTTGGAGCCGCGTTTCAGTTCTGCCGTCTGCTGATTCCCGGGATGCTTGAACAACAATGGGGAAGGATCCTCACCTTTGCCGGAGTCAATGCAATCCGGGGTTATCCCAACAGCCCCCATGTTTCGGTTTCGAAACACGGTGCCTGGGGACTGGTCAAGGCTCTTTCACGGGATTTTGCCGGTCAGGGCATCACCGCCAACACGATTTCTCCAGGAGCCATTTTCACCAAACGCACCAGCGCCAGGGAGGAAGAATTCATCAACCGTCAGGCTTCGGAAGTTCCTGCAAAACGTCTTGGCACCCCGGAGGAAATTGCCTCCATGGTCGCACATCTGGTTTCCGAAGAAGGTGCTTACGTTACCGGGCAGTTGATTCAGATCAACGGTGGTGGAGCCATGTGAGGATGGTGAACCATTTCAAAAAAACATAAATAAAAAGCAGACCTAAAATAATGATGGAATCACAAAATAAAGCCGCCAGGCTTCGGGAATTGCTGGAACAGCCCGGAGTGCTCACGGTTCCCGGCTGTTACGATGCCTTTTCGGCACTGATGGTAGAAAAAAGCGGTTTTTCTGCAGCCTACATGACGGGTTTCGGCAGTTCCGCCTCGGTCATCGGTGAGCCCGATGCCGGATTGATGGACTTCACCCAGATGTCGACCCATGCCGGCAACCTGGCTTCCTGCATCGGGATTCCGCTGATTGCCGACGGAGACACCGGTTACGGAAACGCGATCAACGTTTACAGGACTGTGAAAACCTATGCCAAGCTCGGTGTGGCAGCCATCCATCTGGAAGACCAGCTTGCTCCGAAAAGATGCGGTCATGTCCAGGGGAAAGTCCTCATTCCCCTTGAAGAAATGGTAGGCAAACTCCATGCGGCCAAAGATGCGGCGGCAGAACAGGACATCGTCATCATCGCACGGACCGACGCCAGGGCTGTCGAAGGATTCCAGGCTGCTCTTGAACGCTGCAAGGCTTTCGAAGAAGCCGGGGCGGATGTGATTTTTCTGGAAGCGCCAAGATCCCTCGGGGAAATGCGTGCGGCTGTGGAACAGATCAATAAACCGATGCTTGCCAACATGGTCGAAGGGGGAGAAACGCCTTTCCTGGAAGAGGAGGATCTCCAGGAACTCGGGTTCAAAATCGGACTCTACCCTGTGACCCTTTTACTGAGTGTTGCCAATACGCTGGCACAACAGTTGACCCTGATGAAAAAAAATGATCACAGCACGATCCAGAAACAGCAATGGACTTTCCAGCAATTGAAGGACATGGTGGGATTCCCCGGATACCATACAATGCAGGAGAAATATGGATCCGTTGAATAGTTTCCCGGGGTTCACTTTTAAACAGAATTCCTGCTATGCCTGATTACCGGGTCAGCCCACTGGTTCAGGAACTCCCTGCCACCGTGCCTTTCGTCGGGCCTGAAACCCAGGAAAGGAACCAGGGATACCTCTTCAAGGCAAGGATCGGTGCCAATGAAAGTGTCTTCGGACCTTCCCCCAATGCGATTCAGGCGATGGCCGATGCTGCTTCAGAAAGTTGGATGTACGGAGATCCGGAATTCCATGATTTACGGGAAGACCTTGCGGCTCATCACCAGGTTGAGTCGGGAAACATCATGG
>Ga0208127_1001624_pt1 | contig 11115 bp, 8 predicted proteins | sample ETNtaG_6_FD_185751 | JGI IMG/M metagenome (GOLD analysis project Ga0208127, IMG submission 185751) | Marine microbial and viral communities from oxygen minimum zone, Eastern Pacific Ocean - ETNP201306SV45 (SPAdes) (version 2) | ecosystem: Environmental > Aquatic > Marine > Oceanic ...
CCCTTTGCAGCACGACTATATTTTTCTTCAATTTTTACCCAAATTTCTTGGTTTTCATAATAAGATTTTGCGGGAGTACATATAATCATAAACTTATATGCATTTGCTTCACTAGCATTTATCGAAGGTTCAGAAGCAAAAACAAAAGGACGAACATATAATGAATTTCCATTTCCTTTTTTTATCCATTCTTTATCAATTTTTAATAGTTCATTCAATCCTTCAAAAAAAACTTTTTTAGGAATTTCTGGAATTGCTAACCTTTTGGATGAAATATTAAATCTTTTAAAATTTTCATCAGGCCTGAAAAGCCAAATACCATCATTATCATCTTTGTAAGCTTTCATTCCTTCAAAAATTGCTTGACCATAATGAAAAACCCTAGAAGATGGACTTACTTTTATGTCAGAATAAGGAAGAATTCTTTGATTTGACCATTCTCCATTAACATAATCACATACAAACATATGATCGCTAAATATTTGGCCAAATTGAAGATTTGAAAAATCTACATTTGAAATTCTGGAATTTTCAGTTAAAGTAATATTCATTATTAATTTGATTAAAGTAAAATTACAAATTAACTTTGAAGAAATATTCAAGAAAATTAAAAATGAAAATACTAGTAGCTGGCGGAACAGGGTTTATAGGGAAAAAATTGTGTAAGTTTTTCATTGATAATGGTTTTTGTGTAAATGTTTTAACCAGAAATTTAAATTCAAAAAAGAATTCTCAAAAATTAAAGTATTTTCATTGGAATCCTGCAAAATTTCAGGTTGATTATGAAAGTGTTAAGGGAGTTAATGTAATTATTAATTTATCTGGAAAAAATGTTTTTTCTTTTTGGTCAAAAAAAAATAGAAAAGAAATTCTTTACTCCAGGATAAATTCTATAAAGACACTTGATAAATTAATAAAGAATAATGATAAATTAGAACATATTATTTCTGCATCTGCTATAGGTATCTATGAGAATAATAATCCCCAAATTCAAGATGAACTTTCTATAAATAATTGTGAGTCTTTTTTAGGAAATGTTGTTAAAAAATGGGAAGATGAAATTGATAAATTATCATGCTCAAAAATACTAATTTCAAAACTTAGGATTGGAATTGTTTTATCAAAAGAGAGTGGCTTTCTTGAGAAGTTAATTTTAATTAATAATTTGAAGCTTAATCCAATGATCGATAATGGTTCTCAATGGCAATCTTGGATTCATATGGAAGATTTAATAAGTGCTATTAATTTTATAATCAAAAATAAATTAGATGGTATATTTAACTTAGTGTCTCCAAATCCATCATTAAATTCTCAATTACAATCTAAAGTTATTTCTTTAAACAAAAAACCTTTAATTTCTTTTTCAACACCAAGTTATTTGGCAATCATTCCTTTTAAAATTTTAGGAATCTCTGATTTTTTCAATGAAATAATCTTAAATAACAAAAAAGTTTATCCAAAAAAACTTTTAGAAAATGGTTTTGTGTTTAAATTTGACAATCTAAAAAAAATCATGACATTATGACATATTATTATTTTGGCAGATAATTTGAGTCTATTCAATTAATTATTATACAATGGCAGATAAGAAATCAAAAAAGAAACCTACGTTAAAAGATCAGATTAGTGATCTTAATAATCAAGTAAATGATGAGAAAGATAAATTCTTAAGATTATTTGCTGAATTTGAAAATTACAGAAAGAGAACATCTAAAGAAAGATTAGACTTGTTTAAAACTGCTTCTCAAGAATTGATGACTGCACTTCTACCTATTTCAGATGATATGGATAGAGCTTTACTTGAATTTAAAAAAACTGAGAATAAAGATTTAATTCAAGGTTTTGAACTTATTTACTCAAAGTTTAATGAAATTTTAAAATCCAAAGGTTTAACTCAGATGGAGGTTAACAAGGGTGACAAATTTGATGCTGAATCTCATGAAGCTATTACCCAAATAAAAGCTGATAAAGCAAAGAATAAAGGAAAGATAGTTGATGTAATAGAAAAGGGTTATAAGCTTGGTGATAAAATATTGAGATATCCTAAAGTTGTAGTTGCTAATTAATGAAAGAAGATTATTACGAAATATTAGGTGTAGACAAAAGCGCCTCTGAAAGTGAGATAAAAAAAGCTTACAGAAAATCTGCTATTAAATATCATCCTGATAAAAATCCTGGTGATGTAAAAGCTGAAGAAAAATTTAAACAAGCAGCTGAAGCATATGAAGTTTTAGGAAATAAAGAAAAAAGAGCCAAATATGACCAATTTGGACATGCTGCTTTTCAAGGTAATGGAGGATTTGGTTCTGGCGGAATGAACATGGAAGATATTTTCAGTCAATTTGGAGATATTTTTGGAAGTGCATTTGGAGGATTTGGAGGATTTGGTGGTTCTTCAACTAGAAGATCAAAGGGTACAAATCTTAGAATTAAAGTTTCTTTAACTATTAAGGAAATTGCTGAAGGTGTTAATAAAAAAATAAAAGTTAAAAGAAAGGTTCAAGCTGATGGATTAGAATATTCGACATGTAGAGTTTGTAATGGTAGTGGTCAAATGACTCAAATTACAAACACTATTCTTGGTAGAATGCAATCCACAACTACATGTAATAATTGTTCTGGAACTGGTAAAGTTGTTTCTAATAAACCACCAGGTTCTGATTCAAATGGTCAGGTTTTAAAGGAAGAGATGGTTGAAGTTAAAATTCCTGCTGGAGTTGAAGATGGTATGCAGCTTAGAGTTTCTGGAAAAGGGAATGAACCAATCACAGATGGCATTCCTGGTGATTTATTAATCCTCATTAATGAGTTGGAGGATGACAATTTAAAAAGAGAGGGTAATAATCTACATTACGACTTATACATTAGTATTTCTGAGGCAGTTTTAGGAGTTTCAAAAGAAATTGATACTGTAACTGGAAAAGTTAGGATAAAATTAGAGGCTGGTATTCAATCTGGAAAAATTCTTAGGCTTAGAGGTAAAGGTTTGAAATCAGTTAATGGCTACGGAAGTGGAGACTTATTAGTTCATGTCAATGTATGGACACCAAAAACTTTGAGTAAGGAACAAAAATCTTTTTTTGAGCAAATGAAAAACGATGAACATTTCAAGCCATCACCAGATAAAAATGATAAGTCTTTTTTTGAAAAAGTCAAAGATATGTTTTCATAATTCGTATATTAAGGTATGTCTAAAATTTTAATTGTTGAGGATGAAGATGCGATAAGAAGAGTACTTAAAAAAGTATTATCTGAAGAAAATTCCAAATATAAACTTGATGAAGCTGCTAATGGAGAAGAAGCTATCTCATTAATAAAATCCCAACATTATGACTTGATTTTGTGTGACATAAAAATGCCAAAGAAAGATGGTATTGATGTTCTTGAATTTGTCATTGGCTATGACAGTACAATTCCTATTATTATGATTTCTGGTCATGGAGATTTAAAAACAGCTGTTAAAGCTATGAGACTTGGTGCTTTTGATTATATTGAAAAACCCCCAGATTTAAATAACTTATTGACATCAGTTAGAAGCGCACTAAAAAACACATCTTCTAAGAAGTCAAAAATTAATCCTAAAAAGACTATAAGTAAATATGAAATTATTGGTGATTCTAAAGAGATTGTAAATGTTAAAAAATTAATTGAAAAAATTTCACCAACAAACGCTAAGGTTTTAATCTTAGGTCCCAATGGTTCTGGAAAAGAACTTGTTGCTAGACAAATCCATTCAAATAGTCTTAGAAGTGATGGTCCTTTTATAGAGGTAAATTGTGCAGCTATTCCTTCTGAATTAATTGAAAGCGAATTGTTTGGTCATATAAAAGGTTCATTCACATCTGCTCATAAAGACAGAACTGGAAAATTTGAAGCTGCTAATAATGGCACCATATTTCTTGATGAAATTGGTGATATGAGTATGTCAGCTCAATCAAAAGTTCTTAGAGCTATTCAAGAAAATAAAATTCAAAAAGTTGGTAGTGAAAAAGATATTTATGTTGATACCAGAGTTATTGCAGCTACAAATAAAAATATTTCTGAATTGATTTCTGAGAATAAATTTAGAGAAGATTTGTATCACAGAATATCTGTAATTGAATTAAATGTTCCACCATTAAATGATAGAAAAAATGATATTCCGATTTTAATTGAACATTTCATTTCCTTACTATCAAATCAGTATGAAAATAAAAGAATATTTGTTGATGAAACTGGTATGAAAAAAATGAAATCATATGATTGGAAAGGTAATGTTAGAGAACTTAGAAATGTCGTTGAAAGATTATTTATACTTTCAGAAAATGATCAAATCTCTGATAAGGAAGTTGCAAAATTCTCTGGAAAAAAGTAATGAAAAAATTAGTATTTATTTTTTTTATATTTCTTAATTCATCATATTCTCAAGATGATGTTGTTATTAAAAATATTTTCGATACTTCTCTAACCAAAAGCAAGGCTTATGAATGGTTAGACTATTTATCAAATCAAATTGGCGGAAGACTTTCTGGTTCACTTGAGGCTCAAAGAGCAATTGAATATACCAAATCAGAGCTTGATCAACTTGGTTTTGATAAAGTATGGCTTCAGCCGGTTATGGTTCCAAGATGGGTTAGGGGTCCTAAAGAATTTGCGTTAATAGAAACAGAACCTGGAATTACTTTTAATGTTCCAATAGCTGCATTGGGAGGTTCAGTCGCAACACCATCAGTTGGTTTAAAGGCCAATGTTATTGAGGTTTTTAGTCTTAAAGAACTTGAAGAATTGGGTAAGGATAAGATTGATGGTAAAATTGTTTTTTTCAACAGACCTATGGAACCAGAATTTATAACAACTTTCACTGCATATGGTAGAGCTGTTGATCAACGTGCTTTAGGAGCAATGGAAGCATCTAAATATGGCGCTATTGGAGTAATAGTTAGATCAATGACTTTAAGGAATGATGATTATCCACATACTGGAGGATTAACTTATGGAGATCTGCCTGCAAGTAAACGAATACCGGGTGCTGCTATTAGTACTAATGGTGCCGATAAATTAAGTAGTCTTTTAAAAATTAAACCTGATCTTAAATTTCTTTTTAGGCAACAGTGTAAACAACTTCCAGATGCTCAGTCTTACAATGTTATAGCAGAAAAAAGAGGATCCGAATTTCCAGATGAAATTATCTTAGTAGGAGGTCATTTAGATTCTTGGGATATAGGAGATGGAAGTCACGATGATGGTGCAGGTGTTGTTCACTCTATGGATCTTCTAAATATCTTTAATAAAATTGATTACAATCCAAAAAGAACTATAAGAGTAGTATTGTATATAAATGAAGAAAATGGTTTAAGAGGTTCTCTTAAGTACAAAGAAGTTTCTGATAGACAAAAATTAAATCATATTTTTGCTATTGAATCTGATGCAGGAGGTTTTAGACCTCTCGGTTTTTCCTTTACTACAAATAATGATGATTTTATTAAACTTTTAGAATGGAAAAAATATTTTGCACCATATTTTATAAATGTTTTTATTAAAGGTGGTAGTGGTGCAGATATAGCCAATTTAAAGACTGATAACAATATTTTAGCTGGATTAAGACCTAACTCTCAAAGATATTTTGATTATCATCATACTGAAATTGACACATTTGATGCTATCAATAAAAGAGAATTAGAAATGGGTTCAGGAGCCATTGCATCATTGGTTTATCTTTTTGACAAGTACGGATTAAGATAATATGGACTTAATATTAGAATTAGATAGAAATTTGTTAATATTTCTAAATTCTTTTGGCTCTGAAAAATTTGATGATTTGTGGTTAATAATAACCAACAAGTTTACCCATATTCCTCTCTATTTATTATTGCTTTTCTTGCTCTTTCAGAGTTTAAAATCCAGTTATAAAAAATATAAATTATATAAAGTATACTCCATTTACATATTATCAATTGTTTTTTTAATATTCATTAGTGATCAATTATCTAATCTATTTAAATATTCAATTCAAAGACTCAGACCATGTCACGATGATCAAATACAAAATCTAATACGTATTGTAAAAGAAGATTGTGGAGGTCTTTATAGTTTCTTTTCTGCACATGCTTCAAATTCTTTTGTAATTGCTACAATTTTTATTTTGTTTATGAATAGAAAAAAAGAATATTATTTATTATTTATTTGGGCTTCACTTGTAGCGTATAGTAGAGTTTATTTAGGTGTACATTATCCATCTGATATAATTATAGGGTCTTTAATTGGGATTACAGTTTCTTATTTGTTTTACACATTAATATTTGATCGATTAGAAAGAAAATTACTTTAGTAATTCTGGAAATTTCTTTTTAAAATCATTTATTCTTGGAACAGAAACTTTCCATATGTAAGGATTATTAGGATTATTTATTTTGTAATCTTGATGATAATCCTCTGCGATGTAGAATATTTCAAATTTAGTTACTTCAGTAACAATTCTTTTATAAATTTTATTATCCAATAATCTTTGAATTTCATTTTTGATAATATTTTTTTCTGAATCATTTTTATAAAATGCAATTGATCTATAATGTGTTCCAATATCAGGACCTTGCCGATTTAAGGTTGTCGGATCATGTGATGCAAAAAAAACTTCAACTAATTTTTTAAATGATATTTTTTTTGAATCATATATTACTTTAACTGTTTCAGCATGGCCTGTCTTTCCAGTTAAAACCTGGTAGTAATCAGGGTTTTTAGTTTTTCCACCTGAGTACCCCGATTGAACTTCACTAACACCATTTAAACTCTCATAAATTGACTCAACACACCAAAAACAACCTGATGCAAAATAAGCTTCTGAATAATTAGTTTGTGAGTTTAAATTTAAATTAATAAATAGTATAATAATGTAAATGATTTTTTTCAATCTAAATTTTTTTTAATAATTCTTTACAAAAATTATTCCAGGAAAATTTTTTCTTTAAGGTTGATAAATTTTTTAATTTTTTTGAGTTATTTGAAGTTAGTGCTTTAATTATATTTTTTGAAATGGATTCATAATCTTTAAGGCATATGTATCCATTTTCATTATTAATCATTTCTTTTATACCTCCTTCGCCTGTTGTAACATTAATTTTTTCGAATGAAATACCCAATGCTGTTATTCCACTTTGTGTAGCAGTTATATAAGGTTGAACTATAATTTCAGATGCCCCCATGTAATATTTTATATCTCGCTTACGAATAAAGCCATTGCTAAAGATAACATGATTTTTTAATGATAATTTATCTATTAAATTGATATATTTTTTTTTATTTTCAATAAACTCACCTGCTATTATAAGTTTAATTTTATTATCAAAATCAATAATGTTTTTGAAGCTTTTTAATAATAATTCAAGCCCTTTGTATTTTCTTATCATTCCTAAGAATAAAATATATTTATTGTTTTTATTTAATTTAAGTTTCCTCAAAGACTCTTCTTTTGAAGCCATTTTTAGGTCATCAATCGGATGAAATAATGTCTGTGATTCTCTTTTTGAAAAAGATTTAATTTGTTTTGAAGTTTGTTCAGATAATGTTATTAAGTTATCAAGCGAATTGATGTATAATCTTAAAATTATATTGCTAAATAAATAATTTTCATGAGGGAATACATTGTGAAATAATCCTATTTTTTTTGTATTTAAAGTATAAGACTTATTGATTAATAAATAGGCTAAACCAGTAATTGGTGTCCAGTATGTTGTTATAACATAGTTTATTTTCTTTTCTTTTATTAAACGTTTAATTTTCCACCAGGTAAATGGATTATAAGGGTTTATCTTTAAAATATTTTTATTTTCTTTTTTCTGACTTGAAATTTGTTTTTTTTTATTTCTTAAAAAAAAAGGATAGTTTCTGTCAAAGCTTATTAAATAACAATTTTTAAATTCTTCTAAATGTAAACATAGTTGATGATTGAAATCAGAAATTCCACCTTTTAAGGGGGGATGAGGACCAATTATTAAAACATTCATTTTCTTTAATTTTCATTTAAGATCCATGTTCCAGTTTGTATTAAAGGTTCAGCTTGTTTATACTTTACTTCTTTAACCTCGCCTGTTTGAATATTCTTAATTTTCACTCTTTCATTTCTTCCAATTTTTCTCTGCTCTCTTACAATAGTTTCAACTACGGAGTTTCCACTAGAGGCGCTAGCTCCAACTTCTCTATTTCTATTTGCCATCTCGTCACTGTTTAAGATCTCTTCTTTAGAAGTATTATATCTTTCTCTTCTTCGAGTCTGCCTGTCTTCAGTTATTTCATTAGGATTTTTTGATGGTAACTCACCCTTAAACAAAAATGTTAATATATCTTTGTTAAGTTGATCAATCATACTAAAAAATAGTTCTTTAGCTTCAAACTTATAAATAAGTAAAGGATCTTTTTGTTCATGAACTGCTAATTGTACAGATTGCTTTAACTCATCCATTTTTCTTAAGTGTGTCTTCCATGTATCGTCAAGAATAGCTAATGATATATTTTTTTCAAAATCATTAATTAATTCCTTTCCCTCAGATTCATAAGCCTTTTTAAGGTCTGTCACGATATTCATAGTTTTCTTTCCATCAGTAAATGGAACTACGATTCTTTCAAACTTATTCTGAGGATTTTCAAAGACATTTTTAACAACAGGGAAAACTTTTAATGAGTTTTCATGATTCTTTTTCTCATAATGTTTTAAAACAACATTATATAGATCATCAATAATTCTATTTTGATCTAAATTTTCAAACTCATCTTTACTGAAAGGAGAAGTGATTGAAAAGAATCTGATTAGGTCGAACTCAAATGATTTAAAATCATTATTATTTTTTGCTGATATATAAATTGATTCAACTGTTTCATAAATCATATTTGCAATATCTACTTTAAGTCTATTAACATCTAGAGCATTTTTTCTTTTTGTGTAGATGACTTCTCTTTGTAGATTCATAACATCATCATATTCTAATAATCTTTTTCTTATGCCAAAATTATTTTCTTCAACTTTCTTCTGTGCTCTTTCAATTGTTGTTGTCATAAGTGAATGCTGAATTACTTCACCATCTTTATGACCCATTTTATCCATCATTCTAGCTACCTTATCTGATCCAAAAAGCCTCATTAAATTATCTTCCAATGAAACATAAAATTGTGAGCTCCCTGGGTCACCTTGTCTTCCAGATCTTCCCCTTAATTGTCTATCAACCCTTCTTGAATCATGTCTTTCTGTTCCAATTATAGCTAAGCCACCTCTTTCTTTTATTTCATCAGATATTTTAATATCAGTTCCTCTACCAGCCATGTTGGTTGCTATTGTTACGATACCGGCTTTGCCAGCTTCAGCAACAATATCTGCCTCTTTCTTATGTAGCTTAGCATTTAAAACGTTGTGTTTAATATTTTTAATATTTAACATTCTTGAAAGAAGTTCAGAAATTTCTACTGATGTTGTTCCTATTAAAACAGGCCTTCCTTGTTTTACAATCTGATTAACATTGTCTATTACTGCATTATATTTTTCTCTTTTAGTTTTATATATTAAATCATTTTGATCATTTCTCACAATAGGCTTGTTAGTTGGTATTTCTACAACATCTAGTTTATAAATATCCCAAAACTCACCTTGTTCTGTAACTGCAGTTCCAGTCATTCCTGAGAGTTTGCGATACATTCTAAAATAATTTTGAAGAGTTATAGTAGCAAAAGTTTGTGTTGCATCCTCAATCTTAACATTTTCTTTAGCTTCAATAGCTTGATGAAGACCATCTGAATATCTCCTGCCCTCCATAATTCTACCAGTTTGTTCATCAACAATCTTAACCTTATTATCAATTACAACATATTCAATGTCCTTTTCAAACAAAGCATATGCTTTAAGTAGCTGATTTAAGGTGTGGATTCTTTCACTTTTTACTCTAAATTCTGTATAAACTTTTTCCTTTTTTTCTGCTTCATTTTCTGGTTTTAAATTTTCGTTTTCAATTTCTGAAATTTTAGTTGATATGTCTGGTAAAATGAAAAAATTAGAATCATTTACATCTTTTGATAAATGCTCAATTCCTTTATCTGTTAACTCAATTTGATTATTTTTTTCATCAATAGTAAAAAATAAGTCTGCATCAATTTTAGGCATTTCCCTATTATTGTCCTGCATGTAATAATTTTCTGTTTTTAATAATATTTGTTTAACACCCCCTTCACTTAAAAATTTGATTAATGCTTTTGTTTTTGGAAGACCTCTGTAAGCTTGTAATAACTTAAAACCGCCATTTTCATTATCACCTTCGCTGATAAGATTTTTACTTTCAGATAAAATTTGTGTTACAAGTTGTTTTTGAATTTGAACGAGGGATGATATTTTAGGTTTTAAATCATTAAACTCATGGTTATTTCCTTTTGGGACAGGTCCAGAAATTATTAATGGTGTTCGTGCGTCATCAATCAATACAGAATCTACTTCATCAACAATTGCATATGAATGTTTTCTTTGCACTCTATCCTCTAATTTGTGAGCCATATTATCTCTCAAATAATCAAATCCAAATTCATTATTAGTTCCATAAGTTATATCAGCTAAATATGCGTTTCTTCTTTCAATTGAATTTGGTTTATGGTTATCAATACAATCAACACTTAAGCCATGAAATTCAAAAATTGGAGACATCCAAGCGCAGTCTCTTTTTGCCAAATAATCATTTACAGTGACAAGATGTACTCCATTTCCTGATAATGCATTTAAATAGACAGGTAGAGTGGCAACTAATGTTTTACCTTCTCCAGTTTGCATTTCAGCAATTTTCCCTTTGTGAAGAACAATACCCCCAAATAGTTGAACATCATAATGTACCATATCCCATACAATATTTTTTCCTGCTGCATCCCAACTATTATTCCATTTTGCCTTGTCTTTATTAAGTGTTATATAATTTTTTTCTGATGAAAGTTTAATGTCATTTTCATTTGCTGTAACTATCACTTCTTCATTTTTACTAAATCTTTTTGCAGTTTCTCTAATAATACAAAATGCATCAGGAAGAATTTTATTTAAGTAAATATCTAATTCATCTAAAAAATTTTGATCTATTTCTTCAATATCATTATATAATTTTTCTTTTTTTTCAATGTCAG
>Ga0208127_1001630_pt1 | contig 11097 bp, 8 predicted proteins | sample ETNtaG_6_FD_185751 | JGI IMG/M metagenome (GOLD analysis project Ga0208127, IMG submission 185751) | Marine microbial and viral communities from oxygen minimum zone, Eastern Pacific Ocean - ETNP201306SV45 (SPAdes) (version 2) | ecosystem: Environmental > Aquatic > Marine > Oceanic ...
TTACCCCAAATACTTTTAGCTGCTTTGTATGAGAGTTGCTGCTCTACTACCGTTTGAGCAAAACAGTCAAAAACATCTAGATTTTTTGGCACATCGATGGAAATTACTCCATTTTGACTGACAATCTTGCTCAATAGGGAACAGTGTTCATTCCCTATTCTTATTAGGTGATTATGTGCTTTTCTACTCATGATATAAGTGCCCACTATTGGGAAATATTTTCTTTTTTTTAGATGATTATTTGTTCGAAAGTATAATGTAAAGAGATGGAATATTTCCTATGAAATCAGCAAAAGTAATAATTATTGGCGCAGGACCAGTTGGAACATTTGTGGCTTACTGTCTTGCTGAATATGGTATTGATACCATTGTTCTTGAGTCAGAGTCCTCATGTGAAACTGATATGAGGGCTTCAACATTCCATCCTTCAACTCTAAAATATTTAGATAACCTAAACTTGGCTAATGAACTTATTGAAAAAGGGTTAAAGGCTCCTATCTTTCAATACAGAATAAGGGCCACTGATGAGATCTTAGAATTCAATCTTGAAGAGCTAAGTGATGTATTGGATTTCCCTTTCCGATTGCAATGCGAACAATATAAATTCGCAAGAATGTTGGCCGAGAAGCTAGATAATCATAACAACTCTTCTGTAATGTTTAATCGAGAGCTTATTTCTTTTTCTGATACAGAGAAAAGAGTGAAGCTTAAAGTAGATCACTATGGGACTACAGAAGAATATGAATGTGACTATCTAATCGGAGCAGATGGCGCCAATAGTGTTGTAAGAAGAAAGCTGGGAATTGAATTTGGTGGTTTTACATATAAAGAGAAGTTTTTTACTTTGAGTACTGAAGAGCCACTTGAGGATTATTTTAATGAATTATCCTATGTAAATTACGTCTCTGATCCTGATGAGTGGTTCGTCCTTCTTAAAGCACCAAGTGCATGGAGAATACTTGTACCTGTTGATGAAAATCTAGACGATGATGTTATTAGATCAGATGATTATGTTAAGAGTATTTTCAAGAGAGCTTTGAATTCTGATGATCATATTGAAACCATTCATAGGACAATTTACAGAGTTCATCAAAGAGTGGCTGATACTATGCGTTCTGGCAAAATAATTCTTGCTGGAGATTCAGCTCATCTGAACAATCCCCTTGGAGGTTTTGGTATGAATGGAGGTCTCCATGATGCATGGAACCTAGCCAAACAACTTGATCAAATAATCAATCAGAACAAAGATGAAGGACTCTTAGATCTTTATGATCGTCAGAGAAGAGCTGTGATGAATGACTTCATTCAAAAGCAAACCATTAGAAATAAGAAGATGATCGAAGAAACTGGAAATGACAAATACTCTTCAGAGTGGAATCGCATGAGAAATTTACATGAAAATGATACCGAAAGAAGAGAATATATGTTTAGACAAACAATGGCACAGAGCTTACTAATGGAAGCCAAAATATCATGAAGGATGTATTGGGTTGGAGGGCGCTATTTGGAGTACTGGGCCCATCTACGAATACCGTAGTTCAACCAGAATTTGATCAAATGAGACCTGCTGGAGTGACCAATCATTACAGTAGGATTTTTACACCTAATGCGAATGCTGTAAGCAATGACACTTTTATGAATGCAACATTGGTTATTGCTGAGAACGTGCTTGATGCAGTCGATAGCGTTATGACGTGTTCACCCTCTTACTTAGTCATGGGAATGTCAGCGATCACTTTTTATGGAGGCGTTAATGGGGCAGAAGACTTTAAGAAAGAAGTAAAAGATAGATCAGGATTGTCTGTGAGCATTGGTTCCGATTCAACTAAAAATGCATTAAATGCATATGGCGGCATTAAAAATGTGGCCTTCTTTTCACCTTATTTTCCTGCTGCAAATGAACAAGTCTCTCGCTACCTTGAAGAATCTGGCTTCAGTGTAAAGAAAGATTTGTGCCTTGAATGTAACTCATGGACAGACATTGCTAAAGTTAATAAAGATATTATGTATTCAAGTCTTAAAAGCATAGATAATGATGATGTTGATGCATTGATTCAAGTTGGAACAAACCTTCCAATGGCAACTTTTGCTGAAGAATTTGAATCAATATTTGAAAAGCCAATCATTCCAATCAATACCGCAACATATTGGGATGCTTTAAGACGAAATAATATCACTGACAAGATCAATGGTTTTGGCAAGCTTCTTTCTGAGTATTGACTTGATCGAAAAAATACAAGAATTTAAATTAGGATATCGAGCTCTCATTGGAGCAATGGTTGGAGCAGGTTGTGGTCTATCTTCAATCAGTTTCTATACACATGGCGTTTATGTCAGTGCGATTTCTCAAGATACTGATTGGTCAAGAGGTCAGGTTCAGTTAGGTGTCAGCATTATGATACTCATGGCTATCATAACAGCCCCGTTAATTGGCTCTCTGGTTGATCGATATGGAGCAAGGCTTATTGCACTAGTTTCGATCCCTCTTTATGGAATAGCTATGTCTTCTTTTGTTTTTGTAGGAGAGGACATCAATCACTACTATCTTGTATGGGCTCTGATGTCCATTATTGCTGCCGGGACACTTCCAGTAACTTGGACAAGGGTAGTTAATCAATGGTTTGATAAATCAAGAGGCATCGCACTCGGTATAACTTTAGCTGGAACAGGAATTGCCGCAACATTTGGCCCAATCTATGTCACTTCACTAATTGAAGATTTTGGTTGGAAAACATCCTATCTGTTACTGGCATTGACTATTTCAATGATTTCCTTACCAGTAGTCTATCTTTTATTCAAAGAACCAGATGAAGCAGAAATCTCTGTAAATAATATGGACGAAAATCCAAATTCAATTTCAGGAGTCAGTTTTAAGGAAGCAATTAGAGCACGACAATTTTGGTTTATTGGAATTGCTCTGGTTTTTGCTGCTGGTGGTATATCAGGGTTAATCACCAATTCTGTTCCAATGCTAATTGACAAAGGTTTTTCACTTAAAGATGCAGCAAGCCTAGCTGGCTTGATTGGTGTAAGCGTTATTTTAGGAAGATTAATAGTGGGAGTTCTTCTGGATTACTTCTGGGCCCCTTTGATAGCTGCAATCTTCTTGTCGGCCCCTTTTATTTCTGCAATTATTCTTGTTGGCAACCTTGATTCTGGCCTGATGATTTCAATATCAATGATTATTATTGGGCTTGCTGCTGGCGCTGAACTTGATTTACTTGCTTTCCTTACAAGTCGTTACTTTGGCCTCAAAGAGTATGGAAAGTTATATGGCTCTCTATATGTATTCTTCTCGATTGGTGCAGGCTTAGCCCCAGCTTTATTTGGAAGGTACTTTGATATCAATGGTGATTACACATTTCTCTTATATTTAGTCATTGGCACTTCACTTTTAAGTGGAATTCTGATGCTAAGATTAGGTGATTACCCAGCCCCTAAGGTACTTGATTAATTAAAGGCTTTTATTTGGTGATTTGACGATTGTCCATTATTGAGACAAATTGCCGGTTAACCTTGTTGCATTAATATCTAAGCGATAATCTTTATTGGTTAGTCAATTAAAGGGGATATCCACAATGACCAAATTTAAATCAATAGCTAGTTATTTTACTTCCTTTCTAGCCATTATAATTATATCTACATCAACCTCTCATCAGACCCTTGCTCAAGAAGGAGCTGCACTTGAAGAGTTAGTTGTTACTGCTCGAAAAAGAGAAGAGAATGTTCTAGATGTGCCTTTATCTATTACCGCACTTACTTCTGAAAATATCGAAGCTAAAGGTATCGGAGAGTTTAAAGATATTATTTCCTTCACACCAGGATTTCATTTTGCTGAGCATTCGGTAGGAAGAGCTGACAGATCAAACAGAATCCTTGTTATAAGAGGAATGCATATCAGTCAGGAAAATGATCACCAACAAGCTGCGACTGTTTTTGTCGATGGTGCTCCAATGCATGGAAGTGTCATAGCTGGTCTTGAGGACGCAGAGCGTATCGAGGTAGTCAGAGGTCCTCAAAGTGCATACTTCGGAAGAGCAACCTTGGCTGGTGCAGTAAATTTTGTGACCAAGACTCCAGGTCAAGAATCTAAGGGTAAGGTAGTTGCTGAGATTGGAAAATATGGAACAACAAATCTAGGTGCTTCATTTGAAGGCCCTTTGAGTGATACAGTCTCATATAGAGTAGCCCTTAGCTCTCAGGATACAGATGGTCAATATAAAGCTGCTAATGATCCTTCTCTAACTTTGGGAGAGCGCTCGACTACTAGTTTCGCAGGAACACTTTATTTTGAACCGAATGACCGTTTCAATGCAAAAATTAGATTCCACACATGGGAAGATGATGATGGACCTGGTGCAGCTTTTGGCTATGGTGTGAATAACGGAGAGGAATTATTCGACTGTAATCTTCCAAATTCTACACTCGCAGTAAGAAGTGGTGGAGGCAATTGGTTTTGTGGAGTAGCTCCGTTCCCATCTGCAGAGTATATTCAATATGATGCTGCCATGACTCAACAAAAACAGGATCTACTCAATGGAGTTGCTACACCTGGTTTGACGATAGACACGATTACAGACAACCCATTCCTTGATGGCTTTGGTTTTGCTCGAGAAGCAGATCAATTAAGTATTAACATGAACTACGAGATGGAAAGTGGCATCACAATAAGTTCAATTATTGCATCAAATGAAAATAGATGGATGGCTTTAGATGACCTAGACAGAAGAGCAACTGGTGATTTGGGCATTAGGAATGTCTCTCTACTTAACGGAAGAGATCTCGAGGATTCAAGTGTAGAAGTTAGGCTAACTTCACCTCAAGATCAAAGACTTAGATGGATGCTAGGCGTAAGTAAATTCAGCTTTGAAGGAAAGAGAACAAGTGGATTTAATATATTTGGAACAGTTCGTTCTTTGAGTTTAGGAAATGTTTTTGATATTGAGACTTCAGGTGTATTCGCTGCAGTTGAATATGATATTACTGATGAGCTTACAGTTAATATCGAAGGCCGAAGACAAAAAGATGAAGTTGAAGAGGCTAGATCTAGCGGTGCTGAATTTGTTAAAGGAACTTTTAACAGCACAACTCCAAGAATCGCATTTGATTATAAAGCAAATGATAATGTCACTCTATACGCCAGCTATGGCGAAGGAACACGACCAGGCGGATTTAATGTTAATTTATTTAATCAGCCGCAAAATATATTGGATTCTCTTGCTCAGGTAGGTCTCTTCAAGGAAATTGAAGAAGAGGAACTGAGAATGTCTGAATTCGGAATTAAGGCCTCACTATTAGGTGGAGATGCTTGGGTGCAAGCAGCTATTTATAATGGAGACTGGAGTGCCCAGCAAGCTGCAGGTGCTTTTGTAGGCGATGTATTTTATGGTGGAACTGCTACTGGTGGAGACATAGAGCTATCTGGATTTGAGATGGAAGGTTTGTGGAAAGTTTCTGATAACTTCACATTAGAAGCCACAGTTAGTAGTAATGATTCTGAAATTAAGACGTTAACAGACTGTGCAGATTGTACAGTCCTTTTGGGTAACTCAGATATCAGTGGTTTAGGGAAACGTAAGCAAAGAAACCCGAAGGCGCAACACTCACTCTCTGGTACTTATACAGGACAAGCATCTAATGGAATCGACTGGTATTTAAGGACTGATCTCATCCATACAGGAAGCAGCTTTGCTACTGATGCAAATATCTTGGAGACTGGTTCGAGTAATAGAGTCAATATGAGACTAGGAATCATTAGAGATAATTTGAAGGTTGAATTAGTTGGAGAAAACTTGACCAACAATAAGACATTTACTAATTACCAATTTCTAATTGATTTTGCTTGGTTACCACCAGGTGTTAATAGAGTAGCAACAGCTGGACTTCCAGATTTGCGTTACTATGGATTGAAAGCGACTTATAGCTTCTAAAGGATAATAATACGATTGCCAATGTCGTTTATTTGCTCACCCCCGTCACTTGTGATGAGGGTGAGATCCTCTAGATGAGCGCTCCCACCAATTCCTGTATTAAGAACAGGTAGATCTACACTTATAATCATGTTTTCCTCTAATACGAGATCGTCTTTTTGCCAAAAGGATCCAACACCATTTTTTCCAGGTTCATCAGTATGAGAAAGGCCTATACTATGAGGAGTTAAAGCAACACTATATTTGTAACCAGCCTTCTTCATTGCATCTCGCCCAATTTTTCTTATCTCAGAGTATCTAAGACCTGGTCTTAACTTTTCTCTTACAGCATCCCAGCCAAGAGAGATGGCATCAGTTGCTTTTTTCATCGACTCAGATGGCTCTCCTAAGAAAACTGTTCTTCCAAAATCACCGTTATAGTGAAACCCATGACTAACAGCATCTATCGCAAAGCAATCACCATCTCTTAATTCTTTATTATAGACTTCAGAATTTACTGTATCGATTTGAAGTAAACTTGGTACGTTTCCTCTTTTCGAGCATTCGCTGAAAAAAAGAGCTTTAAGGTCTTGGTGTGTTGCACCATTCCTGAGCTGATTAATTGCTGATATTGTTGCGTCTGCATTAGTTTGAGCGCTAATTCTCATTAGCTCAATTTCCCTATTAGACTTAATAATCTTAATTCTTCTTAATGCATGATCACCATCTACCGTTTCAGTTTTTAGGTTCATTTTATTGATTATTTGATTTATCACCGGATGATCAATTCCGATAACACCCTTATCTAATCCAAGATACTTCATGGCTTTCTTTAATGCCCAGTCATAATCTGCACTTTCAGGGATATGATCGAGTTTTTCTCCAAGAATCTCTAAGCGATTCTTTTCTATTGAACCTATAGGGTGTTCTTTCATGCTCGTCCATGTATATGGAGAGGAAGGAGTAGGTTCCTGAGTCTGATTATCACTGAGCTTTCCTTCAAGACCGGTATTGTTTTTATTCCATCCTGTAAACAAGTAATCTTTTGTATCCAAGTTAAAATCACCGTCTATGAAGCTGAAGTAATAAATAAATTGATTCATTACAATACACATCTTCTTATTTTCATCTTTGCTTAAGAGGGCAAAGGAAGACGGCGAGGAATACCTAACAGCTAAATGATCATAGTATCCCGTGAAGTAGAATATATTTTTTGGCAGGGTAACAATTAAGCCATCTAATCCTTCTTCATTGAGAACCTTATATGCTTGACTTAAGTTCACCAGCGGTCCCTTTTTTACAATTTCTGCTGCCCTTAAATGAGCTGTTAGATGATTTTCATCATCAACATGAGATTTTGTAGATGGGCTTGCAAATGAAGCAATTGTGCCGCCAAGAAGACTTGTTTTTATAAGATCTCTTCTTTTCATTTAGAATCCTTTATTTTCTTACTACATTATCTTAAATGTCAGACAATATTATTTTAAATACTATTTGTATCAATTTTGAGAAAAATACCTCCAAAGAGTTGAAAAAAACTACCCATCTGACATTCTGACTATTATGAAATATCCATACTCTCCATTTCCTTCTAGAGGGAAAATCAATTGGCCCAATAATAAGAGGCTGGCCATAATAATTACTATTAATTTTGAAACTTGGGATCTTGTTAAAGATACCAATGAACCATACTATGCTGGTGGTCCATCAATACTTCCAGATTTATTACCAGGAAACGTTCCTGACTTCCCAAACTATATGTGGAGAGAGTATGGTCAGAGAGTTGGAGTATGGAGATTGTTAGATATCTTTGACGAATTGAGTATTAAGCCAGAATGTACCGTTAATGCCAAAACATGCTTGGATAGATATGAGATGGTTAAGGCCGCACTAGACAGGGGGCTATCTATTATCCCTCATAATTTTGAGCAAGGTGAGCTTCTATCACAGTACTTTGATGATCCAATTAAGGAAGAAGAAATCATTAACAATACACTTTCTGTTTACAAGGAGACAACCAGTTTAAGACCAGAGGGTTGGCTTTCCTCATCACTTAGAGGCACAGAAAATACTGCCAATATTTTAGTAAAGAATGGTCTTAAATTTTATTGCGATGCAATGAATGATGATCAGCCATATATCATTGAGACCGATTCTGGTGACATTGTTTCTATACCTTATAGCAATGAAATCAATGACTTTACGCTCTTAACAAGACGAGGACATACCACCGATGAATTTAGAGATATTCTTATTGAGGAAATGAATGTTCTATATGATGAAAGTGAAAAAACATCAAAGATAATGAATATTGGCCTCCATCCCCATGTGAGCGGAAGAGCATACAGGGTAAGAGCAATAAGGGAATTTTTGCAAGCAGCTAAGAAACTCGACGGTATTTGGTGGGCTACCCGCTCAGAAATTGCAGATTCATATATAGAACAGGCTAATAGTCACATCTAAGTTAAGTCTTATAAGTCGATCTGAGTGCCTTTAAGGGCTTTTTCTTTGGTGTGAGTATCTATTTTTGTAGCAATTTCATTTGATGCCTTTTCCAAGCTTGGGATGAAAAGTTTAATGGCATCATCTAGCTTATATGCTGATGTAGAGTACCTAACTGTTAAAGCGCCTTTAATAATTGATTTAGAATTGCTAATTGGCACTGAAATGGCAGTTTGGTCAGTATATCTTCGTGTCCTTATCTTTACAGCAAATCCATTTTTCTTAACTTTCTTTAATTCTCTTCGAATACTCATTTGATCATATTCCTCCTTGTTTCCATCCTCTGATGACAAAAGAGTATCAATGAGCAACTGACGATCATCACTCTTCATAAATGCGAGAATACAGAAACCAGATGCTGTCCCAAATATTGGCATTGTATAGCCAATAGTGAATTGCTCTACCGCATATGGACTCTCAAGATCAGTATTTTCTCTTACAACAATTGATAAGCCAGATAATGTTGCAAGAGTTGCAGGCCATTGAAACTTCTCAGTAAATTTCTCTAAGTAGTTCCTACTGATATTCGCCATATGATCTTCTTCAGTATAACCATCACTCAGCGTTCCGATTTTATCGGTCAATCTGAATCTTTTATCTGATTTATGTTGATAAATGAAACCTTTATTAACAAGAGTTTCAAGTATTCTGTAGACAGTTGAACGGGGCATTCTCAGTGTGTCCGAAATCTCAGATGCACTGGCACTGCCTCTCTTATTTAGGATAGTGAGAATATCTAAACCTCTGCTAAGTGATCTAATCATTCTATATTTATCCACTTATATCGGAATTAAGTCAATAATCGTGTGATTGTTAATCACAGCTTTGTAATAATTAATTATTAAGAATGGCCCCGGTAGCTCAGCAGGATAGAGCGTCGGATTCCTAATCCGAAGGTCAGAGGTTCGAATCCTCTTCGGGGCACCATTAGAGGTATTAATTTGTTTGTAGTTGAAGGTATAAATGATTTGAAGACGCTTTCTGAAGTTGTCGGTGGAGAGCTTTTTTCTAACAATGAGCACATTACGGGGATCACCACGGATTCAAGAGAAGAGGCTAGGGGTGCAGTTTACTTGGCTCTAAAAGGTGAGAGTTTTAATGGCGATATATTCTGTCAGGACGCAATTGATAACGGCTCGATTGCAGTAATCACAGATAATCCAGAGACGCATGGCAGGTTTATATTGGTAAAAGATACATACGATGCACTCCTTATGATTGCAAGTCATCATCTTAAGCAAATTAATCCCACAACGATTGCCATTACTGGAAGCAACGGGAAGACAACAGTCAAAGAGATGATGGGCAAGATCTTAGATAGTGATAAAACAATCATTACAAAAAGAAATGAAAACAATCAATTCGGGATTCCTTACACAATACTTAGGTGTTCATCATCTACTGAAAATCTAGTGCTTGAATGTGGCGCCAGGCATGATGGAGATTTTAAAAAAGTCGCAGAATATTTTGAATTTGATCAGCTTATGATAACCAACATAAATAATAGTCACGTTGGTATATTTGGAAGTATCGACAATATCATTCGAACTAAATTAGAACTCATCAAAGCAGTTAAGGATTCAGGAAGCGTTATAGAAGCTGCATTTCAAGATCTCTCTAAGAATAGAGAGCTGGCGAGTAAATCTAGCGAAATTAAACTATATGATTCTAATGATTTAAGTCTTAATGAAACATGGGTTTACCATTGCGAAAAAGATCCAGATCACAATGATAAGTACCTAATCTCAATCAATGCAAAGAAAGCGAATAAACAGATTAAGTTTGATTCATCAATTGAACACAATTGTGTAAATGCAATGATGGCATCTCTGGCATTGGCACAATTTGGATATGATATAGATGAATCTATGAAGCTTTTATCTGGATTCAAAAATCCATTAAAGAATAGATTCTATATCCATGAAATAAAAAATTATCAGGTCATAGATGATACTTACAATGCAAACCCAGCATCCATGCGATCAGCGATGAAGACGATTAATGATTGGAATGATGAAAGGGGCAGGGTGGTAATACTTGGTGATATGTATGATCTTGGGGACCACGCAAGTGAAGAACACAAGAGAGTGATTGAATCAGCATTAGAAATGAATAATTTAAGAAAATTAATCTTGATTGGTGACAAATTTGCAAATGAGATTAAAAATTTTAGTGACAAAGAAAAAGAAAAAATCATTAAAATTCAGAACAAAGTAGATGATTTTCCATTTCCAGATCTCATTAGAGAGAGTACTAGTAAATCAAAGGGAGTTGTACACAGATACTATAGGTCAGAAGGGTGTATTATCTTGATTAAAGGCTCTAGGGCGATGAAAATGGAGCGTTTTGTAGAATCTATAATTAAATATCTTCAATGATATCAATAACTTGCAATCTTTCCTTGCCTAGGGCAGGGCAGAGAAACTGATATTTCATAATATCCAACAATATTCATCTTAACTATATGATATATATATAGAAATACCCATTAATATTCTTTTTAAATGGTTCTAAATCATCAATTTTATTAATAATCCTAGTGAATTGGACTCAGAAATACATATATATTTAATCATTTCTTACCGCTTTTATAGCATTCATTGATGTATTCTTAAAATCGCAGACCAAATTCTTCACTAGCGAAAAAATAACCATAAATAAGCAAAAATATACTGACTATATAACT
>Ga0208127_1001633_pt1 | contig 11081 bp, 9 predicted proteins | sample ETNtaG_6_FD_185751 | JGI IMG/M metagenome (GOLD analysis project Ga0208127, IMG submission 185751) | Marine microbial and viral communities from oxygen minimum zone, Eastern Pacific Ocean - ETNP201306SV45 (SPAdes) (version 2) | ecosystem: Environmental > Aquatic > Marine > Oceanic ...
ATGTTCAGGTGAGTTTATTCCCCCATCTGCATTGAGTAATGGAAAATTGAAATTAGTAGAGTCTTGGATGAAAGCCCATCGGTACAATAATTTTTCTAGGGTTACATTTTATTCAGACTCAATTAATGACCTTCCTCTTCTAGAAGCTGTCGAATTCCCAAAGCCCGTAAACCCAGATCTAAAACTTGAGGCAATATCTAACGAGAGGGGCTGGGATGTAATTTATTTGCCAAGAATTTAACTTTCTTCTTGATAATCTGACATGGAGGGGCATGAGCACATCAGGTTTTTGTCTCCATATACATTGTTAACTCTTCCAATGGGGGGCCAGTATTTATTTTTTCCTTTTAGGTTTAGAGGGTAAGCTGCCACTGAACGAGAATATTTATATTTCCAATCATCGCTAGTTACTGTTTCAGCACAGTGAGGGGCATTTCTTAGAGGGCTTTCTTCAATAGAGTATGTCCCATCCTCAACTTGTGCAATCTCATTTCGGATACAAATCATTGCTTCAATAAATCTATCTAACTCTGCCAAAGATTCACTCTCAGTTGGCTCAATCATTAAAGTTCCTGGAACCGGAAACGACATGGTAGGAGCATGAAATCCAAAGTCTATTAATCGCTTCGCAATATCATCAACCTCAACCCCGCATAACTCTTTTAATGGCCTGATATCAATAATACATTCATGTGCAATCAATCCATTTTTACCTGTGTATAAGATTTTGAAGTGAGAGCTCAATTTTTGTGCAATGTAATTTGCGCTAAGAATTGCAACTTGTGTAGATTTTCTTAGGCCTGCAGCACCCATCATTTGGATATACATCCAGCTAATTGGAAGAATAGAAGCGCTTCCAAAATTTGTTGCAGAGACTGGCCCAACATTCTCTGAAGAGGGCATATACGTCAAAGGGTCAGATGGTAAATGAGGCATCAAATCTTTTGCAACACCAATTGGACCAATGCCTGGTCCACCTCCGCCATGAGGAATACAGAATGTCTTATGCAGATTGAGATGCGAAACATCCCCCCCAAATTCACCCGGCTTACATAAACCAACCATCGCATTTAGGTTGGCTCCATCGATGTATACTTTGCCACCGTGATCATGAATGATCTTACATACTTCAGTCACTGTCGTTTCAAAGACTCCATGCGTTGAAGGATAGGTGATCATGATGGCAGCTAACTCATTAGAATGCTTGGCAGCTTTTTCATCAAGATCTTTAAGATCAATGTTACCTTTTTTATCGCAATTTACTGGGATCACTTTCATACCAGCCATTTGCGCAGATGCGGGATTTGTTCCATGAGCGGACTCCGGAATTAAACATATTTTTCTTTGACAATCACCATTTTTCCGATGAAATGCATCGATTGCTAATAAGCCAGCATATTCTCCTTGGGAGCCTGCATTTGGTTGTAAAGATATGGCTGAATAACCTGTGATTTCAGAGAGCTTAGTCTCAAGATCATTTATAAGAATCTTATAGCCAGATGTTTGATAATCCGGCGCATATGGATGAATGCTTGAGAACTCTTCCCAACCAACAGGAATCATTTCAGATGTAGCATTTAACTTCATGGTACATGAGCCCAATGGAATCATGGCTCTATCTAGGGCAATATCTTTATCGCTGAGATTTCTGATGTACCTCAGCATTTCTGTTTCGGTTCGATAACGATGAAAAACGGGATGAGTTAAATACTGAGACGCTCTTTTTACATTCGCTGACAGATCAAAGCTTAAGTTAATCTTTTCTTTTTTTGAGAAAACTCTAAAAAGCTTTGTGATGTTTTCAATTTCTTGGTCAGTAGTTGCTTCATCTAATGAAATGCTTATATGACTTTCATCCAGCATTCTTAGATTCATTTGTTGATCTTGCGCTCTCAAAAAAATTTCCTGAGTGTGGGATTTACTCTGGACGGTTACAGTATCAAAAAAACTAGAAGACTTGAGATCATATCCAAGCTCATTAACTCCTTTTGCCAAGGCAATTGCTCTTGAGTGAATGGACTGAGCAATTTTCTTTAATCCTTCTGGACCATGATATATAGCATAAAAACCTGCCATGATTGCTAAGAGCGCTTGGGCAGTACATATGTTGCTTGTAGCCTTCTCTCTTCTGATATGTTGTTCTCTGGTTTGCAGAGCCAGTCTATAGGCTGTTCTGCCATTTTCATCAATTGATGCTCCAACTAATCTGCCAGGCAAAGATCTTTTGTATTTTTCTTTGGTGGCCATAAAGGCTGCATGAGGCCCACCAAAGCCAAGTGGCACACCAAATCTTTGTGAACTTCCTATTGCTATATCAGCCCCCATCTCTCCTGGGCTCTTTAGTAATGTTAAGGCAAGCAAGTCTGTTGCCATTATTACCAGGCCGTTTTGTTCATGCACGTGTTCAATTTGTTTGGAGAAATCAATCACCGCCCCATCATTTCCTGGATATTGGAGCAAAGCTCCAAAATATATTTCTTTATTTAAACTATCTAATTGCTGAGGATCACCAACTATAACCTCAATGCCAATTGGTTTTGCTCTGGAAGTTACCACAGAGATTGTTTGAGGAAAACAGTTTTGATCTATAAAGAATTTATGGGACTTAGATTTGCCAATTCTTTGAGCAAGAGTCATTGATTCTGCTGCTGCAGTAGCCTCATCAAGCAGGGATGCATTAGCTATTTCAAATCCAGTGAGATCTGCAACCATAGTTTGAAAATTTATGAGGGCTTCCAATCTGCCTTGTGATATTTCTGCTTGATAGGGCGTATAAGATGTATACCATCCTGGATTTTCGAAAACATTTCTTAAAATAACCTTAGGGATCACTGTCCCGTAGTAGCCTTGACCAATAAATGAGCGATATACAGTATTTTCTTTTGATATTTCTTTGAGTGCCTTAAGAGCTTCTTCTTCAGACAAGGCATCATTTAGCTCAAGCTTTTCTTCTATAAAGATGTTTTTAGGAAGTGCAGACTTTGAGAACTCTTCTAAGCTCTCATAACCAAGTTGATTTAGCAGATTATCAATATCTGTCTGACTTAGGCCAATATGTCTTAGTGCAAAGCTATTAAAATTATCCATATTAGAGCATCTAACCCCACAAATGAGGTTGTGTGAACAGAGACTCAGTCTTCGCAGACTTCACTATAATCTTCAGGTGAGAGTAAATTATCTAATTCACTCATGTCAGAAGGAGTGAGTTTAAAGAACCACCCATCTTCATAAGGAGAAGAATTTATTATCTCTGGCTGATCTTCAAGCAATGAATTTATTTCTATGACCTCTCCAGAAAGAGGAGAATATAGATCAGAGGCTGCTTTGACTGATTCAACTATTGCAACATCAGCTTCTGCATCCAAAGCCTGCCCAACTTCAGGCAATTCAACAAAAACAATGTCTCCCAAAAGATCTTGCGCATGATCACTAATACCAATGGTAATTGTGCCGTCTGACTCTACTCTTGCCCATTCATGTGACGAAAGAAATTTTAGATCGCCAGGTATATTTTTCATGGTTGCATTTTAACCTTTCTAATAAATCTAGGCGATACAAATTCTATATTAAGTGCCTTATTTCTTATAAAAACCTTCCCATTTTCTTGATAGCCCTTATCTACCCTTGCAAGACCAATGCTAGATTGGAGCATGGGAGAAAATGAGCCACTTAAAACTACACCTTTACCTTGTTCATGAATGATCTCATAACCAGATCTAAGGATACCCCTATCTCTAAGAATAATACCAACCATCTTTTGTGATTGGCTTTGATCAATTGCTAAGAGGGCATCCTTGCCAATAAATTGACGATTTTTATCACTCATATCAATTGTCCAGCCTAAATTTGATTCATATGGATGATTATTAATTGTCATATCATTACCATATAAATTAAGACCAGCCTCTAGTCGAAGGGTATCACGAGCTCCTAATCCAATAGGCACACATCCAACCTTCAAAGCTTGATTCCAGAGATCAATGATAGCCATGTTTGGAACAATCAACTCAAGACCATCTTCGCCGGTGTACCCAGTTTTTGCATACAATCTGTCACCGTCAAACATGCATCCAAATGATTCGAGGTTATTTGCTTCAGCATCAATTTCTTTGATTGCCAAAATTTTATTCATCGCCTCAGGCCCCTGAATAGCAAGTATGCCCATATCAGATCTTTCAATTACCTTTACACCAAATTCAACAGCATGCTTCTCATACCATTCTCTATTTTGGTCCCGTGTTGAGCAATTTGAAACAAGTCTAAATTTATTATTTGCATGATAGATAATGAGGTCATCCAATATGCCGCCATCTTCATTAAGCAGCGCACCATAAATTGCTTTATTATCTCTAGAGATTTTTTTAATATCATTTGCAAAAATTTTTTCAAAGAACGCAACTTGATTTCCACCATCAAAATCAAAAATTGACATGTGAGACACATCAAAAATGCCTGCTGCATTTCTGACTGCATTATGCTCCTCGATAACGGATGAATAACTAATTGGCATTTCCCAATTAGAAAAGTTCACCATTTTAGCGCCAAGTTGAATATGAGCATTATGAAGTGGCGTTTTTTTCATTGATATTATTTATTATAACAATGCATACTAACATCTTAGTTCAGTCAATTAATTTGAAAAGAGTGTTTCTTTCTATATAATCCAAATGAGAATCATTCTCAATTGAAGCACACGAGGTTATTAATGTTTAAATCTTTATTCTTAATCATATTTATGCTTTTTAGCTCTTTATCATTTGCTAATGAGGTCAACATATATACTTCTAGACATTATGATTCTGATGATCAGCTGTATGAAGATTTTCGCAAGGAAACAGGAATAAAAATAAATGTTATTTCTGGTAATGGCAATGCCTTGCTCGAACGATTAAAGTCTGAAGGGGAAAACTCTCCAGCCGACATTTTCTTTACTGTTGATGCTGGTAATTTGTGGAAAATTCAAAAAGAAGGATATTTTCAAAGCATCTCATCGACAAAAGCTCTTTCAATAGTTCCAAGAAACTTAAGAGGCCCTAATAATGAATGGATTGCAATTGCTAAAAGAGCAAGGGTGATTTTTTATAATCCGAAAACAGTTTCAAATGAAGAACTTGTAGATCTTAATTATGAGGATCTTTCAGACAAAGAATGGGATGGTAGAGTTGTTATTAGAAGTTCTAACAATATTTACAATCAATCACTGGTTGCATCATTAATATCAATACACGGAATTGATAGAACAGAAGAGTGGGCTAAAGGTTTTGTTTCTAATTTAGCAAGAAAACCACAAGGGAATGATAGATCTCAGATTATGGCCGTCGCTAATGGGATGGCAGACCTTGCAATCGCAAATAGCTACTATTATGGGTACATGTTGTCTGGGAAGGCAGGAAATGATCAAATTGAAGCCGCCAAAAAAGTAAAAATGTTTTTTCCTAATCAAAACAATAGGGGGGTCCATATAAATATTAGTGGGCTGGGAGTTCTTAAGAACGCCAAAAACATTGATAATGCAAACAGATTTATTGAGTTTTTGCTTTCAAGAGAAATGCAATCAAGCATGGTAAATAATTCATTTGAATACCCTGTTCTAACTGATGTATTGCCTCATCCAGATATAGCCAGCTCAGGCTTAGATTTTCTAGAGGACAAAATTCAGGTTTCAGAATACGGAAAGTTTAATTCAGAAGCTATAAAACTTATGGACAGAGCTGGCTGGAAATAACAATACTGTGATAACCTCATTTATTAACTAAAATCAGTTTCATAAAGTGCGGTCTTCAAAAATTTTTTCTGTTTGGCATGGCCTTCCGCTCTTTATCCTTTTATTTTTCATTTCACCGATCCTTATCATATTATCTAGTGTATTCGCTGATTACTCAGAAAATTGGAGTCACATATATGAATATGTCTTAGCTGACTACATTCTAAATTCACTCATTTTGGTATCAGGAGTCTCTATACTAGTTATGACTATTGGCTCCCTGACAGCATGGTTAGTAACAAACTATCAATTTTTTGGAAAACGATTTTTTGAATGGGGTCTCATATTACCTTTGGCCATACCACCATATATTTTGGCTTACACCTTTACAGGATTATTCGATTCATATGGAACAATGAATGAAATTGCTCGTTCAGTATTTAATTTAAAACAAAATGAGATGCTCTTTCCTAATATTAGAAATATCTATGGTGCAATTATCGTTTTTTCATTCACCCTCTATCCATATGTGTACTTAATTTGTCGAACTGCTTTTCTCAATCAATCAAGGTCCATGTTTGAAGTTGGAAGAACATTGGGCCTATCCCAAGCATCAATTTTTTTAAAACTCGCTCTTCCCTTGGTTAGGCCTGCTTTAATTGCGGGCACAATGATTGTAGCCATGGAAACCTTATCTGATTTCGGCGCAGTTGATCACTTTGCTATTTCAACATTTACAACTGGTATTTTTAGAACCTGGTATGGAATGTATGATTTAACAACAGCAATGCAGCTTGCATCAATGTTGTTAATATTTATCACTTTTTGCTTAATTATCGAGCGCATATCTAGAAAAAATGCTAGCTATTCCACTATTGGGTCAAACTTTAAACCAACACCAGTAAAAAGATTGAGCTCACTTGGATCCTCTGTATGCTTCTTTGTATGTTTTGTTCCAATATTTATTGGTTTTATTTTGCCTGTACTTGAGATTTTAAATTGGTCTATAAGATTTAACTCGAGCTTTGTTAATGAACAATTTTTCTCAATATCATTGAACACAGTTTTATTATCAATTCTCTCAGCAATTCTATGCACTTTTATTGCAATGATTATTAATTTTTCAATCAGATATAAAAATAGCTCTGTAATTAAATCTATAAATCCCCTTTTAAACATTGGCTATGCTGTTCCAGGCTTGATTCTTGCCGTTGGAATTGTTCAATTATTTGTATTTTTAGACAACAATATCTTGAATACATTTGAGGGATATTTCCTTACCGGGAGCTTATTTGGCTTAATCTTTGCATACATCATCAAATCATATGCTTTGGCCAACTCAACATATGAAGCTGGCTATCAAAAAATTAGTCAAACAATTGATGACAGCGCGCGTATTCTTAAATCGACGGGCTTAAATCTTCTTTTGAGAGTCCATTTCCCTATATTAAAAACAAGTTTTTTTACAAGCATCCTTTTAGTAACATCTGAAGTTGTAAAAGAATTACCAGCCACCTTAATTTTGAGACCTTTTAATTTTGAAACTTTGGCAGTTTCAACTTATATTTATGCTTCTGAGGAAAGAATGGTTGAGGCAGCAGCCCCAGCAACCGCAATAATATTAATTGGATTAATACCAATTTTCTTTATCTCACAAATGATCAGGGCATCAAGATTGGAAAAGAGCTAATGAAAAATATACTTGAAATTAAAAATTTATCTCATGCTTATGATCAAAATACATTAACAATTAAAGATTTTAGTTTTTCCTTACAGAAAGGAGAAATAGTTTCAATTCTTGGTCCTTCTGGCATAGGGAAAACAACTCTTTTAAGAATTGTCGCTGGATTAGAGCATGTGATGGATGGTGAAGTAAAAATAAGTGATGAAGTCGTTTCAAAGAAAAATTTTCTTTTGCCTCCAGAAAAAAGAAATTTAGGATTGGTGGTTGAGGACAGAGCCCTTTTTCCACATCTTAATATTGAAAAGAATGTAATGTTTGGCATTAATCATATTCATGAAAGAGAATCTTTGGCTCAAGAATACCTTGGTCTATTTAAGGTTGCTGAACTAAGCAAAAAATATCCTCATGAAATTTCTGCTGGCCAGCAACAAAGAGTTGCATTTGCCAGAGCAATAATTACAAATCCAGATATTCTTTTACTTGATGAGCCATTTGGTGCGCTAGATAAAACTCTTAAAGCTGAGTTGCATGACGAGGCCAAGAAAATCTTTAAAGATAAAGATTTATCTGTCCTATTGGTAACTCATGATGAAGAAGAGGCTGAGTATTTTTCAGATAGGATAATAGAATTTCAAGAAGACAAGATCATTATTCGCTAATTAATTTTTAACTTTCTACTTGATCCATATTTTTAATTGCTTTGCTCATTTGTCTTTCCCTTGTAGCATGCTCATTAACGGCTTTTATCATTGCATCGGTCTTTTTCTGTAATTCTTCTGTTGAACTTCCAAAATTTTCAAATTCTTTTTTGAGCTTTCCGAACTCTTTCATAATTTCACTCGCTCTTTCATTAAGAGCGAGGGTTCTAAATCCCATATGAACGCTTATTAGATATGCTGCAAGAGAATTTGGTCCCATAATGAGGACTCGATTATCCCTAAATATTTCTTCTCTAATATTGTCAATTGAATCAATGAGTTGCATAAGTGACTCACTGGGGATGTACATAATGCCTAGTTCAATTGTTATGCCAGATTGGATATATTTATCTTTAATATCTTTTGCATCTTTTTGAACGTGCCTTCTAATTGCATCTGAGGAAGCCTTTATGAGTTGAGGATTCCTATTATCAACAGCAGATAAGTAGTTATCAAACAGACCAGATGGAAATTTTGCATCAATTGGAAGCAGCAAACCTTCTGGCAATTTAATTGCGAATTCAACTCTTTTACCCGAACCAGGTATCACTTCTGCATTAGCAATAAATTGATTCTGATGAAAAATATCCTTCACAATTGCATCTAGCGACCATTCACCAAAGGTCCCAGCAAGGGCACCGCCAGATAAATACCGATTAAGTTTACTCAGAGGATCTTGGAAGGATTGAATATCATTTGATAAGTCAGAAAGTTTAGCTTCTTGCCTTTCAACAGCCTTATCGAGATCTCTTAGAGATTCTTTAGAATCTGAGCTTTGTGAACTGTCCTTAATATTTAGATAGATTAATAGCCCTAAAAGCAGGATTATTACTACCAAAAGAATCCATATATATGTCACTTATAAATTTATCCTATAAAATATATTTACTTATATACCCAATGATACTATGGATGAATCTCTGGAATCTAAATTTGCCACTTTAAAGTCTAAAAACCTAAAGATTGATTTAACACGTGGCAAACCTGGCTCTGATCAACTAGATCTTTCAAATGATCTTTTAAGCATTAGGGTGCCTGCTGAAAGTCCAAGCGGGGTAGATGTTCGTAACTACGGAGATCCTTTGGGCATACCAGAGGCAAGAGAGTTGGGTGGTGAATTACTATCAGCCCCTCTAGATAACACCCTGGTTGGAGAGCAATCAAGTTTGCTGCTCATTTACCAACTTATTCTTGCTAATTATCTATTTGGCTTAGAGATGCCATGGAAAGACCAAGAGAACCTAAAATTTATTTGTCCTGTTCCAGGTTTTGATAGGCATTTCAGATTACTAGGTGATTTTGGTATTGAAATGCTAACAGTTCCATTAACCGGAACTGGAGTTGATATGGATAAATTCAAAGGTTTGCTTTCAGAGCATCAAAATATTAAAGGAATCATATGTGTCCCTCGACACTCGAATCCAACTGGCGATGTTTACACTGATGAAAATCTCACACAATTATTTGAAGCAGGAAAATCATATTCAACTGAATTTTTATTTATCCTAGATCATGCATATTTATTGCATGATTTTTCTTCAACTGAATTTCAAACCCCCTCATGGGAAATTGCAAATCAATGCAACGTTTTAGATCAAACTGCAATACTTTGTTCTTTTTCAAAGGTAACATTTGGAGGAGGCGGTCTATCGTTTGCAGCTGCTGGAACTAAGCTATTTAATCTTTTGGTCAAACAAAGAGCTTCTATGATTGTTTGTTCAGATAAAGCAAATCAAATGCGTCATCTTGAATTCCTTAAAAGTAAAAAAGATGTCCTTAATCATATGAGCAAGCATGCTGATTTAGTTAAACCTAAATTTGAATTAGCCTTTAAAGCATTGGATTCTTTGGGCCCAGAGATTGGCAGCTACAAGAAACCAACAGGCGGATATTTTGTTTCCTATAATACCAGCAAGCCTATTGCTAAAAGAGTCATAGCATTGTGCGAAGAAGCTGGAGTTTTGATAACTCCCGCTGGATCAACTTATCCGCATTTTAATGATCCGCAAGACTCAAATATTAGATTGGCTCCAACTTTCTTAGGGTTAGAGGACTTAAAAGAGGCAATGGAGGTCTTTACAACTTCCTTACAAATAGCTTTTGAGGAGCAGATTAGTTAACAGCTCTTGATAGTGGCACAAATTTACCACCCTCAAAATGAGAGAATAAATTTTTTATCTCAGGATGTTTGGGTAATTCTTTAGAGGCATCATCGAGAAGATTTTGCTCTGATACATAGGCAACATAAAAGATATGACCATTTTCAGCAAACAAGTGATAAAAGGGCTGATTTTTTTTTGGACGAATTGAAGCTGGTATGGACTCATACCATTCCTCTGTATTATTGAATTCGGGATCAACATCAAATATAACACCGCGAAAATCAAGAAAGCGATGTTTCACAACTGCGCCGATAGCAAATTTTGTTTCAATCAGCTCTTGTTTTATATTATCCATATAACTAATTTAATCATATCAAATTTTGGAGTAAACAATGCTAGTAACTAGTACTCAGTCTATCGAAGGTAAGCAAATTAAATCATATCTAGGAATTGTCATGGGAAGCACTGTAAGGGCAAGACATATTGGAACCGATATATTAGCAACTCTAAAAAATGTTGTCGGAGGAGAGCTTAAAAGCTATTCCATTCTTCTAGCACAAGCTAGGAAAGAGGCCATGGAGAGGATGGTAGCGAATGCCGAAGAGATGGGCGCAGATGCAGTAGTAAATTTTCGTTATGAAACATCAACTATTGCAGCTGCTGCCTCAGAGGTTATTGCATATGGGACGGCAGTAAAATTTGAAAATTGATTCAATTAAACTTTCAAATGATTTACTTAAAATAGATTTATTCTATAACCCTAATAAAAGTAGTAATTATAATATTATTCTTGATGGTAAAATAGATACAACATATTTGACTTCACCATCAATTAACTCAGATGATAAAATCATTAATTTATCCAATGACTTTTTTTTCAAATGCTTAGAACT
>Ga0208127_1001635_pt1 | contig 11074 bp, 11 predicted proteins | sample ETNtaG_6_FD_185751 | JGI IMG/M metagenome (GOLD analysis project Ga0208127, IMG submission 185751) | Marine microbial and viral communities from oxygen minimum zone, Eastern Pacific Ocean - ETNP201306SV45 (SPAdes) (version 2) | ecosystem: Environmental > Aquatic > Marine > Oceanic ...
CAGAAAACACATCCCATGTCGACTTCCGCTGAGGGTTCAGTGAATGGGAAAAAGGAGGGACGGAATCGCACCGGCAGATCTTGTTCAAAAAATTCTTCGAGGAAGAAGACGAGTGCACCTTTTAGATCTGCAAAAGAAACGTCTGAATCCACCACCAGACCCTCTACCTGGTGAAACATTGGGGTATGGGTGACATCCGAGTCGCATCGATAAACCCGGCCGGGCGCAATAACGGCAACGGGGGGCGTATTGTTCTCCAGATAACGGATTTGCACCGGCGAGGTGTGCGTGCGTAACACGGTCTCATCAGAAACATAGAACGTGTCATGCATGGCGCGGGCGGGATGGTTTTTTGGAATATTCAGCGCCTCAAAATTATGGAAGTCGTCCTCTATTTCAGGGCCATGGGCAATATCAAAGCCAGCTCGCGTGAAAATCTGTTCGATTCTCCGCAGGGTTCTGGTGACAGGGTGCAGTGAGCCGCTATGCCCCGCCCTTCCAGGAAGAGAGACATCGATCTGTTCGGCTTTGATAGCCGCTTCTCGCTCGGCAACGAGCACGGCGCTCGCTCGCTCAGACAGAGCCTCGGTTAACTGATCACGAACGCGATTGACGGCCGCACCGAAAGTCTTGCGCTCCTCGGGCGGCTGCGCTCCAATCAGTTTCAATTGGCCAGTTACTGCACCTTGGCGCCCGAGCAGGCCAACACGCAATTGTTCTACCGCCGAGGAATCACTTGCCGCTGAGATATCCGCGAGTGCTTGACTCAAGAGGCGGTCAAGTTCGGCTGTCGAGTTGGAAGTCATAAAAGAACTGATTAAACAAAAAAAGGGAAAGGTGTTTTGCCTTTCCCTGATTCTACGCCCCGTACCGAGGCGGATTCCAATAAGATGCGCGTCAGGCTGCGAGCGCGGCTTTTGCCCTTTCGGCGAGTGCCGCAAATGCGGCCTCGTCGTTTACCGCCATATCGGCCAGCACCTTCCGATCCAGCTCAATATTCGCCCGATTCAACCCATCGATGAGGCGGCTATAGCTCAACTCATGTATCCTGGCAGCGGCGTTGATCCGAACGATCCAGAGGGTGCGGAATTGTCGCTTACGCTGACGGCGGTCGCGATAGGCGTACTGATCAGCCTTCATGACTGCCTGGTTCGCGACCCGGAAGACGTTTTTCCGCGCTCCGCGATAGCCCTTGGCGCGAGACAGCACCTTGTTATGTCTGGCTCTCGCTGTTACTCCTCGTTTTACTCTAGGCATAATCTTCTCTGTTTACTCCCCGCGCTTACGGCGAGGGTGAATGACTAAATTGAGATTGGGGTCGTTGTGTTAGGCGTAAGGAAGCATCTTACGGACTGCCGCCTCATCTGCGGGGGCTACGAGCAGGCCTTCGCGAAGTTGACGCTTACGCTTTGTGGACTTCTTAGTCAGTATATGGTTGAGGAAGGCCTGAGAGCGCTTGAACTTGCCTTTCGCTGTGCGGCTGAATCGCTTTGCGGCGCCCCGGTTAGTCTTGAGTTTTGGCATGGGTTAATTCCGATAGTCTTAGTATTTGTTTACAAGTGTTTTGAGATCGTCAGGTCTTCACTGGGGCTAGCACCATCACCATCTGACGGCCTTCCATTTTGGGCATTTGTTCGACGATGCCAATTTCCTTCAGGTCTTCCTCTACCCGTTTCAACATCTCCATCCCGAGTTCCTGATGGGCCATTTCGCGGCCGCGAAAACGAAGAGTTACCTTGACCTTGTTTCCTGCATCGAGAAATTTGGTTAGGTTTCTAACCTTGATATCGTAATCACCGATATCGGTTCCAGGCCGAAATTTGATCTCTTTTACGGTGATCTGTTTTTGCTTTTTCTTCGACTCTTGTTTTTTCTTGGCACTGGCGTAGAGATATTTACCGTAGTCCATCAAGCGACAGACCGGTGGCTCTGCGTTTGGTGCAATTTCTACGAGGTCCATTCCGCGTTCTTCCGCGATCTTTCTAGCCTCGTCAGGTGAAAGAATGCCTAACTGCTCTCCGGAGTCACTCACCAGTCGAATCTGTTCGTAGGTGATATCGTCGTTGAGTCTCTGCTCTTTTGTTCCGGCTATTGCCAAACCCTCCAAAAATTAACGCCGCGCGCCTGCGTTCGGGCGAAGACATTGGTCAAGGAGGTCTGCAACAGCAAACGTGCCCAGGTCTTCCCCGTCGCGCGTACGCACGGCTACGGAACCCTGTTCCACCTCCCGATCCCCAACCACAAGCAGATACGGGACGCGTCTCAGAGTAGATTCGCGGATTTTATAGCCAATTTTCTCGTTTCTCAAGTCAGTTTCGACTCTGAGCCCCTGTTTTTTAAGGAATTTTTCCGTTTCGAGAGCAAATGCGTGCTGCCGGTCTGTGATGTTCAGGATCACCGCCTGCACGGGCGCCAGCCAGAACGGCAGTTTGCCCTCGGTATCTTCTATCAGGATGCCAATGAAGCGCTCAAGAGAGCCTAGAATTGCCCGATGGATCATGACCGGCACCTGTTTTGATCCGTCCTCAGTCACGTAGGCAGCGCCAAGCCGTCCGGGCATCGAGAAATCCACCTGGATCGTCCCGCATTGCCAACGCCGGCCGATCGAGTCACGCAGTACAAATTCGTGCTTTGGTCCGTAGAATGCGCCCTCCCCTGGCTGGACGACGTACTCGATGCCCTTCTCGTCCAGCGCCCTAGCCAGTGCCTCTTCGGCGCGGTCCCAAAGAGCATCTTCACCGACGCGTTGCTCCGGCCGCGTGGACAACGCGACTTCAATGTCTTCAAACCCGAAATCCTTATACATCCGATATGTCAGTTCAATCAGAGTCGATACTTCGGCCTGGAGTTGATCCTCGGTGCAAAACACGTGCGCGTCGTCCTGAGTGAAGCGCCTCGCGCGCAGAAGTCCATGCAAGGTGCCAGAGGGCTCGTTTCGGTGCACCACTCCAAATTCGGCTATACGAATCGGCAGGTCTCGGTAGCTGCGAAGCCCTTGATTGAACAGTTGAACATGTCCCGGGCAGTTCATGGGTTTGATGGCGTAATCGCGGTCGTCTACATGAGTGGTGAACATGTTGTCCCGAAACTTGTCCCAATGCCCAGACCGCTCCCATAGGCTCCGATCCAGCATTTGCGGGGTGTGCACCTCCTGGTAGTCATATTCGGCCAAAAGGTCTCGGACGTAGCGCTCGACCGCTGTATAGAGGGCCCAGCCGTCGCGGTGCCAAAACACCATCCCGGGCGCTTCTTCCTGAAAATGAAAAAGGTCAAGGGATTTTCCGATGCGCCGATGATCCCGTTTTTCGGCTTCCGCCAATTGAGTGAGGTAAGTATCGAGAGACTTCTTGTCAGGCCAGGCGGTCCCATAGATTCGCTGCAGCATCTCATTGCTGGAATCACCGCGCCAGTAGGCTCCAGCGAGCTTCGTCAGTTTAAATGCCTTTAGCGCCCCAACATCAGGGACGTGAGGGCCGCGGCAAAGATCTGTGAAATCTCCCTGCCGATAAAGTGAAAGCGTTTCGTCAGCGGGGATCTCCTCAATAATCTTCGCTTTGTATTCCTCCCCCTGCTCCCGAAAGTAGGTGACCGCCTCCTGGCGGCCCATGGTGAGCCTTTCCACCGTGGCGCCTTTTTTCGCCAATGCCTGCATCTTTTCCTCGATCCGGGAGAGATCATCCTCCGAAAAACCCGGGCCATAGGCGAAGTCGTAATAGAACCCATCTTCAATTACGGGCCCGATGGTGACCTGCGCCTCCGGAAACAACTGCTTGACCGCTTGGGCGAGTAGATGGGCGCAGGAATGGCGGATGATCTCGAGTCCTTCGGGATCTTTGGCTGTAATGATGCGCAGATTTGCGTCTTTCTCAATCCGGTGCGTGGCGTCGACCAATATTCCATCGACCTCACCGCCTAAGGTTGCTTTGGCAAGTCCGGGACCGATATCCGCCGCGACCTCGAAGACGGTTGCCGGGTCTTCATATTCGCGAACGGATTTATCAGGAAGCGTGATCTTCATGAGTTCTTAAAGTGGGCTCGGGATAAAACGGGTCAACTGATTTGGGGCAAAAACCATAAGGCGAAGAGTGTGATCTATCGACCGATTCCCGGCAGGCGCGGATTATAGTGGGAAACTGGTTGACGCGCTCTGAGCCGTGCACTACGTACTCACTTCTCTAGCGGTGCACTGGGTACCCAGCAGTATCCGTCCGGATCCAACAGGTAACACTCTCTCAGACCGTGAGGACGATCGAGGCTGGTGCGAAGCACTCTGTAGCCCGCTTTCTTTGCCCGCGCTTCGCAGGCATCAGGGTCTTTTTGGTATAGCCGCAATTCAACGCCGCCGCCCCGGTAATCGACGCCTTCAAGCGTCTCGGGGAGCGGATTGTCATGGTAGGTATGTTCCCCGTGCAGTTGAAAGAAGTTGCCCCCATCCTCGAGAACAGCGAAATCCCGGTCCGCACGATGAATCTCCATGCCGAGGATTTCTGTCAGGAAAGCCGCGGTTCTCTCGACATCTTTTACCAGAAGGTTAACCCCGAAACCCGTCAAGTTACGGCCAAATTCCGGGGCAGATGCCTTGCGCGCAATGCTTTTATCCAAACTCTCCTCCCCGATTCCTCAATACCCCTCTCCACAAACGCAAAAGCCGGGAATCGCTCCCGGCTTTTTCTCCTACAGATGAACTCGACGTCCAGCAGTCGAACGTAAGTTATTGAAAAAATGGTAGGCGCGAGTGGGATCGAACCACCGACCACCACCATGTCAAGGTGGTGCTCTACCACTGAGCTACGCGCCTGTACATCGAAGACCGAATTTTAACTCTTTTGTCCGGACAATTTCATCCAAATTCTTTGTCGACAAAAACAAATTCGGGCCGGTCCAACCACTATCCCGCCCAAGACTGGCTTAAAATTCGCCACCCGTGAGCGTACATTGCAACTGATTCTGACTCGAAACCTGATTAGGAGACCGGACCATGACTGAATGCCCCGTTTGTGGCGCTGAAATCAATTTTGCCGAAGGCACTGTTCTAGGAGAACTCCTGGAATGCGGCGACTGCGGCACAGAACTCGAAGTGACGGGTCTTGACCCCGCCGCAGTCACGGAGGCGCCTGAGACCGAGGAGGATTGGGGGGAGTGAAAGTTGGTCTGCTCCATTCTCTGATCCGCAAGGAAGAGAAACTTCTGATTGAGGAGTTTCAGGCCCGCGGAGTCGATCTTGTGATGATCGACGACCGCAAGCTGATTTCCGACCTGCACTCGGCGCCGGACGTCGATGTCGTGCTGGAACGCAGCATTAATCATTCGCGCTCGATGTACGGCCTGCGTCTGCTGGAGGCGGCCGGCGTGCACTGCATCAACGCGGCTGAGGTCGCCAAGATTTGCGGCGACAAAATCCTGACCTCTGTTGCCCTCAAGGAGGCAGGGATACACCAGCCACCGGTTCGCGTGGCCTTCACGGAAGAGTCCGCGTTGGCAGCGATAGAGGAGTTGGGCTACCCTGTGGTGTTGAAACCCGCTGTGGGTTCCTGGGGGCGGCTGCTTTCCAAAGTGAACGATCGAGAGTCTGCCGAAGCCATCCTTGAGCATAAAGCCTTGCTGGGCAGTTATCACCACTCTATTTTCTATATTCAGAAATTTGTTGAGAAGAAAGGGCGCGACATTCGCAGTTTTGTCGTTGGAGATGAATGCATCGCAGCGATCTACCGGAGTTCGGATCATTGGATTACCAATACTGCGCGGGGAGCGTCTGCTGCCGGATGCGAGGTGACCACAAAGATTGCGGATATTTCACTGGCAGCCGCCAACGCTGTGGGGGGCGGGATCCTGGCGGTCGATCTATTTGAAAATGACGGTGAATTTTCTGTCAACGAAGTCAACTACACGATGGAGTTTAGAAACAGCATAGAGACCACAGGCGTGAACATTCCCGCACGCGTGGTGGACTTCACTTTAGGCGTCGACGCATGATAAACGTCTCCATCGTCGGCGGATCAGGTTACACGGGGGGAGAACTTCTTCGTCTTCTGCTTTTTCATCCTGAGTGCACCGTCCAGCAGGTGACGTCCGAGCGGTTCGCCGGCAAGGCACTGCACCGAACGCACCCAAACCTTCGAAAGGCCAGTCAGCTCAAGTTTTGTGCGCTGGCGGAGTTGGAGCCGTGCGATGTGCTCTTTCTTTGCTTGCCCCATGGAGAGACCGCTTCACGCTTTGAGACTTTTTCTGCATTGGCCCCCAGAATCATCGATCTCAGCGCAGATTTTCGCCTCGCGGATCCTGCAGTGTATGAGACCTGGTACGGACAGCCCCATCCTCGACCCCAATTGCTTGAGCGGTTTGTCTATGGGGTCCCTGAAATAAACCGCCTGGCGCTAAAAGGTGCAACCCACGTGGCCTGTGCAGGCTGTAACGCAACAGCCAGTACGCTGGCGCTGGGACCGCTGGCTCGACGCAATCTCATCTCCTCGGTGGTGATCGATGTCAAGGCGGGCTCGAGCGAGGGGGGGAATGCTTCAAGCGAAGCGAGCCACCATCCGGAACGCAGCGGTGCTGTGCGGTCGTACCGCCCTACCCGACACCGTCATGTTGCGGAAATCACTCAGGCCCTTGGCGAGTTTCCGATTCACTTTTCTGCGACTTCAATAGAGATGGTCCGCGGCATCCTGGCCACCTGTCATGTATTTTTGTCGACACCTCAACAGGAAAAAGAGATCTGGGGCATGTACCGGGAGGACTACGCGCAAGAACCTTTCATCCGAATCGTTAAAGAACGTACCGGCATTCACCGCTATCCTGAACCGAAACTCCTCAGCGGGACCAACTTCTGTGACGTTGGGTTTGAGGTAGAAGCAGGCACCCATCGGGTCGTATTGATCAGCGCGATTGATAATCTTATGAAAGGCGCCGCGGGACAGGCGATTCAGTGCTTCAACCTGATGCACGAATTTGAAGAGACGCTGGGTTTAACCTTTCCTGGACTTCACCCCATCTGACGCAGATGTGCCGCCTTCTTTGGCTTCGCGCCGAACACCCTGTTGATGTGTCAGTTCATTTGGCGCATTTTGCGCGCTTGTGCCAGGAAAGCACGGAATATCAGGGGCATGGTTGGGGCTGCGCCACGCTGGCAGGGGATCAATGGCGCTTTCATCACTCCCTGTCGCCCATCTGGGAGGATGATCTGACCGTATTTGGAGAGACACGCCTCTTTTTAGCTCATGCGCGCAGTGCCTTTCGCGACGAGGGTATTGCGATAGAAAACAACATGCCCTTCACTCGGGCCAACGAGGTATTCATCTTTAACGGCGAGCTGAATGGGGTCCGCATCCGTGAAGAAGGGCGAATAGGCGCGGAAAAGATATTTAACTATACAAGACGGTTTTCTCATCAGGGCCCACTGGCGGGGCTGAAGAAAAGCGTCGAAGTGATAGAAAAACGGACTCGTTACATCCGCGCCTTGAACTTCATTATTGCAACGCCAGAGCGCTCTCTTCTCGCCACGGTCTACAATGAAAACCCTGGGTACTTTCAGATGCAGCGCACCTCTGTAGACGGCCTGGATGTGGTTTGCTCAGAGCAGTACCCTGTCGGCGGTTCTTGGCAGCCCATAGAAAACCGGACCGTTATCGAACTTTAGGAATCCAGACGCTATGTACATCATTAAAGTGGGCGGCGGCAACCAAATTAATCTTGAAGGAGTCGCTTCGGACCTGGCGACGATTGAGGAGCCTTTCCTGGTCGTGTTGGGTGCAAATGCGCTTCGGGATCAACTCGGTCAACGGCTTGGACAGGAAAAAGTGCAACTGACCTCCGTTTCCGGCTATTCCAGTGTGTTCTCAGACGCCGATGCGGTGGACCTCATCATGATGGCCTATAGCGGACTTAGTAACCGACGGTTCGTCGAAATGTGCCAAAAAGCGGGGGTCAACGCTGTTGGTCTCACCGGGCTTGACGGGCGTCTGATTCAGGGCCGGCGCAATCGCGGTATCAAAGTGCGTGAGAACGGAAAGACGATGATCAAACGAGACTTCTCAGGCAAACCGGCAGAGGTGAATGTCGATCTGTTAGCGACGCTGCTCGATAAGGGTTATCGGCCTGTCCTGAGCATCCCGATCATCGACGAAGCCGGTTTTGCAATCAACTCCGAAAATGACGATATCGTGGCTGTCCTGCAAGGCGCGCTTAATGCCGATAAGGTCATTCAACTCATCGAGGCACCGGGTTTCCTTGAGGATAAGGATGATGAGGCATCAATGCTGCAGGTCCTCTCCGCATCAGAACTGAAGGAACGAGAGGCCAGTGTCGAGGGCCGGATGAAAAGAAAAATGCTGGCACTATCTCGGCTAATCGACGCCGGGGCGACTGAAGTCATCATCGCCGATGGCCGTGTGGCCCATCCAGTTCACGACGCTCTTTCCGACAAAGGGACATCGATAAAATGAGTCAGCAGGCACCGCTAGAATCTGAATACGCGTTAGAGATCTACCCGCGCCGGGGTCTTAGTATTATTCGGGGCGAGGGCGCCCGCCTTTGGTCTGACGATGGTGAAGAATATATAGATTGTGCAGCAGGCGTGGGGGTCGCCAATGTCGGGCATAGCAATCCTGCCGTGGCCGACGCCCTCACCCGCCAGGCCCAAACCCTTCTGGTTTGCCCAGGCATCTTTCATAACGATCGCCGCGGGGAGTTGATGCAGAAACTCATCGAACAAGCGCCTGTGGGCCTAAATAAAGTGTTCCTTTGCAACTCCGGGACAGAAAGCGTCGAAGCGGCAATCAAATTCGCACGGGCAGCAACTGGCCGAACCGAGCTCGTCACGGCGATGCGAGGCTTTCATGGCCGAACCCTTGGCGCTTTAAGCGCGACGTTTAAATACCGCGATGCGTTTGAACCTCTCCTTCCGGGCAATCGTTTCGTTCCGCTAAACAATATTGAGAAATTGGACGCAGTTGTTGATGACAACACGTGCGCCGTCCTTCTCGAAGTCGTTCAGGGGGAAGGAGGAGTCCGTCCTGCAGCGGCAGAGTATCTCCACGCGGCGAGACGCCTTTGTACCGAACGGGGCGCGTTGTTGATCATTGATGAGGTCCAAACAGGTTTCTGCCGCACCGGCAGGTTCTTTGCCTGTGAGCACTTTGATCTCGCGCCGGACATGATGTGTCTTGCGAAAGGTATTGCGGGTGGCGTGCCGATGGGAGCGGTTCTTTGCGGGGAAAGCGTGTCTGCCGGAGTTGGCGTTCACGGCACTACGTTCGGTGGCAATCCCCTGGCCTGTGCGGCGGCCTGCGCCACCATCGACTACATGGTCGATCATGATCTCGCCAACCGAGCTGAGAATCTCGGCGCCGAGTTTTCTCAACAGTTTCCGTTAGATCAATTGCCGTCAGTGAGAGAGTTGCGCCAAATCGGTCTGATGATCGGCATTGAGCTCAAGACCAAAGCCACGCCGGTTTTGCACGCACTGCTTGATGAAGGCGTGATCGCCCTGCCTGCCGGCCCTACGGTCGTGCGACTGCTGCCGCCACTCACTATTGAGTGGGAAGATTTGGGTCGGGTAATCGACGCTTTGAAAAAAGTCCTTTAAGCGGCTTCGATGACGGGATAGAACTGCCCGCGTTTTAGCGTCGTAATCTGATCACGAAGCTGCGCGGCTTGCTCGAATTCGAGATCCCTCGCGTGGGCGTACATTTTTTCTTCAAGCGCCTGAATCGTTCGCTTGAATTCCTCTGCCGACATGGGGCTTGAAGCCGGGGCAGTTTTAAACGAGGAGTCGGTAGAGCCTCGGCGCAACGCGGCTCTGTCATTGGGGTCGATTGCTACGCCATCAATGATGTCATTCACGGGCTTGACGACTGATCGAGGTGTAATCTTGTGCTCCTCGTTATGCGCCCGCTGCTTTTCGCGGCGCCTGTGTGTTTCTTCTATCGCCCGCTTCATCGAGTCAGTCACCTTGTCCGCGTAAAGAATCGCCCTGCCGTTAAGGTTTCTTGCGGCGCGCCCGACCGTCTGAATGAGCGAGCGGGTCGACCGCAAAAATCCTTCTTTATCGGCATCGAGCACCGCCACCAGGGATACCTCCGGAAGATCCAAGCCTTCCCGGAGCAGATTGATTCCGACCAGGACGTCAAAGACGCCTTTTCTGAGGTCCGACAGGATCTCCACCCTTTCAACGGTATCGATATCGGAGTGCAGATAACGCACTTTGATGTCGTGATCATTCAGGTAGTCGCATAGATCCTCCGCCATTCTCTTGGTTAAGGTGGTCACGAGAACGCGTTCCCCAATGGCTGCCCTGGCCCGAGCCTCAGACATTAGGTCATCGACCTGGCTGCCGACCGGTCGCACTTCGATCTCCGGATCGACCAGGCCCGTGGGTCGTACGACTTGGTCGACAATGCTTGAGCTATGCTCGCGTTCGTAGTCAGCCGGAGTGGCGGATACGAAGACCGTTCGCGGCATCAACGCTTCGAACTCGTCAAAGCGCAGGGGTCGGTTGTCCAACGCCGAAGGGAGACGAAATCCATACTCCACGAGGTTCTCTTTTCTTGAGCGGTCTCCTTTGAACATGGCGCCCAGTTGCGGTACGGTGACGTGGCTTTCATCGATGATCATCAGAGAGTTGGCTGGCAAATAATCGATCAGTGTGGGTGGTGGCTCGCCTGGTTTTCGTCCGGAAAGAAACCGCGAGTAGTTCTCAATACCGGCGCAGTACCCAAGTTCACGCATCATTTCCATATCGTAACGGGTCCGCTGTTCGAGACGCTGTGCTTCAACCAGTTTCTCATTGTCGCGGAGGAAAGCGAGCCGATGAGTGAGTTCGTCCTCAATTTCATCGATCGCATCGAGAATGGTTTCCCGAGGGGTGACGTAGTGGCTCTTGGGATAGATGGTAAATCGTGTGAGTCGCTCGTCGGTCTCTCCAGTCAGCGGGTCGAAGCGGGAGAGTTTCTCTATCTCATCGCCAAAAAGCTCCACGCGAACGGCAAAACGCTCAGATTCTGCCGGGAAAATATCCAGCACATCTCCCCTGACTCTGAAAGTCCCTCTGCGCAACTCGATTTCGTTTCGGGTGTAC
>Ga0208127_1001636_pt1 | contig 11073 bp, 2 predicted proteins | sample ETNtaG_6_FD_185751 | JGI IMG/M metagenome (GOLD analysis project Ga0208127, IMG submission 185751) | Marine microbial and viral communities from oxygen minimum zone, Eastern Pacific Ocean - ETNP201306SV45 (SPAdes) (version 2) | ecosystem: Environmental > Aquatic > Marine > Oceanic ...
TAGTGTTTTAAGAACTGGTTTTTCATACACTTTAACCTCATAAGGAGTTCTAATTGCAAAACTGTTATAAATATTGATTCCATCATTTTTAACTGGAACTGCATAGAAAATTGTTGTAGAATTAAGAACAGGTGTGGTAAAACTGTTTCCAGTTGCTATTAATGTACCATTAATAAGTGAATCCCACCACTGTACTTCAACACCATTTAGTGGATCAATTGAATTGGTTGTGGCATTTAAAGTAGCAGATCCAGAACCACAAATATCTTTTACTGTTGAAGCAGATAAAATTCTAGGAATTGTAAGTTCCACAACGTCTGAAATATTTAAAATAGGATCTCCAGGACTCCCTCCGTACTCAACAACATAACCTTGTGGATAATAATTAGAACTTGGATTTAAAGATCCAGTATTTGATAGATCGTTCCATTCTCCAACTGTTCCTGGGCCTAGATTATAAGTTATGTGTGCGTAGTCCTCATTACCTGATTGATTAGGCTCTCTGGGATCATTCCAATTAGAATATTCTCCGTTAACTGGTCCACCAGAAAGTCCAGTACCTTGCCAAAAATGAATGATTCCCTCAGGACCAGTAACCCACTCCCAAGTACCCTCAGATCTCTCATCTGAAGCTCCAATCCATCCTGCTCCTTTTGCTTGTTCTCCACACAAAGTTGCTTCTTCTTCACTACGTAATGTTGCCAAATAACCCTTTAAACCAAAATAAGTTCTACTTTCTGCTGCAATTTTAGCAGCAGACCAAGTAATTCCTGAACTAGGAACATATTCGTAATAATGACCTGTTGACGGAAGATAGTTGGCATCACCAACACTAATTGATATTTTTTTATCATCAAGAGGATTAGTATCAGAGCTATTAAAAATAACATCTAAAACCAAATCCTCAATTTTGCTGTAGGGAATTATAGTACCTGGAGTTTTATGAGTAAGAGTTAATTTACCCTCTAAATTACTCCAGTTACTTTCAATATCAGGAAAAGAATTTGGATTTTCTAGTCTTAAAATATCAATATCAAAATCATAACCCTCAGAAATTTGAAAATAAATAGCTACTTGGCCAGGTTCACTTCCACCTGGTGTAATTGTAAAACTAGTTGCGATATTAATGTTTGTTTGAGGATTGTAAATTTGATTTCCAGTAGCATTTAATGTTGGAGGAATAGTAGAAGTTTGAGAAATTAATAGTTGAAAAAATAAACAAAAAATGTATGTAATAATTTTTTCAAATTTCATGAAAGCAAATATAGAAGTTTATTTAATCCTTTCTTTCTTATGTTATTGAAATTGTTTTGTATAAATTTATATTATTAAGAGGGTTAATTTCTAAATGAAAAACAAAAATAACAGACGAGCCGCTTTAGTATATCATGCTAAACCAAAGCCTGGAAAAATTGAGGTTGTTCCAACAACTAAATATAGTACTCAAAGGGATTTGGCTTTAGCTTATTCACCAGGTGTTGCGTATCCATGTTTGGAAATTGAAGAGAATATAAACAACGTATACAAATACACTGCCAAAGGAAACCTGGTTGCTGTTATAACTAATGGAACTGCTGTTTTGGGTCTGGGAGATATAGGTCCTGAAGCATCAAAACCTGTTATGGAAGGTAAGGGTTTATTATTTAAAATTTTTGCAGGAATAGATGTTTTTGATATTGAAATTGACGCAAGTGACCCTGAAAAATTTATTGAAACGGTTAAAAGAATTGCTCCAACTTTTGGAGGAATTAACCTTGAAGATATAAAAGCTCCTGAAGCTTTTGAAATTGAAAAAAGGCTTGTTAAAGAACTTGATATTCCAGTCATGCATGATGATCAACATGGAACTGCAATAATTTCTGCTGCAGCACTTTTAAATGCTTTAGAACTTGCTGATAAAAAAATTGATGATGTAAAGGTTGTAGTTTGTGGAGCTGGAGCAGCAGCCATTTCTTGTACTAGAATGTACAAAGCTTTAGGCTTAAAAAAGAAAAATATTATAATGACCGATAGTAAAGGTGTTATAAAAAATTCAAGAAAAAATCTTTCAAAAGAAAAAGCTGAATTTGCAACTAAAAGAGAAGTTAACACTCTTGAAGAAGCTATGAAGGATTCGGATGTTTTTATTGGGCTTTCTAAAGCCAATATGGTGACTCCAAAAATGTTATTATCTATGGCTTTAAATCCAATTGTTTTTGCAATGGCTAATCCAGATCCTGAAATTGATTATGCTTTGGCTATGAAAACAAGGGATGATATTATTATGGCTACAGGTAGATCAGACCATCCTAATCAAGTAAATAATGTGCTTGGTTTTCCTTATATTTTTAGAGGAGCACTTGATGTGAAAGCAACAAAAATTAATGATGAGATGAAAATGGCAGCCGCTCTTGCACTGGCTGCAATGACAAAAGAAACTGTACCTGAATTTGTAAACATTGCATATGATAAAACCAAATTAACTTTTGGTAAAAATTATATAATACCAAAACCTTTTGATCCAAGGTTGATTACTGAAATTCCACCAATGGTTGCAAAGGCAGCTATGGATTCTGGTGTTGCAAGAGAACCTATTGAAAATTGGGAACAATATGAAGAAGAGCTTCACTCAAGACTTTTCAGTGATAAAAAAATGGTAAGAGTACTTTTCAATAGGGCAAAAGAAAACCCTAAAAAAATTGTTTTTGCAGAAGCTGATCATCTTGATGTCTTAAAGGCTGCTCAAATTGTTCATGAGGAGGGTATTGGGTTTCCAGTATTACTAGGGAATATTGATACTATAAATGATTTAAAAAGCGAAATTGAATTTGACGCCGAAGTACCTATAATTGATCCAAAATGCGAAGAAGAATCAGAAAATAGAGAAAGGTATGGTAAAAGTTATTGGAATAAACGTAAAAGAAAAGGAGTGACCCTTTATGATTCTATTGATAAAATGAAGCAAAGAAATTATTACGCTGGTATGATGCTTAGTTGTGGAGATGTTGATGCTTTAATTTCTGGTTATTCGAGAAGTTATCCTGTTACTTTTAAACCAATTATAGAGACAATAGGTAAAGCTAAGGGAATAAAAAAAGTAGCTACAACTAATCTGATGATTACAAATAAAGGTCCTTTATTTTTTTCAGATACATCAATTAATATTGAACCGTCCTCGAAAGAATTGGCAACTATCGCCAAAATGACCTCCGAAACTGTAAGAATGTTTGGGATAAAACCTGTTATAGCAATGGTCTCATATTCAAATTTTGGTTCTAATTCTCATCCTTCAGCTTCAAAAGTTAATGATGCAGTAAAATATTTACATAAGTATCACCCAGAATTGGATATTGATGGGGAAATTCAAACAGATTTTGCATTAAATAAAGAAATGTTAAAAGATAGATTTGGTTTTTCAAAACTTTCGGGAAAAAAAGTGAATACCCTAATTTTCCCCAATTTAGATTCAGCAAACACAAATTATAAATTGGTAAAAGAACTAGATAAAGCATTGTCAATTGGGCCTATAATGATGGGAATGTCTAAAGCAGCTCACATAACACAATTAGGGGCTAGTGTTGACGAAATTGTAAATATGTCAGCCTTGGCTGTTGTGGATGCACAAAAAAAATTAAAATTGGATTTATGATAACTCATATTAAAGGAAGATTAGTAGAAAAATCACCAACTGAACTCGTAATTGATTGTAATGGGATAGGTTATTTGGTTAATATCTCATTAAACACATTTTCTTTGCTTTCTGATTCAGAAGCCATTTCACTATACACTCATCTTCAAGTTAAAGAAGATTCACACACATTGTTTGGTTTTTTTGATAAATCTGAAAGAAATCTATTTAGAAAGTTAATATCTGTTTCTGGAATAGGTGCAAGTACTGCAAGAACAATGCTGTCATCTTTAAATCCTCAAGAAATTCAAAGAGCTATTCTAACAGAAAATGTATCAACAATTCAATCTGTAAAAGGGATAGGGCTTAAAACAGCTCAACGTGTTATAATAGAACTTAAAGATAAGGTCAATTTAGCTGATTCCAGCGGTGAAATTAGTATTTCTAGTCTTAACCAAAATAGAGAGGAAGCTTTATCAGCTCTTGAAGTTTTAGGCTACAGTAGAAAACAAACCTCTAAAGTTGTAGACGAATTGATTAATAATGATCCTGAAATTTCAGTAGAAAAAATTATTAAAAATTCTTTGAACAAATTATAAATTTTGATAAAAAATATTTTAAATAAGAAGATATTTTATCTGTTTTTTGTGTTAATAATATTAAAGACTAATAGTATTTATGCACAAAAAACCGTAAATCTTGACACTATTGAAAATACCATTTATTTAGGCAAGTTTAAATTAAAAACCCCGGCATTTTTTAGCAGTAAATATAAATATGATCCTCAAACGGATACATATATTTATTCATTAAAACTAGGCGATATTGATGTTGGTGCCCCCCAAATTTTAACTCCAGCGCAGTACATTAAAAAAAGAAGAGATGAGGATATTAAATCTTATTTCTTTGAAAAAACAAAACTTTTGAAAGATTCTGAATCAGATGAATCAAATAGATTAAAAAACTTACTACCAGACTTATATGTAAATTCAAACTTTTTTAAATCCATATTTGGTGGAGAAAATATTGAGTTAATCCCTCAAGGATCTATTTCAATGGATATTGGAGCCAGATATCAAAAAAGCGACAATCCCTCAATCTCAGCAAGAAATCAAAGTAATATTGGTTTAGATTTTAATCAAAATATAAGTTTAAGTTTGAATGGCAAAATTGGAGAGAGACTAAAAATAAGTTCTAATTACGATACTCAATCAACATTTGATTTTCAAAATTTAATAAAGCTGGACTACACTCCATCTGAGGATGATATTATCCAAAAATTAGAATTAGGAAACGTAAGTATGCCTGTAAGTGGATCTTTAATTTCTGGAGCTCAAAGTTTATTTGGATTTAAAACTGAACTAAAATTTGGAAACACCAATATTACTGCAGTTCTCTCAGAACAAAGATCACAATCTCAAACTGTTACAACTAGTGGTAGTAGTAGTTTTCAAGATTTTTCTATATATCCTTTGGATTATGATGAGAATAGACATTTCTTTTTAAGTCAATTTTTTAGAGATACTTATAATCAATCTATTAAAACATATCCATATTTAAATACTCAGGTTCAAATTTCAAGAATTGAAATCTGGGTAACAAACAAAACAAACCAAACCAGCAACATTAGAAATGTTATAGCCCTACAAGACTTGGGAGAGTCAAATCCTGAAAAAACAGTTATTGATAATTATTATCCAAATTTTTTTAATATTGGATCCAATGCATACCCAGATAACTCTGTCAATAAATTGAATCCCGAAGAAATTGGTGCAGGCCTTTTAACTAATTCTATAAGAGATATTTCAAAATCAAAAGAAGGATTTGGTTCTATTTCTAATCTTGTAAATGAAGGAAATGATTATTCAGTTTTAGAAAATGCCAGAAAGCTTGAATCATTTGAATATAAGCTTAATTCAAAACTTGGATATATATCATTAAACCAACCGTTAAATAATGATGAAATTTTAGCAGTAGCCTTTCAATACAGCGTAGGTGGTAAAGTTTATCAAGTAGGGGAATTTGCCAATGACGGAATCAGTGGAACTGAAACCTCAGGATCAACTAATGAAATATCAACTAATAGTCTAGTTTTAAAGTTATTAAAAAGCAGTATTACAAATGTAAATCAGCCAGTTTGGGATCTGATGATGAAAAATATATATTCTCTTGGATCTACACTCAACAGTGAAGATTTTAAACTCAACATTTTTTATTCAGATCCATCCCCCTTAAACTACTTAAATGCTGAGGATAGGTCAATATGGCCAGAAAATATTGACGGAAAAACGTTGTTGTCTCTTTTTAATATGGATAACCTAAATATCAATAATAATATACAGGATGGTGGAGATGGTTTTTTTGACTTTGTTCCAAATATTACAGTTGACTCAAATAACGGTCTAATAATATTCACATCTGTAGAACCTTTTGGCAAATACTTATTTGATAAGCTGAAATCTTCAAATTCGGAGGACTATAACAACTCAGTTACTTATAATTTAAATCAAAAGAAATTTGTTTACCAAGAGATTTATAAAACATCAAAAATAAATGCTGAAAAGGAATCTGAAAAAAATAAGTTTCAGATGAAAGGATCATATAAAACTTCAGACGATTCTAGCGGAATAGCAATTGGACAGTTTAATATTCCAAGAGGTTCAGTTAAAGTATCAGCTGGTGGTAGAGTTCTACAAGAAGGTTTGGATTATGTAGTAAATTATCAAGCAGGAAGAGTTCAAATTATTGATGAATCACTAAAAAATTCCAACATACCCATCGAAATTTCTACAGAAAGCAATTCTTTTTACTCACAACAAAAGAAGAGATTTTCTGGAATCAATGTAGAACACAAATTCAGTGATAATTTAATAATAGGAGGAACTTTAATGAACTTGAGTGAAAGATCAATTAGTCAAAAGTCAAATTATGGTGTTGAACCTGTGAACAATACCATGATTGGATTCAATGGAGTATATTCTTCAAAGGCTCCAATTTTAACTAGACTGGTAAATATGCTTCCAAATATTAATACTGATGTTGAATCAAATATTGCTGTAAAGACAGAGTTTGCATACCTAAATTCTAGTACTCCAACTCAAGATGGGCTTGATAATGGTGCAACAGTTTATATTGATGATTTTGAGGGTACGGCAACAAATATAGATCTTAGAGATTCAGGATCTTGGAAATTGTCCAGTGTTCCAGTGGGAGCTCAGGGTTATGAATTTGGTTCAAATGATTTAAGATTAGGTTATAAAAGAGCTAAATTATCTTGGTACAATATCGACCCATTGTTTTACACTAGCAAAAGACCAACTGAAATAGATCAAAATGAATTGTCTAAAAATGAATCTAGAAGAATATTCATTGAAGAAATTTTCCCTCAACAAGATATTGTTTCAGGTCAATCAAGAATTCAAAACACTTTTGATTTAAGTTACTTTCCTACAGAAAAAGGGCCCTACAATGACAATCCAAATTTTGATTTTCAAACTCAAAATAATTGGGCTGGAATAACAAGAGATATTAGCTCAACAAATTTTGAAAAATCCAATGTTGAGTTTATTCAGTTCTGGCTTTTAGATACATTTTCTGAAAATGATTCTGAATCCAATTATTTAGGAACTCTTGTCTTTAATTTAGGTAATATTTCGGAGGATATTTTAAAAGATGGACAGAAGCAGTATGAGAATGGTTTACCCACTCAAAATTCTCAACAATTAACCAATGAATCAAATTGGGGAGTTACTCCTGCAACTCAATCATTAATTTATTCATTTGATTCCAGTGACGAAAATAGAATAGCTCAAGATTTGGGTTACGATGGACTTAGCGATGAGCAAGAAAATTTGAGATATAAAAATGGAAATTCTGTTGATCCGGCTGGTGATAATTATCAATATTACTTTGATGCCAGTGGGGGAATAATTGAAAGATATAAGAATTACAATGGTACTCAAGGAAATTCACCAACAAATGTTGGAAATATTGGTAGAGGCTCGACAACAATTCCTGATAATGAGGATGTAAATCGAGATAATACTATGAATACTATTGACAGTTATTATGAGTACTCTGTTCCAATATCAAAAAGTATGAATATTGGAAATCATCCTTTTATAAGTGATGTAAGAGATAATGTAGAGATCAGTTTACCAAATGGAAATTCATTAACAACAAGATGGATACAGTTCAAAATTCCAATTTCTGAAAAATTTTATAAAAGCAGTAGATATAATTCTTTTTTTGAACCTGTAAACGGAATTGATAATTTCCGTTCAATAAGGTTCATGAGAATGTATATGAAAGAATTTTCTAAACCAATTACTTTGAGGTTTGGAACTTTGGATTTAGTTCGAAGCGAATGGAAAAGGTACACCAAAGAGTTAAACACAGAAAAAATTAACCATGCCAATACTGTTTTTGAAATAGGATCGGTAAATATTTTAGAAAATGAAAATAGACAACCAATAAATTACATTTTACCACCTGGTCTAGAAAGAGAGGTTGTAAATACAAATAACTCAATTATTAGACAAAATGAACAATCATTGACTTTGAAGGTAAATGATCTTCAACCAAAAGATTTAAAAGGAGTTTACAAAAATGTTGATCTAGACATGCGTCAATATAAATCATTGAAAATGTTTATTCATGCAGAATCAATAAGCGGAGAAGAAAAATTACCTGGTGAAGGAGTTGATCAGGAGTTTGATAAAAGATTAGTTGCCTTTTTAAGAATAGGATCTGATTTAACTGACAACTATTATCAGATTGAAGTTCCATTAAAGCCTACGGCATATAACATTGGAGATTCTGAAAGATTTTCAGCTGATCAAGTTTGGAATCCTGATCAGAATTCTATGGAAATTTCTTTAAAAGATTTAACTAAGATAAAAGCACTTCTTCTAAGTCAACCCAATTTTTCAGAAGTAGTCTATTTTAATGAGAATTTAGAGGTAATTGAAGAGTTTACTAAAATTTCAACATTACCTGGAGAAAAAAAATATAAATATGCAATTAAAGGTAATCCAACCATCGGATCCATTAAAAATATCATGGTTGGAGTCAAAAATCCTAGCGATGAGATTGGACAAATTTTAAGTGGTGAGGTTTGGTTCAATGAGTTACGTCTTTCAGAAATTGACGGTAAAGGAGGGTGGTCAATGTTAGCTTCAGTTGATGCTAATCTTGCAGACTTCGCAAATATTTCATTTTCAGGAAAAATGTCAACTGTTGGGTTTGGTTCAATTGACAAATCTCCAAATCAAAGAAGCAGAGAGGATTATAAGCAATACAGTTTTTTAAGTAGTGTTAATGCAGGGCAGCTCTTGCCTGAAAAATGGAAAATTCAACTACCAGTCTCTTACAGTATTTCCGAGGAATTTACAACCCCTGAGTATGATCCTTTTTATCAAGATATCAAATTAAATGACAGATTAAATTCATCGATTAGAGCAAGTCAAAAAGATTCAATTAAAAATCAAGCTATTAGTTATAGACGTGTATCTAGTATTAATTTATTAGGTGTAAAGAAAAATAGATCAGAGGAACAAAAAGAGAAAATTTATGATATTGAAAATTTTGATTTTTCGTATAGCTATAATCAAGAAATGCAACACGATTATGAAATTGAAAATTTAACAAGGGAAAGGGCAAGAGTTAGCTCAAGATATAATTATTCTTTTAACCCATTTGTGGTGAGTCCATTTAAAAAAATAAAATTTATTGAAAACAATAAGTATTTAGAGTGGTTGAAGGAATTCAATTTCAATCCTTTGTTGTCTTCTGTAAGTTTTGATGTTAACTTCAATAGATCTTTCAACAACCAAAAGTTCAGAGAAGTTTACGTTGAGGGGGTCGATTTTTCAAGCCAAATACCACTTCCTAAAATTCAGCAAAGAAATTTTCTTTTTGATTGGAATTTAAATTTAAGTCAAAACTTATCTAACTCATTGAGGTTGGATTTTGCAGCCTCAAACAATAGTATTGTAAAAAATTATTATCAAAACGATGAATCAGGACAAGATTTTATAGATAGTGACCTTGACATATGGGATGGTTTTTGGAATACAGGAGAGGCTAATTCACATAATCAAACATTTAATTTGACTTATCAACTTCCATTTAAATTTATTCCTTTTTTAGATTTTATAACTAGTAGTTATAATTACTCAGGGAATTTTAATTGGGAAAAGGGATCAACTGCTATGGCACTAGTTGAAGATGATAATGGAAATTTACTTGGAGAGGTGAATACAATTCAAAATTCAAATATTCAAAATATAAACATGTCTTTTAATATGCCTAAGTTTTATAGGATTTTAAATATTGAAAGAAATAAAAAATCAAAAAATAAATTTAAAAATACAGTAACAACATTTTTAACAGGTATTTCTAGATTAAAATTTAATTATTCTGAAAATAACGGTAAAGTATTACCTGGATACACTGAAAAATTAGGATTTTTAGGAACTTCAAAACCATCTTTAGGTTTTGTTTTTGGAAACCAATCTGATATTAGATTTGAGGCCGCAAAAAAGGGTTGGTTAACAGACTTCCCTAGCTTTAATGAACAATTCATACAAGTACACAATAATAAGTTTGATGTTTCAGCTGAAATTGATTGGATTAAAAATTTAAAAATTTCCTTAAATGCTAACAGATCGTTTTCAGAAAATCACTCAGAAAATTATATTGTAATTGAAAATAATTACAACGCACTTTCTCCAAACTCTTTTGGAAATTTTGAAATATCTTCAATGTTAATAAAGACTTCTTTTATTAAAAGCAACGAGAATAATTCAATAACTTTCGATAAGTTTAATGAAAATAGAAAGGTCATTGCATTGAGATTGGCATCACTAAAAGGAGGGCCAATTTCGTTTGATGAATTTGGTTTCCCAGTAGGGTTTGGAAAAAATAATCAAGCTGTACTAATTCCTGCATTTTTATCAGCTTACTCAGGAAATAATCCTGAAAAAATATCATTAAACCCTGTCTCAAAAACTCCTTTACCAAATTGGTCAATACAATATACAGGCCTTATAAAGAATGAATTTTTTAAAAAACGATTTAAAAGATTTTCAGTTGGACACTCTTACAGATCAAGTTATACCATAAATAATTTTAAATCTAATTTAGAATACGATTTTGAAAATCCTAACTTAACTGATAGCTCAGGCAATTTTTACAATGAATACTTATATTCAAATATAAACTTGGTTGAACAATTTAATCCATTGATAAAGTTAGATATGGAATTTAATAATTCGTTACAAATAGTAATGTCTTTAAAGAAAGATAGAGCTCTTTCGTTAAGCTTAGATAACAACCTGCTAACTGAGTCTCAAGGAATGGATTATTCAATTGGAATAGGGTATAGAATAAAAGACTTACAAATCAATAATCTTGGGGGAAGAAACAGAACCTCTAAAGGAGACTTAAATATTAAAACTGACCTC
>Ga0208127_1001638_pt1 | contig 11068 bp, 12 predicted proteins | sample ETNtaG_6_FD_185751 | JGI IMG/M metagenome (GOLD analysis project Ga0208127, IMG submission 185751) | Marine microbial and viral communities from oxygen minimum zone, Eastern Pacific Ocean - ETNP201306SV45 (SPAdes) (version 2) | ecosystem: Environmental > Aquatic > Marine > Oceanic ...
CATTACAGGAAAGATATCTTTTGCACTATCTATTGGAGGGATTGAATTATTAACAAAAATGATGCTTTACGTAGTACATGAACGCCTGTGGAATAAGGTAAATTGGGGGAAAAAGTGAGTTTAGAAAAAGTAAAATCACTTAACGAGCTTTTAGAGGCTACAACAAGCTTAGATAGGCTATTTTCTTTCCTAATAGAACAACAATTGGGACAGATTGTGTTTTCTACCTCTCTTGGTCAAGAAGATCAAGTGTTAACGCATCATATTGATAAACATACGCTTCCCATTTCAGTTTTTACGCTTGATACCGGACGTTTGTTTCAAGAAACCTACGATGTTCTCGCATCAACCCAACAAAAATTTAATCTTCCCTTTGAGGTTTATACACCTAACCATCAAGCTGTTGCCGAACTAGTGACCAAAAAAGGAGCTAACAGCTTTTACAAATCGGTTGAAAATCGAAAAGAATGTTGTGCTGTTCGAAAAATAGAGCCGCTAAAACGTGCGCTGAATGGTAAAGATGTATGGGTGACAGGTCTTAGACAAGGACAATCACAAAGCCGATCAGGCTTGGCATTTTTTGAATATGATGAAGCTTTTAATATTATCAAATTCAACCCATTACTGCACTGGTCTTTAGAAGACATAACAAATTATTTAAATCAAAATAAGGTTCCACAAAACACCCTTCACAAAAAAGGCTTTGTGAGCATTGGATGTGCGCCTTGCACTAGGGCTATAACTCCCGGTGAAGACATACGCGCAGGAAGATGGTGGTGGGAAAACAGTAAAAAAGAATGTGGACTACATATAACTAAATCATGAGTATACTAAAACAATTAGAGGAAGAATCCATATATATTATTAGAGAAGTAGCTGGGCAATTTGACAACCCCTGCCTACTTTTCTCTGGCGGAAAAGATTCAATCACCTTGTTACATTTAGCTCAAAAGGCATTTGCTCCAGCTACTATTCCATTTCCATTGGTGCATATAGACACAGGACACAATTTCCCAGAAACCATTGAGCTTCGTGACAAACTCGTGGCAGCACATGGACTACGTCTAATTGTCGGTAGCGTTCAGAACGATATTGATGCAGGAAATGTAGTTGAGGAAAAAGGAAGACACGCAAGCAGAAACAGTTTGCAAACCACTACCCTACTCAACACTATTGAAGAAAATAAATTTGATGCCTGTATGGGCGGTGCGCGCCGTGACGAAGAAAAGGCGCGTGCAAAAGAACGTGTTTTTTCTGTTCGTGACGACTTTGGACAATGGAATGAGAAACTACAACGACCAGAGCTTTTTGATATGCTTAACGGCATGATCCACAACGGAGAAAACGTAAGGGTTTTTCCTATCAGTAACTGGACAGAATTAGACGTCTGGCACTACATTCGTCAAGAAAACTTAGAGATTCCTTCTATCTACTATGCACACGAACGTGAGGTATTTAAACGAGATAATCAATGGATGCCAGTCTCAGAATATGTACAAGTAGCCGATAAGGATGAGCGAAAAAACACCTCAGTGCGTTTCCGAACGGTTGGTGATATGAGTTGTACGGCAGCTGTTTTGTCAGAGGCAACGGAGCTAAATACCATAATAGATGAAATTGAAGGTTCCAATTTTTCAGAGCGAGGAGCACGTATGGACGATAAACGGTCAGAGGGTGCCATGGAAGAACGAAAAAAGGTAGGGTATTTTTAAGATGGAATTAATCAAAATAGCAACGGCGGGAAGTGTTGACGATGGCAAAAGCACCTTGATTGGCAGGTTGTTGTACGAAACTGGCGCATTGAAGTTAGATCAAATCCAACACATCGAAGAAAAAAGTGCAGCGCGTGGGTTTGGATATTTAGACCTTTCCCTTGCCACAGATGGACTGCTTACAGAACGTGAACAAGGTATCACTATTGATGTTTCACACATATTTTTCTCCACACCTAAAAGGCGGTTCATTATAGCTGATTCGCCTGGGCACGTAGAATATACCCGAAACATGGTCACAGGAACATCAACAGCAAAAGCCAGTATCATTTTACTTGACGCACGCAAAGGTGTAATTGAACAAACTAAAAGACACTTTTTTATTACACAATTACTCGGAATTAAACATATCATTTTTGCCATAAACAAGATGGATTTGGTCGACTATAGGCAAGATGTATTTGAGAAAATTAAGTCAACGCTTACCAACCTTGTTGACAAACACGGTAATAAAGATGTGCACTATCACTACATCCCCCTTTCGGCCTTATATAATGAAAATGTTGTGAGTCGTTCAGAAAAACTAGATTGGCACAAAGGAAACTCCTTACTCGATTTGATGGAAGCAATACCTGTTGAAAGCAATAATGCAAATGATGGTATATTCCAAATTCAGTATGTTATTCGCCCAAAACGAGAAGCCTTTCATGACTATCGTGGTTTTGCTGGGAATGTCCGATCTGGTGTATTTAGTGTTGGAGATGCTATTAGCATTCATCCATCAGCGAGAAAAAGTATTATCAAAAAAATTGAAAAATACGGAACAGCTGTTGACCGCGTATCAGCAGGTGAAAACGCAACGCTACTATTGGTTGATGAAATTGATGCTTCAAGAGGTGATAGTATACTAAACGAGCAAGCCAACATAAACCGCGGAAAAAATATTAGCGCAACCTTTTGCTGGATGCAAGACACGCCCTTAACGTCTGGCAATAAGTATTGGCTGCAACAAGGTGTTCAGCGCAGTTTGGTAAAGGTGCAAAGCATTCGTTCCAAAATAGATTTGGAAGCTTTGGAACACAGTCAAACCAACATGTTAGGACTTAACGATATTGGAAAAGGCGCTTTGATAATGGCACAACCGCTTTCCACAAAACCATACAGAGAAAACCCTGCCCTAGGAGCATTTATTCTCATAGACACTCAAACCTTTAACACCGCTGGTGTTGGATTTATCGAAACCACATGAAAAGCTTTAGAACCGAAATTGAAAATCCAGTTGTCGAATACGATATACTGGAGCTTGAACGTAAAATATTTGAATTTAAAGCGGGAAAACTAGACGAAGAAAAATTCAGAAGCCTAAGACTTGCAAGAGGTGTTTATGGACAAAGGCAACAGGGCGTACAAATGGTGCGCATCAAAATTCCTTATGGGAAATGTAGCGCTATACAATTGCGCAGAATTGCAGAAGTATCAGACAAATATTCTAACGGTAACCTGCACATTACAACCCGCCAAGACATTCAGATACACTATGTATCCCTAGATAGAACCCCAGAACTTTGGGCAGAACTAGAACAAGATGACATAACCATGCGTGAAGCCTGTGGAAATACCATCAGAAACATTACTGCCTCTGAAATGGCTGGTGCAGACCCAAACGAACCGTTTGATGTAACACCATATGCACACGCATTTTTTGAACACTTTTTACGAAACCCCATTTGCCAAGACATGGGAAGAAAAATCAAAATTGCGTTTTCTAGTTCAGCAAAGGACGATGCCATAACATTTACCCATGATATTGGTTTTATTCCAGTTATTAATGATGGGAAATGTGGATTCAAAATGCTTGTAGGAGGTGGAATTGGCGCACAACCAAGAGTAGCCGACACCCTGAAAGAATTTATTTCAGTTGAACGTTTTATCCCGTTCACCGAAGCTGTGGTGCGTGTGTTTGACCAATATGGCGAGCGAAATCGTAGAAACAAAGCGCGCATGAAGTTCTTAATAAAAGAGCAAGGCTTTGAAGCTTTTCAACAACGTGTATTAGACGTCTATAGATCTATCAGCGCAAAAGAAATATCAATTGAAGAAAAACAAGTTGTTGTCAAAGAAACCAGTACCTACAAGACAAACAGCTCATTAGACGAAGGCTACAACAAATGGAAATCAAGTAATGTGACAACGCAAAAACAAGCTAATTTGGTCGCTGTTGGCATTGCTATTGACAAAGGCGATATTTCTTCGGATAAGGCACGTGCACTGGCTGAAGTAATCGATGCCTTTTGTGGAGAAGATTTTCGTTTTACAATTGGACAAAGTATCTTATTGCGTGGCATAAAGAAAGAAAACCTACCGGCTTTATATCAAGCCTTACAACAACTAGACTTGGCAAAAGCTGGATATCATAAAATTAATGACATTGTTGCATGTCCGGGAACAGACACTTGTAATCTAGGTATTGCAAGCAGCATGGGATTGGCTACAGCACTACAGCGTGTTATAGAGGATGAATATCCCGAAGTTATTGAAAAGCATAGCCTAAACATCAAAATCAGTGGCTGTATGAATGCCTGCGGGCAACACGCCATTGCAGATATTGGTTTTCAGGGTATGACCGTAAAGTCAAACGGAAATATTGCACCTGCTACACAAGTATTGTTAGGTGGTGGCGTATTGGGCAATGGCGCTGGGCGCTATGCAGACAAAGTTTTGAAAGTTCCTGCCAAACGCACTCCTCTTGTATTGCGTTGGTTATTGGAAGACTTCATAGCAAATGCGGTAAATAACGAAAGCTTTCTAGCGTATTATCTAAGAAAAGAGACAGACTATTTCTACCAAAACCTAAAAGCCTATGCGGACATAACAAACCTCACTGATGAAGATTTTGTAGATTGGGGAAATACAGAAGTATATAAAAAGGCTATTGGAGTAGGTGAATGTGCAAGTGTAACCATTGATTTGGTACAAACCTTACTCTTTGATGCAGAAGAACAACTCGAAAAGGGAAAAGAAGCTTTAGCAACTGGTGCATGGTCAAACAGCATTTACTTTAGCTATGCGGCCAGGATTCGTGCAGCTAAAGCATTGCTCACCACACGAGCTGCCAAAATAAATTCGCACCATTCCATCATAGATGCATTTGAGGAGCACTTTCCAACTTTCCAAAGTTTAGATGCTGAGTCTTTTAGCAAGGTAACAAGATTGCTTAATAATACCTCTCCGAGCGAAACTTTTGCAAAGAAATACTATGCCGAAGCTGTTCATGCACTGAACTGGATTAAAAAATTTAGGAATGCGCAAAAAAACTAAAGGAAGCCTTACCATAGTTGGTGCAGGTCCTGGGGATACAGAATTAATTACCTTAAAAGGTTTAAATGCCATCAAAAAGGCAGAAGTGATTCTGTACGATGCCTTGGTAAATACAAAAATCCTTGCACACAATACACAAGGCAAACACTTCTTTGTGGGCAAACGAAAAGGAGCACATTCCTTCAGGCAAAACGAAATCAACAAGATGCTTGTCAACTTTGTTGAGGATGGAAAGCAAGTGGTTCGTCTCAAAGGTGGAGACGTTTCAGTTTTTGCAAGGGCTGCTGAGGAAATTGATTATGCAAATCGGCATGGCATTTCAGCAAATTTAATTCCAGGAATTTCATCTTTTACAGGAATTGCTGCTGCGCACCGCATACCGCTCACAAAACGATGCTTATACGAAAGCATTTGGGTAACTACAGGTTATACTTGTAATGGAAAACCATCTGAAGACATACGTCATGCAGCAAAATCATCAGCTACAGTCGTTATACTTATGGGCATGACGCACCTTGAGGAAATCATGAATATTTTTAGCAAACACAAACCTGCCAACTATCCTGTGGGTATTGTTCAAAACGGAACATTAGAACACGAAAAATGGGTCACTGGAACGCTAGAAACGATTGCTGACATTGTAAAAACAGAAAGCATAAGCAATCCCGCCACGATATTTGTTGGTCCAGCAGTTACAGACAAAACAGCATTGTGGAAGAATCAAGAATTTTTTGAATTGGCATGAACACCCTATATCCCATTTTTTTAAAAACGGAGCAACTTGAAGTGCTCATCGTAGGAGGTGGGTATGTCGCACTAGAGAAGCTACAATTTTTATTTAAGTCATCGCCAAACGCACGTGTAACTATGGTAAGCCCTATGGTAAGAGCAGAGACAAAAGATTTTATTCAAGATAAGAATGTTCAGGTCATAAACAGTCTTTTTCGTTCGCGATTTTTGAAAAATAAAAATATTGTAATCGCCACAACAGACAGCCCCAAGGTTAACGAACGCGTGTATCGTCTTTGTCGTAAAAAGCATATATTGATCAATGTGGCAGATAATCCGCCACTATGTGATTTTTATATGGGCGGCATCGTAACCAAGGGAAACCTTAAAATTGCCATTTCCACAAACGGAAAATCCCCTACTTTAGCAAAACGCTTAAGACAATGGTTAGAAGCGTTTTTGCCAGAGGAGACCAATGCACTTCTCGATAAGCTCCATATCTATCGCAACAGGTTAAAAGGAGATTTTGAGCAAAAAGTTCTAGCAATGAATAAATTAACTGAAAAACTACTTGAGCAGGATGATTAAAACAGACATTATTATTATTGGTGCAGGACCCGTTGGGCTATTTGCCGTATTTGAAGCAGGTCTAATGAAATTGCGTTGTCACTTAATAGATGCCATACCCCAAGCAGGTGGGCAATTATCTGAGATTTATCCGAAAAAACCAATCTACGATATTCCCGGATACCCTTCAGTTCTTGCAGGGGAATTGGTAGACAAACTAATGGAACAAGCTGCACCGTTTAAACCTGGTTTTACGCTTGGTGAACGTGCCGACAGCGTCGAAAAGCAAGCAGATGGTTCATTTATAGTAACGACCAGCAAAGGCACACAGCACCATGCTCCCGTGGTTATGATTGCGGGCGGCTTGGGAAGTTTTGAACCAAGGAAACCCCTTATAGGCAACATTGGAGATTTTGAAGAAAAGGGAGTAAGATACATTGTTAAAGATCCGGATCAATTTGAAGGTAAAGATATGGTAATTTCAGGAGGTGGTGATTCTGCCCTAGACTGGGCTATCTACTTTGCAGAGAGAGGTAGTTTTGTACACCTCGTACACAGAAGTGACCGCTACAGGGCACACAAGGACTCCGTGTCAAGAGCACAAGAACTAGCTACAGCCGGCAAAATGAAACTACATACTTTTGCAGAAGTAAAAGAACTAAATGGAGAAGGTGATTTAGCATCAGTTGTCATTCACAACAAAGAAGGAAACACAACTGTTTCCACAAACCTATGGTTCCCATTATTTGGTTTGTCACCAAAATTGGGCCCTATTGCTGATTGGGGGTTAGAAATTGAAAAAAACGCCATAGTGGTAGACACATTTGATTATCAAACCAACCAAGCAGGTATTTTTGCAATTGGAGATGTGAATACTTATCCAGGTAAATTAAAACTCATTTTATGTGGATTCCACGAAGCAACACTTGCAGTTCAAACTGCATATAAAATCATCAATCCAAATAAAAAATTTACACTTAAATACACCACTGTACAAGGGGTACAGGGATTTGATGAAGAGCAACCAAAAGAAAATATTATACCTTGAGTTTAGACATCAACATTACAGTTATTGACCGTGAGGGTACGGAACACGCCTTTTCGGTTCCTACGGACATGAACCTTAACCTGATGGAAGTTTGTAAAGGATATGACCTTCCCGTGGCTGGAATCTGCGGCGGCATGGCCATGTGTGCCTCATGTCAAGTTTATGTTCTAACAGAAGAACATTTTGGAGAACGAAATGATGATGAGCAAGCCATGCTTGACGAAGCCTATCACGTTGAAGAAAATTCAAGATTGGGGTGTCAAATACCCATCACTACTGCGTTAGATGGCCTTAAGGTTAAAATAGCTCCCGAGGAGCAGTTGTGAGCTTTTCTCTATTAAAATGTTCAACTCGCTGTAAAGCATTTTGACGGATATCTTCCCAGAACAAAGTAACGTCAAAGCGATGGTAATCCTTAACAAAAGACATCCAAAAACGCTTAGGAACTTCAGGTAAGCTCACCCACAACATGCCATTGACTTTTTCAACTTCCAAGCTCTTTTCATATAGCACATTGTCATAGTATAGCAATCCCTTATGATCTTGTGTAAGACTCACTTTACTATCGTCCCATGTAACTGGGTTTGTGTTAACTGCATTATTATACCAGGCGAAGTATTTGGGATATTTACCCTTTTTGTAGCTGTTCCAACTTACATAACCACCAATTTGGTCTGGAGCATTAAGTGGTTTTAGTGAATTGAACTCATCTTCCAAAACACGTGTGCCAATCAAATAAGCAGCTACCAATTTATTTTGGAGTGGTTTGCCATCAAAGTATTCTTGCAAAATTTTCTTTAGGTGATGTGCTCCTTGGCTATGACCAGCTAAAATAATGGGGCGTCCTTTGTTTTCAAACTTTATGTAGTAATCAAATGCGGCCTTTACATCCGCATAAGCAAATGCTATCGCTTCGATACCACCTTCGTTGATGTGGGGCTTAAAAAAAGCACGATAGTGATTCTGACGGTAAAAAGGCACAAACAAACGACCAGCATCAGCCCATGCGGATGCTTGATATGGAATGATCCATTTTATTACATCAGAATTGATATTAGTATCATCAATAGATGCATTCCAATCGGTATCCTTTTTATCAACAAAAAGGGTTGGATAAACATAAAAGACATCTGCAACAATAGAGTCAGAAATTGCACCTATTACTTTTCCCTCTAAAGAAACACCAGCATGAACTGCCCAATGTTTTGTTTCTGAATAATCTATTACTTCCATTTTAGGAACAAATGAAGCTGTACGGAAGTTAACTTTACAAGCACCTAATGAAAGAATAATGATTAAAAAGACAAAATGCGATTGTTTTCGCATAAAAATATTTTTTTCAAATATCTGTAATTATAAATATATTGATTGTCAAATGATTTTTTATTTATTGCGATTAAAAATTTGGAATCTGTTTTCTAACTAATTCTTATTTTGTGGTAGATGAGAATGAATATTTTAAATTTTACTGTACTTCTTTTTGTAATGCTATGCATAACATCTTGTTCAAAAGATGACAGCAATGAAGAAACGTTAACATGTACATCAATTGAAGAAGGAACCAAAATTATGCCACTTGGCGCATCACGTGTGCAGGGTTTTCCTGGGCTTTTTGAAAGTTATCGCTATCCGTTATGGAAAATGCTAATTGACGGTGAGTGGGCATTTGATTTTGTAGGTACAAATCAGGACCTATGGGAATACGAATCTTATAAAAATTTTTGTTTCGACAATGATCATGAAGGTCGAGGCGGATGGACGGCAGTTCAAATTAATGAAAATATTGAAAATTGGTTAGGCGCTGTTGGTGAGGTCGATATCGTACTCTTCAGCTCCCCAGGTGGAAATGATGCGTTAGCAGGTGCTGACTTCAATAGTATTGTCACAAATATAAATGCCATAATAGACAAATTTCAAGCCCATAATCCAAATATTACAATCGTTATTGAGCAACTTGCCCCTGGTAATTCTTCGTTTATGACAGATGAATATAAATTACTTTTTGCGCAAATGGAGACTGTTATCTATCAAATTGCCACTAATCAAACCAGCCCATCATCTAAGGTTGTTGTAGTGGATATGGCAACTGGATTTACTGATGATTTATTGGCAGATGACATACATTACAATAAAGCAGGCGCTGAATTTATTGCAGCGCGCTATTACAATATATTAACGCTGTTTTTAGAATAAGTTTTATATTCAAAATTGTGTATTTTGGTGATATGAAAAATTATAAATTAGTTCTTGTACTTCTGGTCTTATCAACCTCTTGTCAACACAGTCAACTTGAAGTTGGCTTAAATGCAAAGAGCGGCTCAAACGTGGCAGGTTTTGTGTTATTTAGTGAGAAAAATGGAGTGGTTAGCTTAAGCGCAACCATTCGTGGGCTCTCTAAAGGAACTCATGCTATTCACCTTCACGAAAAAGCAGATTGCTCTTCTGATGATGGTAAATCAACAGGGGGGCACTGGAATCCAACCTTTGAACCTCATGGGGCTTGGGGTGACGAAAAAGGCTATCATAAAGGAGACATTGGAAACTTTGAAGTTGGTGAAAATGGAATCGGGCGGGTATATTTTGAAACAGACGAGTGGTGCATTGGATGTGAAGATGAAAAAAAAGATATTTTAGGCAAAGCCATTATAGTTCACCAAGGAACAGATGATTTTGTCTCGCAACCTTCAGGAGCTGCAGGAGCACGCATCAGCTGTGCTGGAATAATAGAATAATTACTTTTTGAGTGATTGTCCGATTGCATCTGAAATCTGCGAAATCAATTCTTCATTTGACTTTTCAAAATCAAATTCCATTGGTGGCTTTATATGCATGGTTTGCTTGATTCCCTTTTTCTTAATAAAGATTCCCTTTTTATCAAATGATCGTCGAAAACCATCAATTTGTATAGGAACAACAACGGGATTATAAGTTTTGATAATATGTAGTGTTCCCTTGCGGACAGGTGCAAAAGGCTTGGTAGTTCCCTGTGGAAAAGTGATTACCCAACCATCATCTAATGCCTTACCAATATTAGAAATATCGCTCATCTTAACTTGTCTATTAATAGACTTACCCTTTTCACGCCAAGTACGTTCAATTGATATTGAGCCAGTGTAAGCTAAAATACGTGGTAAAAAACCTGCCTTCATTGTTTCTTTGGCGGCGATATAGTAGACATTTAACTTTGGGCGCCATATGTATCGTAAATAATTTAAATTATCGTCCCTACCTGCAAGGCTGGCAAAGAAGACATGAAACATAGCTGTTACATCAGCAAAATAGGTTTGATGATTTGAAATAAAAAGCACATTTTTATCTGGTAGATTACGAATAATATCTGATCCACGAATTTGTAGATCGTTAAAACCATTAAATCGCCTGCGTGTAAAAAAGCCAAGCATACGTATAAGCCAAAGCTTTATAAAAAGGTAATGTCCGAATGGGTTACGTTTAAACACGATTTGGTTTTGATATGCAAAAGTACAAAAGGCATCGCAAACAGAAATGGGTTTTACATAGAAAGGAAAACCATTAACTTTACATCACCATGAAACGTATTTTTTTTCTACTGTTAACGATGTTTTTTGCAACTATTAATATCTCTTGTAGTGCAAAGACTGAGTCTGATATCAATAAAAAAATTAAAACAGTTACTACTCAACCGTTTCTTGAAAAGAAAGCATTACCCCAAAAA
>Ga0208127_1001639_pt1 | contig 11066 bp, 8 predicted proteins | sample ETNtaG_6_FD_185751 | JGI IMG/M metagenome (GOLD analysis project Ga0208127, IMG submission 185751) | Marine microbial and viral communities from oxygen minimum zone, Eastern Pacific Ocean - ETNP201306SV45 (SPAdes) (version 2) | ecosystem: Environmental > Aquatic > Marine > Oceanic ...
ATGATTGATTCAACTCCGTTGGTATGTATCACTGGTCAGGTGCCTTCACATCTATTAGGTTCGGATGCTTTTCAAGAAACCGATATCATTGGTATCTCAACACCCGTTACAAAATGGAATTACCAGATTACAGATGTAAAGGAAATTCCCGAGATTATGGCCAAGGCATTTTATATTGCACGCTCAGGTCGTCCGGGCCCTGTACTGATAGATATTACCAAAAATGCACAATTTGATACCAGTGATTTTGAATACAAAGCTTGTGAGTCTGTTCGTAGTTACAAACCAATTCCAAATGTGAATCTAACCGAAGTTGACGCAGCAGCAGCAATTATTGCAAATGCTAAAAAGCCTATGATTGTTTGGGGGCAGGGCGTTATCCTTGGAAGGGCAGAAGAGGAATTTAAATCTTTCGTTGAATCTTCCAATATTCCTGCGGCTTGGACCATACTTGGTGTATCAGCATTGCCGACTTCGCACCCATTGAATGTGGGTATGGTGGGCATGCATGGTAATTACGGACCTAATGTATTGACCAATGAATGTGATGTGCTTATTGCAGTTGGTATGCGTTTTGATGATCGGGTAACAGGAAAGCTAGATAGCTATGCCAAGCAGGCTAAAATTATTCATTTGGAAATTGATCCTGCTGAGGTCAATAAAAACGTTACTGCTGACGTCGCTATTCTTGGTGATGTTAAGCAAACCTTACCATTGTTAACTCAAAAAGTAGCTTACAAATCTTATACAGAATGGTTTGAAGAGTTTAAGGCTCACGATAAAATTGAATTTGACAAAGTAATTAACAAAGATCTTAACCCAACCAAAGAAGGCTTAAGCATGGCCGAAGTGTTAAAAGAAATTAATCGAGCCTCTAACAGCGATGCAGTTGTTGTTTCAGATGTGGGTCAACACCAAATGATAGCTTGTAGATATGCAACCTTTAATCATTCAAAGAGCAATATTACATCAGGAGGATTGGGGACCATGGGCTTTGCATTGCCAGCCGCATTGGGAGCAAAGATGGGCGCACCCGACAGGGAAGTAGTAGCTATTATTGGTGATGGTGGATTTCAAATGACCATTCAAGAACTTGGTACTATTTTCCAAACGCAGGCAGCTGTTAAGGTTGTAGTGCTTAACAATGATTTTTTAGGAATGGTGCGTCAATGGCAACAGTTATTTTTTGATAAGCGATATGCCTCTACAGAAATGGTAAATCCGGACTTTGTTAAAATTGCAGAAGGTTATTTTATAGATGCTAAGCGCGTTACAAAAAGAGAAGATCTAGCAAAAGCCGTTGACGTAATGATGGCTTCAGATAAGCCTTACTTCCTTGAAGTATGTGTTGAAAAAGAAGATAATGTATTTCCGATGATACCCTCAGGTGCTTCGGTTTCTGAAATAAGATTATCATAAGATGGAAACAAAATACACCATATCGATTTATACCGAAAATAGTGTTGGATTACTTAACCGTGTTTCTGCTATTTTTCAACGTCGCCATATTAATATTATCAGCATTACTTCTTCTGCATCAGAAATAGATGATGTTTCCCGTTTTGTTATAGTGGTTAGTATGACTGAAGAAGCGGTTAAGAAAGTTGTAGGTCAAATTGAAAAGCAAGTTGAGGTAATCAAAGCGTATTATCACACAGATGAAGAAACTATTTTTCAAGAATCAGCTCTTTACAAAGTGGCATCAAAATCTCTTTTTGAGGAACGCCATATTCAAAATATTATCAAGAAAAGTCATGCAAATATTGTGACAGTAAACTCTAAATTTTTTGTTATTGAAAAAACGGGTTTCCGACATGAGACGGAACAACTTTACAATGATTTAGCACCCTATGGTTTATTGCAATTTGTGCGCTCTGGCCGCATTTCTGTAACAAAATCCCCGATGAATATTAAAGCATTATTGAACAAACTAAACGATTAAAATCAAACAAATGAGTAACTATTTTAACACATTACCACTTAGAGACCAATTACATCAATTAGCACAGTGCCGTTTTATGGATGCTGATGAGTTTACTGGCGGTATTTCAGCCCTTAAAGACAAGAAAATTGTAATTGTTGGCTGTGGTGCTCAAGGATTGAATCAAGGATTAAACATGCGTGACTCTGGTCTTAATGTCTCCTACGCGCTGCGCAGTGGTGCGATTGAGCAAAGGCGTGCATCTTATCAAAATGCTACATCTAACAACTTTGATGTAGGTTCATATGACGAAATGATTCCAACGGCAGACTTGGTCATTAACCTTACACCAGATAAAAACCACTCATCAGTTGTTGAAGCCGTTATGCCATTAATGAAAAAAGGTGCTACATTTTCCTATTCTCACGGGTTTAATATAGTTGAAGAAGGCACGCAGTTTAGGGAAGATTTAACTGTAATTATGGTAGCGCCAAAGAGTCCAGGCTCTGAGGTACGTGAAGAATACCTTCGTGGGTTTGGTGTGCCAACGCTAATTGCCGTTCACGCCGATAACGACCCAGAAGGAAAGGGTTGGGATCAAGCCAAAGCCTATTGTGTAGGTACTGGTGGTAATCGTGCTGGTGTACTACAATCTTCATTTATTGCTGAAGTAAAATCCGATTTGATGGGTGAACAAACCATTTTATGTGGTGTTTTACAGACAGGTTCTATTTTATGCTTTGATAAGATGGTGGCCCAAGGTATTGATGCAGCCTATGCTTCTAAATTGATTCAATACGGATGGGAAACTATTACAGAGGCTTTAAAGCACGGTGGTGTTACCAATATGATGGATCGGTTGTCTAATCCTGCAAAAATCAAAGCATTTGATCTTTCAGAAGAGCTTAAGGAAATTATGAGCCCATTGTTCCAAAAACATATGGATGATATTATGTCTGGTCACTTTTCTTCAACCATGATGGAAGACTGGGCCAACGATGATAAAAATTTACTTGAGTGGCGTGCTGCGACAGCTGAAACAGCTTTTGAAAAAACAGCACCTACAACAGATGAAATTGATGAGCAAACATTTTTCGATCATGGTACCCTAATGGTAGCCTTTGTACGTGCAGGTGTCGAATTGGCATTTGAAACCATGGTAGCGGCCGGAATAAAGGATGCTTCCGCTTATTACGAGTCATTGCACGAAACGCCGTTAATTGCCAATACCATTGCACGAAAAAAATTATATGAAATGAACCGTGTGATTTCTGATACTGCAGAATATGGATGCTATTTGTTTGACCATGCTTGTAAGCCTTTATTGACTTCATTCATGGAAGGTATTGATACTTCTGTTATTGGTACAACTTACTCGCCTAACAGCAATGGTGTTGACAACAAAAAATTAATTGCAGTAAACGACGCACTTAGAAATCACCCCGTAGAAAAAATAGGCAAGACATTGCGTGCGTCCATGACAGCCATGAAACGTATCGTTTAGTGAGACCATTGTTAAATTTATCGACCATTGAGGCTGCTGCCAAAAGGGTAAGACAGGCTGCTGTTCCAACCCCTTTGGATTACAACAATCGGTTGAGCGAATTGCATGGTGCCAACATTTTGGTTAAGCGTGATGACTTGCAGCCAGTTAGATCTTTCAAGATACGAGGTGCCTTCAATAAAATTTCGCTTTTAGAAAATGCAGCACGAGAAAAAGGTGTTGTTTGTTCAAGTGCAGGCAATCACGCCCAAGGCGTTGCTTACGCTTGCAGTTATCACAATATTCATGGCACTATTTTCATGCCCACGCCAACACCGCATCAAAAGGTTTCTCAAGTTGCTATGTTTGGTGGTAATAAAGTAACCATCAAATTGGTTGGGGATACATATGATGATTGCCATGAAGCAGCTAAAGAATATGTAGCTGAAACAGGTAAAACATTTATTCACCCCTTTGATGATCCGGATGTAATTGCAGGACAGGCAACCATGGCTTTGGAAATTCTAGAGCAGGCAGCAGAACCCATAGACTATATAGTAGTGCCCATTGGTGGTGGGGGATTGATATCCGGAATCATGAGTGTTTTTAAACAAAGATCGCCTAACACTAAGTTTATAGGTGTGGAACCAAAAGGTGCGCCCAGTATGTACCAGTCTTTACAAGAAAAGAAGCGTGTTCGACTAGATAATATTGATGTTTTTGTTGACGGAGCTGCTGTTAAAACTATTGGCGAATATGCCTTTGATTATTGCACGCAGTATTTAGAAGATTTGCTTTTGGTTGACGAAGGTGAAATTTGCCAAAACATATTGGACATGTACACTTACGAAGCTGTTGTAGTCGAGCCTGCTGGGGCCATGTCTGTTTCAGCGCTTTCTCAATTATCTACAAAAATTAACGGTAAAAACGTAGTTTGTTTGGTATGTGGTGGTAATAATGACATTACACGCATGGCAGAAATCAAAGAACGCGCATTGCTCTTTAGTAGTCTAAAGCATTACTTTATTGTGCGCTTTCCACAACGTGCAGGAGCACTAAAGGAGTTTGTGCAAGATATTTTAGGTCCAACAGATGATATTACCTTTTTTGAATATTCCAAAAAAAGCGTCCGTGCCCGTGGCCCGGCCGTAGTTGGAATTCAGATAAAATCAGTAGATGACTTTAAACCATTGTTAAATCGGATGAAAGAAAAGGGTTTTTTTGGTGATTACTTAAATAACAAGCCTGATTTATTTCAATTTTTGATTTAGCTTTGTGTTGTTTTGAAAAATAAAATATGAATATACCAGCTAAATTTGCTATTGAAGCCCTATTCCATCACAATAGTTTTTTGATAAACGGGGAAATCACAATTTGGGATGGCCCAGCTGCCGATGTTTATTCCTCTATTCACACACAAAATGCTGATGGTGTGCTAGCACCAACTCATTTAGGTTCTGTACCAATCATGGACGAAGCACATGCTCTTAAAGCACTGGAAGCTGCTTCAAATGCCTTTGACAAAGGAAAAGGAGAGTGGCCTACCATGAAAGTTGCAGATCGCATTGCTTGTATGGAACGTTTTGTTACGCTTATGAAGCAACAACGTGATAAGGTTGTTAAGCTACTGATGTGGGAGATTGGTAAAAACCTTAAAGATTCTGAAAAAGAATTTGATCGTACGGTAGACTATATTATAGATACAATTAACGAATATAAAGACATTGACCGCGACAGTGCTAAATTTCATAATCATGGTGGTGTTTTTGCACACATTCGACGTGGTCCCATTGGTGTTGTGTTATGCTTAGGTCCATACAACTATCCCTTAAACGAAACTTTTGCGTTACTTATACCAGCTATTATTATGGGTAACACAGCTATTTTCAAACCAGCCAAGCATGGTGTTTTGCTTATTGCACCTCTGCTACAAGCCTTTAAAGAGAGTTTTCCGCCTGGTGTTGTGAATATTGTGTTTGGTCGTGGACGAACTATAGCTTCACCAATTATGAAAACGGGTAAAATAGATGTACTCGCTCTCATTGGACACAGTTCATCTGCCATGTCATTACAAGATTTACATCCCAAGAAAAGCAGATTGAGATTGGTGTTGGGACTGGAAGCGAAAAACCCAGGAATCGTTTTACCAGATGCAGACATAGAAAAAACAGTACAAGAATGTGTGGCTGGTACCTTGTCTTTTAATGGTCAACGCTGTACAGCCTTAAAGGTTTTGTATGTGCACGAGTCCATAAAAGAAGTGTTTTTGACCAAGTTTGTTGCAGCAGTTGATGCGTTAAATCTTGGTATGCCATGGGAAAATACATTGCTTACACCATTGCCAGAACCCAACAAGCCAAAGTACATTCAAGAATTAATAGATGATGCCAAAGAAAAAGGAGCCAAGGTCCTTAATCCAAAGGGGGGGGAGCGTACAGAAAACTTTATTTTTCCTGCAGTTCTCTATCCTGTTTCTCGTGACATGCGCGTATATGAAGAAGAACAGTTTGGCCCAGTAATTCCGGTAATCTCATTTACAGATATTGATACGCCTTTGGATGATATGGCGGCCTCATCTTACGGCCAACAAGTGAGTCTATTTGGTAAAGATGTAGATAAACTTGGGCCGCTTATTGATACATTGGCGAACCTTGTGTGTCGTGTGAACCTTAACAGCTCATGTCAAAGGGGGCCTGATGTATATCCATTTACAGGGAGAAAAGACTCTGCTGTCAGTACACTAAGTGTAAGAGATGCTTTACGGTCTTTTTCCATAAGGACTTTTGTGGCTACTAAAGACACGGAGAGTAACAAGGGAATTTTACGGGAATTGTTAGATACACATAAATCCAACTTTATCTCCACGGATTATATGCTTTAATCAATTGTTCAGCATTACTGGCATGACAAGCATGGTGACTTGTTCTCCTTGTTCTAAACCGTCCACAGGAGTAATTATGCCAGCTCTGTTTGGCAAGGAAAGTTCCAGCTGAACTTCCTCAGAATTTAAATTGCTCAACATTTCTGTTAGGAACCGAGCATTAAATCCTATTTGCATATCATCGCCTTGAAAAGAGCACCTTAATCGTTCTTCGGCTTTATTGCTGTAGTCAATATCTTCAGCAGAAATATGAAGCTCTGCGCCAGCTATACGCAATCGGATTTGATGCGTTGTTTTGTTTGAGAAAATACTTACTCTTTTAACTGTGTTTAAAAGCTGCACGCGATTTATACTCATAATATTGGGGTTCTCTTTAGGAATTACTGCTTCGTAATTTGGGTATTTACCATCTATAAGTCTGCAAATTATTACCGTATCATCAAAAGAAAACTGAACATTGCTATTGTTGTAATTAAGTGTCACTTCTTCTTCACTTCCAGCAAGCACTGATTTAAGTAGATTTAATGGTTTTTTTGGCATAATAAACTCAGCTGTTTCAGGTGCAACTACGTCTGTTCTTTCATACTTGACCAGTTTGTGTGCATCAGTTGCTACAAATGTCATACTGCTAGAAGATAATTGGAAAAATACACCACTCATGACAGGACGCAAATCATCATTTCCACTTGCAAATATGGTATTGTTAATGGCTGTTGCTAAAGTATCTCCTTGTATACTTAAGGTTGAAGCGTCAACAACTTCTGCAGCTTGTGGATATTCGTCTGCATTGGCATAGGCAAGTGCATATTTTCCTTGATCAGAGCTTATTTCAAGTGTGTTATTTTCTGTTTGTGAAAAAGTTAATGGTTGCTCTGGGAATGTTTTTAATGTTTCAAGTAACAATCGTGCAGGAACAGCTAGTTTGCCTTCACTTGTAGATTCAACTTTTAGTGCTGCACTAATGGTTGTCTCTAAATCGGTTGCTGTTATTTTAAGCTGTTGGGGAGCCAGCTCAAACAATACGTGATCTAAAATTGGAAGTGTGTTGCTTGTGTTTAAAACACCACTAAGGGTTTGGAGTTGGCGTTGCAGTTGTGTACTTGATACAATGAAATTCATGTTCTATCGTGTTTACTTACAAATATATTGTTTAACAATCCTTTACTAAAACAAATTTATCAACAGCTAAACATCATTTATGAACGCAACGCGTATGGGGTCGAGATATGATAGTCCAAAAAGTGTACTTGCACCACCACCATAGTTCGGACTACCCTTAAATACAGCAAGTTCTAAGTGACCTTGCTGGTTGAATAGGGCTAGTTTTTTCCCTGCTTCTTCTCTTTCCGCCTTTGGTTTGTCATAACGAATGGCCTCATGATAGTCGTTAAACACTTCTTTAAAATCATGATTTCGCGCATGAATGATAAATGAACGTTTTCTTCCAACCTTTTGGAATAGCTTTTTGGTAATGTTGGTAACTATATTGCCAAACCTGTCGATATATAAAACATGACCCTGTATTTCATTTCCTTGTGGATGTACAAATGGAACATGCTGCGTAAGCTGTTTCAGAGTGGTTATGGGTGTCCCTATGATACTTAAAGCACCGCCACGATGAATATGGGCAATGGCTTCAACGGCACGCACTTGACTTGGCTTTGACGAAGTGTTAAGTACAATGGCATTGGTGGGTTTTAGTTCGGGCTCTAGTAATGACAAGAAACCATTATCCGCACATACAAAAAAATGATCGTTTAGTTCAGCAACGATAAGTGCTTGCTCTGGTGTTTGATTGAAGTCTATCCCCACAAAGTGAATGCTGCCTTGTGGAAAACTACGATAAACAGACCCTAAAATATAGGCGGCTTGAATAATGTGAAAGGGGTCTATAAGGTGGGATACGTCTACAATTTCTGGTCTATCTAACTGATTGTAAAGTTGTGCCTTTAGTGCTGAAACATAAGCATCTTGAAGACCAAAATCAGTAGTTAGTGTAATCAGTGGCATTTTAATAACCTTATCTTGATTCAGCAATCTAAAAATTGCTTAATTTTGATTACAAAGCTATTAAAAAAGCAGCCCATGTGGTTTAATTTTTAAAAAGACACATTTGAACGAAATTACAATCGAACTCGCTGAGGTCAATCCAACAGAGTTCTATGGAGGAAAAAGCAACAAAAATGTTGCATTATTAAAGAAGTATTTCCCAAAGATTAAAATTGTTGTACGTGGTAATAAAATAACAGCCTTTGGTGAGGAGGAGTTGTTAGAGCACTTTGAGAAGCAAGTTGACAGGTTGGTTATGCACTATGGAAAATACAATGCTCTTGATGACGATATGGTCCTCAATATACTTCAAAGCGAAGAAGATGATACCTTTGGTTTGGACCCAGACGATAATAAAGTTATTCTTCATGGTGTGGGGGGTAGAATTATAAAAGCAAAAACGCTCAATCAGGCTAGATTGGTTAATGCCATGTCTAAAAATGATATGGTTTTTGCTGTTGGCCCTGCTGGGACAGGTAAAACTTACACTGGTGTAGCTTTGGCTGTAAGGGCACTTAAAAACAAGCAGGTCAAACGTATTATTCTCACACGCCCCGCTGTTGAAGCTGGTGAAAACCTTGGTTTTTTGCCTGGTGATTTAAAAGAAAAGCTAGATCCATATATGCAGCCATTATACGATGCCTTACGTGACATGATTCCTGCCGAGAAGTTAGATCACTACATTGAAAACGGAATTATTCAAATAGCGCCAATGGCTTTTATGCGTGGAAGAACGCTTGACAACGCTTTTGTTATTTTAGATGAGGCGCAAAATACTACCCACAATCAAATGAAAATGTTTTTAACTCGCATGGGTAAAAACGCCAAGTTCATGATTACAGGAGACCCAGGTCAAATTGATTTACCAAGACGTGTAATTTCGGGACTAAAAGAAGCTATTTTAGTTCTTGGTAACTTAAAGGGTATAGGTATGATATACCTAGATGACAAAGACGTTATACGGCACAAGTTAGTAAAACAAGTTATTGAGGCTTACAAACAAACAGAGCACCACAACTAATGCCTATGCAAACCATCATGCAGTCTGACTTGCAACTTAAGGGTTGTAAAAGTAAGTACAGAGGAAAGGTAAGAGAGGTTTACCATTTGGAAGATGATATACTAGTTATGGTAGCTAGTGACCGTCTTTCAGCCTTTGACGTGGTATTGCCCAAGGGAATTCCATATAAAGGGCAAATTTTAAACCAAATAGCAGCTCATATGCTTGAAGCTACAGCCGACATAGTACCCAATTGGCTGCAAGGCTTGCCAGATCCAAATATTGCTGTTGGTAAAGCTTGTACTCCGTTAAAAGTCGAAATGGTAATTAGGGGGTATTTAGCAGGGCATGCTGCCAGAGAATACGCTTTGGGAAAGCGTGTGTTATGTGGCGCTTCAATGCCAGATGGAATGCATGAGAATGATGCGTTTCCAGAACCCATTATAACACCTGCAACAAAAGCAGAGCAAGGAGATCACGATGAAGATATTACTCCAGAAGAATTGATAAATCGAAACATCATTACTAAAGAGGAGTACACACAACTTGCTAATTATACCAAAGCATTGTTTAAACGTGGTACTGAAATGGCTGCCAAACAAGGTCTTATTCTTGTAGATACCAAATATGAATTTGGAAAAGATCAATACGGCAACATAATGTTAATTGACGAAATTCACACTCCTGATTCCTCTCGTTATTTTTATGCTGACGGTTATGAAGCACGGCAGTCAGCAGGTTTACCACAACGACAGCTTTCAAAAGAGTTTGTTCGCCAATGGCTTATTTCACATGGTTTTCAGGGTAAAGAAGGTCAAACGCTTCCCGAAATGTCAGATGAATACATTGCAACTGTTTCGGCACGATATATTGAGTTATTCGAACATATAACTGGAAAGGGATTTATTAAAGCTGATCTGTCTGACGTGGCAAATAGAATGCAAGGCAATCTAGACTTGTACTTTCAGACCTAGTTTTTCAATTAAGTTTTTATTCACTTGACTATCATAAGAAATCTTGTGTATGCACGGATGGTTTCGCAACCACGTAAGTTGACGTTTTGCAAACCGCCTTGTGTTGGTTTTAATATCTAACACGGCTTCCTCCAAGTTGTGGCGCCCTTCAAAATAACGAAATAGCTCTCTGTAACCAACGGTTTGTAATGCATTGAGGTGTTTGTAGGGATGAAGTGCTTTGGCTTCATCAATTAAACCATTTTCAATCATGACATCTACGCGTTTATTAATGTTTTCATACAGCTTTTCCCTTGGCATGGTAATTTCAATGCTAATGACATCGAAGCTTCTTTGTGCTATATTTTGACCCAAGAAAGATGAATAGGGCTTACCAGATGCAGTACATATATATAATGCACGTAACAAGCGTACGTGATTGTTTAGATCTACAGTTTGAAAATAATCTGGATCAAGCTTTTGAAGTTCTTGCTGCAAGTACATTAAACCTTTTTCATGGAATTGTAGCTGCCAATGGTCTTTAATTTTTTCAGAAATTTCAGGGAATTTATCCAACCCATGAACCACAGCATTATTGTACAGGTTCGAACCACCAACCATAATCACTATAGCATGTTTTTCAAAATGTTTACGGAGCAGTAGTAGGGCATCTTTTTCAAAATCTCCCACACTGTATGAGTCGTGTATGCTTAAATGCTGGATAAAATCATGTCTAACTCCCTGCTGCTCCGCTTCTGATGGTACTGCAGTCCCAATGC
>Ga0208127_1001644_pt1 | contig 11048 bp, 7 predicted proteins | sample ETNtaG_6_FD_185751 | JGI IMG/M metagenome (GOLD analysis project Ga0208127, IMG submission 185751) | Marine microbial and viral communities from oxygen minimum zone, Eastern Pacific Ocean - ETNP201306SV45 (SPAdes) (version 2) | ecosystem: Environmental > Aquatic > Marine > Oceanic ...
TAACCGGAGGTAGGAGCGCTTGATTGAAGCGCCTGGATGACGTTGGAGTAGACCTCTCGACCGGCGACCGGTACCGAGCAATCGATCGGGAGCGCTTCCTGGATAGCTTCGATGGCTCCGAAGTAGCGGCGCTCTTCGACTTCGTCGCTAGGCTTCAATTGATCGAGGAAGACGCAAAGGCGCTGGTTCCAATCGGCGACAGATCCTTCTCGGAGACTATCATTCGCTAAACTCTCCAGGAGATTCAGCCAGTCGGCAAAACGCCCGGCTAGGCGAGCCCCTTCGCCTTCGATTTCGGCGAGCGGCGAGAAGCGGTCGGCGAGCAAGACTTGATCGTCTCGATAGGCTAGGCCTGCTCCGATTCGCTCTCGAAATTCTTTCCATGTAGAGCGGTCGGTCGGAAAGCCATCGCGTAATTGGCGATGGTTGCTGTTCCAGCCCCAGACCACTTTGCTCTCTCGTATCCAAAATTCGATTCGTTGAATTTCCTCTTCCGAGAAATCGAAGGCCTCACGAGTCAGGGGAAGCTTGAGTAGCCCGATGGTCTGGGTCGCGCTGGCTCGTTCGGAGGCGAATTGAAGATAGGCGATCGCTCCTGATAGGAACGCGGATTCCTCGATGCCGCTTTGGTCCGCAATGGAGTAGGGAATATTCGATCCCGAACTCGTTTCCCTTTCGAAGACGGATTCGATGTGGCTGGCGTAGTCTTGGATGTCAGGCGCCATGACGAGGACGTCCTTGGCTTCCGCTTGGTCGACTGTCGCGAAGTAGTCGACTAAATAGTCCCAGAGGCTTTCGATTTCTCGTCGAGGCGTGGAAGCGCTATGGATCTGTATGGATCCGTCGTATTCGGGGAATGGATATTCCACTGTCTCTAAGCCGAAGCGACCTTCCAGCTTGAGTAGGTCGGATTGCAGGCAGTGGAGTTGCGTGTCTAGGCCCGGTTCCACGAAGGCGCTGTCGTCGTGGTCGGGGTCCTTGTCGATGATGGCATCGAGAAAGCCTTGTCCTTGCTTGCCGCAAGAGGGGAGAAGCGGATTGCCCACTTCGAAAGCGATTCGATCTTCGTCCAGATCGAATGTGCCTTGAGGATCAGCCGAGCGGTTCGTCGCTTTGACGATTTGCTTGCGCGTCTTCAGGTCGGCCCAATAGAGATCGGAGGGCTGAAGCAGGTAGATGTGGACGGGAAGGTGGAGCGAAACCCGTTCGAGGAGATCGAGGTAAAGGGGAGGAAGGCTGGAAACGCCGAAGATCGAAATGCGGTCGGGCCAGTTTCCTTTGCGGATCCGCATGGAATCTGGAGAAGCGAGGCGAAGGTCGTTCCAGATCCGGGCAATATGCTTGGGTCGACTATTGGTAGGGAAGATGCGTTGGGCGAGGCGGCGCCACAACTCCGCTTGCCAGTCGCCGCTATTCCTGCCCGCTTCCCAATCTACGATCGAATCGGGGCGATAGAGGAGGTATTGATCGTAGAGCCAGGCGAGCTTGATCGCCAACTGCAGCCGTCTCGAATCGCTGGACTCGCAGTAGCGGCGGGCGGAGGCGAAGCGTTCGTCCGCTTCCAAGGCTCCGAGCAGGTCGAAAAGTTCCCACTTGGCCCGATTTTCGTCGAATGTCCCGGCGTGTTGATGCTTGGGCTCGAATCCAATGAGCAATCGTTCGAAAAGGGCGCCGGGAAAGGGGAATTCCCAAGCGAAAGAAACGCCTTCGAGCTCGGCGATGCGAAAGCGGAGCCAACGCGCCATCCCAGGATTGAGCGTCATCACTGTTTCCTGAGCGATCAGGGAGTCAAGCGGTTGGGATCGAGAAACTTGCGCGAGGCGTTCGGCTAGCGATTCGATACGGTTGGAAGTGTGCAGATACAGCTGCTTGACGCTCATGGATGCGTGGAGAATGAGAGGGGAGCCGAACGCGCTTGGCAATGTCGAATTGCGGATTCGATTAAGCGACTAGCGAGGATCTCGAAAGGCGCGCGATTGGGATTTCTTCGTAAATGATATGCTAATCCGGACCACGGGGCATGCCAATTGCTATGTATAGGCCAACGCGTTAATGAGATTGAATTTGCCTAGAACGGTTTTGCCTCTGTGGCTTGGGTCGCTTGTCCTTTTCGGGCAGGCTTTCGTTGCTTGGGGACAAGAGGATCCTCCCCCTGAGGGTGAAGATCCGCCGCCAGAGGAGGAGCCGCCCCCGGAGCCTCTCGAGAAGCTCGTCTTCATCGAAACGCATGTCGATGGTCAGGGCGGAGTGGATGGCTTGGATGGCACCTATGACATGAAGTTGTCGCCTGATGGTAACTTCCTGTACGTGGCATCGATGAACGACGATGCGATTAGCATCTTCGGAAGGGATCGGGATTCGGGAGAGCTGAATTACATTTCGCGCACGAAGAATGGTGAAGGGGGAGTAATCGGACTGAATGGAGCTCGGTCATTGGATATTTCTCCCGATGGATTGCACCTCTATGCCGTTTCCATGTTCGACGATTCGCTCGTCTCGTTCTCGCGGGACGAGAATACGGGAGCGCTCACTTACTTGAGTCGTATCCGGGACAACGATTTGGGAGTCGATGGCTTGGATGGGGCGCGGTCCATATCGATATCGCCCGACGGGACTAATCTTTACGTAGCTGGCTGGGATGACAATGCTTTGGCTTTGTTCAGTCGAGACCCTGTCGATGGCACGGTTGGATTTCTGGGCAGGCTCAAGCACGGCGAGGACGATATTTATGCCTTGGATGCGCCGCACTTCGTAACGGTCGCACCCGATGGGGAGAACGTGTACGTTGCCCTGTGGGACGAGGACGCGATCACTGTTTACGATCGAGCTTTGGATACGGGGCTTCTTACCTACAATTCGAAGATCGAAAATGGGGGGAGGGATGCGGCGGATAATCCTATTTCCGGCTTACAGGCTCCTCGAGCGGTTCTGGCGACGCCTGATGGAAATCAGCTTTATGCGGTCGCTTGGAACGACGATGCGTTGACTGTATTCAACCGCGATGAGGCGGGAGCGCTTGAATTCGCGGCTACCCATCAAAACGGGATCGATAGCGTTGACGGTCTTGACGGCGCCCATACCCTCGCTCTGAGCGCAGACGGGAAGTTCATCTATGTAGCGGCGTTCTTCGACGATGCGATTACTGTGTTCGCGCGCGATGCGGATACGGGCGAACTGACTTTTGATCAGAGCATTTTCAATAATGATGAAGGCGTCTCTGGCTTGAATGGAACGCTAACGGTGATGGCTAGTCCGGATGGAGAGCATGTCTACTCCGCCTCGATATCTGAAAAGTCGCTCGTGGCTTTCCGTCGAGAACTCGTAATCGACCCTCCGGTGTTTACGGTCGAGCCGATTTCGAAGTCTATTCCAGCGAATTCCAGCGTTTCGTTCAACGCGTTGGCTGAAGGAATCGAAGTGACGTATCAGTGGAAGTCGGACGGTGTGGACATTGCGGGCGCGACGGATTCGACATTGGTAATCGATCCTGTGGCCTTTGCCTTGGATCAAACGGTTTACACGGTTGAGGCATCCAATTCAGGAGGCTCGCTCTTGAGCGCGGAAGCGATCTTGACGGTGCTTCCGGAGGTGACTCTAGAAACGCCGGAGACCTTGACCGCTCTGACGCAGTCGAGCACGACCGCATTGTTGGAGTGGCAGGACTTGAACGAAAACGAGACCGGGTTCGAAATTCAGCGCAAAGTGGCCAGTGGCGTTTTCGAGACGATAGCTCAGATCTTCGCAGGCGTATCGGAATATTCGGATACGGGACTGACTCCAGGTACCGAGTATATTTATCGGCTTCGGGCGACCCGGCCAGGTGAGGTTTCCGAGTGGTCGAATGAAGCGGTGGTCGAATCATTCGATAGCGTGCCTAATGGACCCGTCAACTTGACGGTCGTTCTCGAGTCGTATAATCGGATCGAGTTGACCTGGGACGATCGCTCCGCGGTCGAAGATGGGTATTATATCGAACGGCGAGACAATGATGGCGGGGCTGGATTTCAATCGGTAGGAACGGTTGAGAAGAGCGTAACCCGGTTTTTGGATCGTGGCGTCGATCCGCAAAACAGCTACTCGTACCGAGCGCGCGCATACAATGAATCGGGACCGTCCGATTACAGCAATCAAGTCGATGCGAATACGATCGAGATCCCTGTCGATTCCATTTCGCCCGATAGTCGCATTGTCACCGCTAGCGAGTCGTTAGGCAATTTCGTGGGAGTGGTATCCGCTTCCGATTGGGAGGCCATTCCCAGCGTGGAGTGGTTGATCGTGCAAACGCCAGCTGACGGAAACGGGTTCGGCGACGAGGGCGTTACCTATCGAGTTTTGGAGAATACGGGTGTCGACGAGCGCGTGGGGGAAATCGATATCGGAGGTCGAATCCACACGGTGACCCAGCAAGGAGCGGACGAGGTTTTGATCGTAAGTCCGAGCGATTCCACTATCGCCAATGAAGGGGATTCGGTGACGCTGTCGATAACGGCTAACATTCCTTGGACTACCCATTCCAGCGCTCAGTGGATCGCGATAGACTCCGAACCGACGGGCGAGAATAATGGATCTGTGCGCTTTACCGTATCCGCCAATCCTGACACTTCGGAACGAATCGGTCAGGTTTGGGTGAACGATGTAGTCCACACGGTGACCCAAGAAGGTTTCCGATATTACACGACGTTCAATCCCGTCTCTCAATCGATTTCGAGCGCCGCGGGCGAATATGGATTCGAAATTCAATCGAATGCGTCATGGTCCCTGGAAGAAGCGGCTGACTGGCTTCAGATCGTTACGGCCCCTTCGGGGCAGGGAGACGGTACGGTTCGCTTTACGGTAACCGATAATCTGTCCGATGGGCCGCGATCAGCGACCATTCGAGCGAATGAAGCGAGTCATACGGTGACCCAGAGCAGCTCCAATGTTGTGGGCGAACCTCCGAGGGCTCCCGATGCGGGGGGGGGCGATGAAACGCGCGTAGACGGTATTCTCATCACTTGGACCGATAACTCCGATTTCGAGCTCGGCTACTTAATAGAACGCTCTATTCGCGATGCAGGACAGTGGTTGGAAATCGCGCGGACTCCTGCAAATACGACTTCATATCTGGATACGACAGCGGAGCCTGGAGTCGCCTACACGTATCGGGTCAGCGCTTACAATGAAGAAGGCGTTTCGGCGCCAGTGTACATCGATTCGAGTGGATTGGTTTTGCGGAGCCGGTTGGCTAATCTCAGTACTCGAGCGTTCGTTGGAACGGGATCGCAGATTCTCATCGCGGGATTTGGAATCGAAGGCGAGGATTCATTGAGATTGCTTGCCCGAAGCGTTGGGCCAAAACTCGAGGAATTTCAGGTGGCCAATACGCTGCCCGATCCTTCTTTGAGCGTTAAGAGCTTTCCGGACGGAACGGAAGTGGCGAGCAACGATGACTGGAGTGAACTGATGAGCGAGTTCGAACTGACCGATTTAGAATCGAGCACGGGAGCTTTCAGCATCGCCAACAGTTCTAAGGACGCTGCCGTTGTGGGGGATTACGGGACAGGCGTTTACACGGCATTGCTGACGGATAGCTTCGGCTCTACCGGAGTCGCTCTCTTGGAATTGTACGAAGTGGCGAGCGAAACCAAGGTTGATGCTCGGCTGACCAATTTGTCGGCCCGCGGCTTCGTGGGAGAGGGGTCGTCGGTAATGATAGGAGGCTTCACGGTGTTGGGTCCTGCCGACATGCGTTTGCTGATACGTGGAATCGGTCCTGACCTTACGAATCGCAATGTCGACGGCGCATTGGCGGATCCGCGTTTGGAGTTGAACGCCAATGGCGAAGTCCTTGCTCAGAACGACGATTGGGACGATGCCGATGCTACAGCCTTGTCCGCAGCCTTTTCCTCTGTGGGCGCCTCAGCGCTTCCTCAAGGATCCAAGGACGCCGCTATGATCGTCACGGTCGGAGAGGGCGTCTACACGGTTATTATGAGCGGCGTGTCAGGGGCGACTGGCGTAGGTCTTTTCGAGATTTTCGTATTGGATTAGAAGCGCCCGCGGTTCAGCTGCGGAGTTCCCAAATAGTGACTTGAACCGCGTTGTGTTCGAAGGACCTCCGCGAACGCCGAATCACTTGTTCGACTTCGATGGGATCGCCGATGCGTTTGAAGCGCGGTTCGAGCAGTTCGCTCAACTGATCGAGAGTGGTCGCGTTCTCGCCGTTGATTTTGAAACCGCCGAGCCAATTTTCCCGCTCCGTGCGTTCGACCTGCCAATCGTAGTTGGATGCAATGATGAGCAGTCCGTTCGCATTCAGGCGTTCGTGGACGGTCTCGAGAAAGGCCTTCGGATTGTAGGCTTTCTCCAACATGGTATCCAAGAGGATGAGATCGTAGCCCGAGAAGACCGACTTCATGTTCGAGATGTCGGCCTGCATGAAGTCCACCTTGGGTCGGGTCGCGTCCAGCCCAAGCTCTTGAAGATTGCGCTGGTGAAAGGAGACGATTTCGCCTTCTTCGGGCAGAGTGTATTGGGTGTAGCCTTTGTCTTTCAGCTCGACGCCGATGCGAATCATGCGAGCGGTGAAATCGACACCCGTGACGTTTTCGAATTCAACGGCCAACTCGAAAGCGGAACGCCCTGTTTTGCAGCCGATGTTCAACGCCTTGGCCTTGGCTCGGCCTTGGACGTGATTGAGGGCGATTTGAGCGAGCCTTTCTGGATAGTTCTCCACTTCGAAGTAGTTGTCCCCGTAGTGAAGTTCGCAGTACGGAACGACCTCGGGATCGGTTTCGTAGCGATCGTCGGGAATTTCGACGGGAGCTTCCGAAGCGATGTAGCGAAAGCCCGCGTGCTGATAGAAGTGGCGCCGGAACGCGTAGCGCGATGCCCGCACGATTTCGTTGCCGGTGGAGATCCAAGAACCGCCTTTTATTAGATTGTGCTTGGTGTCGAAAGTGGGCGTGGAAAAGTCGTCGTAGAGGGGATGGACCTCGAAGCCAGAGAAACCGCGAATAGGCGTTTCCGTGTGTTGCCAGACGTTGCCTAGGATATCGTAGAACCCCTTGCCGAACGCATACTTGTCGACAGGTACTGAAGACGCGGCATCTTCGAGATTCAAGTTGCCCGGCGTTTGGTCCCATTTATCGATATCGGGGGTCTCCGTGTAGTCGAGCAGTCGATACCATTCCTCTTCGGTAGGCAGACGGATCGGCTGCCCGGTCTTTTCGGCTTTCCAATTGCAAAACGCCTTGGCTTCCAGGTAATTCGTTTCAGCGGGCCATGACCAAGGCATTTCGATTTCCTCCAGCATGGTGCGGAAGCGATAGGAGCTATCCGCTTGCGGCAGCCAAAAGAGCGGGCAGGTCGCTTTCTTGTATTGAACCCAGTTCCAGCCCTCGGGCGTCCAATAGGACTCCGTTTGGTAGCCTGCGTCTTCGATGAACTCGAGGAACTCGCGATTCGACACGAGGTATTTGGAAGCTTCGAATGAGGCGATCTCCGATTCTAAACGACCGTATTCGTTGTCCCAGCCGTAGTAGGGATCGGATCGGTCTTTACCTTGCAGCACGCTCCCTTTGGAAACGGGAATCAATTCGTTGGAGGGAGCCTTCGAATCGCGTTCTTGCGAAATCACCCAATCATGGCGGGTGGAATCGAGCAAGTCGGTAGGCAACTGTCGAATGAGCACGCTGCTTGTTTCCAGATGGATGCGTTCGTGCTCTATGCCCATCATGATCACCCAATAGAGACTGTTCCAGTCGACCGGCAGGCTGAGCGGGGTTTCGTCGATGAGGCGATCGATGAGGGAGCGCACTTGGTTGCGGTATTCGTGAACGGCTTCCACAGGCGGCCAGTCGTAATGTTGCTCGTTCAAGTCGTCCCAGGACATCTCGTCCACGCCTATGGCGAAGGTGAATTCGAACTTCGGATTGATGCGCTGATCGACGAACTTTCCCAGCAGCAGCTTGTTCATGAAGAAGGTCGCGGTGTGGCCGTAGTAGAAAATGAGCGGGTGGCGCAGCGGATCAGCCCGTCGGTAGTAGGCTTCGTCTTGGGCGAGCGTTTCGAAGAGGATCTCGTAGGCATCGTAGGTCTCGTGAAAATAACGCCGGATTTCTTCGCGCTTGCTTTCGGGGTCGCCCTGATCGAGGCGAACGGAGTATGGAGTTTTAAGTTCCTTGGTGGCAGTAGGTTCCATTTTTGCTCTTTATTGGGTTTTCAGTCTTGAAAGCGCGATCCGCGCGATTGGATGGGAACGTAGTTCGAAGCTAGGCTGAAGCTGTTTAGGGGCAATGAGAATCTGCGATTCGAAGAGCTGGGAAGCGAATCGCGAAACAAGTTTTTCCCTCCTGTAACCAAACGGCGATCCTGGGCGTCAGTGGGGCTAGGAAAGCTTGACATGCGTGTAATTACGAACAGTGGCGGGGTCTGTATGCGCAGAACCTGCATCGGTTCGCCGTTCGGCGAATTTGGGAAGGAGACGGCGGTCTAGCAATGAGCGGAGCGGTTCTTGCCATGGGACTTGCGTCGGCCGGAGAGCTGGCTGTGGACTCGATCGATTCGTCCGTTCGTTCGCCTAGTATCGAGGCGCCGCGCGGCGGAAAGGTTTCGCTCGCAAAGCCCGAGAAAGCGATCAAGCTGCGGCGTCGAAAGCACTCGGAATCACAGGCATTCATGCGCGACTACAACGCCCTAACGGATCAGGATCTTGTCAAAGCCTCACTGGAGGGAGATCTCGGGGCGTTCGACGAAATCGTCCGTCGGCACCAAACGATGATCACGCGCTGCCTTTTCCGGTTTTGTCCCTATCAAGCCGATCTGGAAGATCTTGTGCAGGACACCTTCATCAAATCCTTCCGCAAGTTGAGTTCCTGGCAGGCGACAGCCCCATTCGAAAATTGGCTGCGCAAGATCGCCTACAATACAGGCTACGATTACTTCAGGAAGAACTCCCGCAACCCGGCCTCGATATCGACGAACAATGCGGAAGAGAGCGAACTGGCGCTCGAGCGCCTGTCGGAGAGAAGCGATCAGCGGCGAGATTACGAGATGACCGAGCAAGCTCAGAAGGCGTTGGCCCTCTTGAGGAAGGAAGATCGCTACTTGTTGACTTTGCAATATCTAGAAGACTTGCCGCTGGCGGAAATAGCGGCCCAAATGGGGTGGGGCCTTTCTAAAACTAAGGTAAAGAGCTTTCGCGCCCGTAAGAAACTTAAGCAACTATTGATTAAAAATGGAATCGCCCAAGAAACAGACGTCACTCTCATGGGATGAGATCGTGCGCCGCGCTCGCGAGGAAACGCCGCCTCGCATCGATGCGCGCCCTGCAGTACGCGCTCGGCTGGAGTCCGAGTTGCGCTTGGCAAGCAACGCCTACGCTTCTTCCTACGAGCCCGGATTGCTTGAGGGGATCGTCGATCTCTTTTCTCGCAAGACGGCCCGGATTTCCCTTGGGGCCTGTTTGGGAGCGGCCGCGATGATGGCGGTCGCGACGACGAGCGCCGTGGATGTTAGCGAACTCACCGAAGGAGAAGCGGACTCGGTCGAAGAATTCAGCGAAGTTCTCGTTATCGAGGATTTGGCCCTGTACCTATGAACGCTGGCGGCAAAGGCAAATTTGGCGCTCTTGCCATCCTGGCGGTGATTTTCACCATCGGCGCCTTGTTTGGCGTAGGCGGTTCTTTCTATTATATGAAAGAGCGACGCGATCGTCCGGATCGCAACGATCGCAACATGCGTGACGTTTACCGCGTAAGCGTGGATCGCATGGCTAATCGCTTGGAACGTTCGCTCGAATTGACCGATGAGCAAATGCCGTTGGTCAAGGGGGAGATCGAGAAGTTCGCGGCCGCGATGCGCGAAGTTCATCAAAGTATGGAGCCGCGTTTCGAGGCCTTGATGCGCGAACGCTCGAAGGCAATCGAGAAGCATCTTACTGAGGAGCAACTCGAGACGTTTCGCGAACATCGCAAACAACGGCGCGAAATGCACGAACGAGCGAAGTCGAAACGCGATGGCGCCCATGGACATTGACCTCGCGCCTGCAGCGGAGGATTCAATCGGGGATGTCCCGCTGGATCTTCCAGGGTCAGCTAGGACACCAGATCCGAGTCTCTAGAGGCTATTCCTGCTCTTCCAATTCCGGAAGAAGGTTGTCGGTCTTCAGAATCGTTACCGGCAGCTTGGTCTTGATAGAGACATTTTGCTCTTTCTGGAACTTGGCGCCTACTGCCTCGCAGGCTTCGCCGATGCTCTTGACCGGGTATTTGCGGCCTTTCTTGGAAATATTGTATTCGTAGGCGGCGCGTTTGATGCGTTCGATGGTGGCCCCCGGATTGTCGTCCTCCGGTATCTGGGCGACCCATCCCACGTAGTCCTCGTCTGGCACCGTTCCTCGAGGGTCGCTGAGCACAATGATGAATTGCTTCTTCACCGGCGGCTCGCGACTTGCTTTTTGCTCGTCCGCCATAGCCTGGGCCATGTGAGCGATGTCGTTCATCACTTTCGATATGGTGTCCTCGTCGACATTGTTGCTGTTGAGCGCTTCGGCGATGATTTCGATAGGGATCTTGGACATGGATAAAAATGTAAAAAATGGCTCGTAATTTGCCGCGTCTCGGCTGTGCTTTGAGAGCGGGCCGACAAGGTCACGAGTAAGCGAATCCCATGCAAGAAGATATTTTCGACGTCGTTGACGAATACGACAATGTGATCGATCAAAAGGCTCGATCCGTGGTTCATGCGGAAGGCCTCAAGCACCGGGCGGTGCATGTGTTGGTCTTCAATGAAGAGAACGAACTGTTCATGCAGAAGCGTTCTATGAATAAGGACACCTGGCCAGGCGCTTGGGATGCTTCTTGCACGGGTCATGTCGACGCCGGAGAGACTTACAAGGAAGCGGCGTTTCGGGAATTGGAAGAAGAGCTTGGCTGGCAGCCCAGCAATGAGCTCGAATTTCTCTTCAAACTCAACCCTTGCGAGGAAACCGGGCAGGAATTCATCGAAGTGTACCGAGTGATCGGCAGCGGCCCTTTCCGTCTGAACACTGAGGAGATCGAGATTGG
>Ga0208127_1001646_pt1 | contig 11040 bp, 7 predicted proteins | sample ETNtaG_6_FD_185751 | JGI IMG/M metagenome (GOLD analysis project Ga0208127, IMG submission 185751) | Marine microbial and viral communities from oxygen minimum zone, Eastern Pacific Ocean - ETNP201306SV45 (SPAdes) (version 2) | ecosystem: Environmental > Aquatic > Marine > Oceanic ...
GAGACTGATGATTGCGACCACTTTCCAAATATTTTCGGCTTGGGGATTGGTTATGATATCTTATTTTGTAGTCACTTGGACCCTTGCCTTACTTCTTCGAAGATTAGAAGAGAAAACAAAAATCCCTGGTTTGGGAATTTCAGGAGGTGCTTGAATGGGTAATGTAGTTCTCTCAATTCGTGATTTACACAAAATTTACCCCGGCGGAGTTCATGCGGTAAGGGGGGTGTCTTTCGATGTCCATGAAGGAGAATCAGTTGCGGTAATCGGATCTTCCGGTTCCGGGAAATCTACTGTTCTTCGATGTATCAACAGATTGATTGAACCCACAGAAGGAGCAATAGAACTACGAGGAGAACAAATTAACACACCTAGTGCAAATGTAAACGAGGTAAGAAGTAGAATAGGAATGGTTTTCCAGTCGTTCGAATTATTTTCTCATTTGAAAGTCTTAGATAATGTCACTCTAGGTTTACGGCACGTTCGCGGAATGAGTAAATCGGAAGCAGAAGAAGTGGCTTTAGATGTACTAGAAAGAGTCGATATGCTGGAAAGGATTGATGCCTATCCTGGTAATTTATCAGGTGGGCAAAAACAACGCGTTGCAATTGCTAGAGCGTTAGCAATGAAACCAGAAGTCATCCTATTCGATGAACCTACAAGCGCATTAGATCCAGAGTTAATCGGTTCTGTATTGCAAACCATTCGTGGCTTAGCTGATGAAGGGATGACGATGGTTATTGTCACTCACGAAATTAATTTCGCTAGGGATGTAGCCGACAGAATTGTCTATTTAGATCAGGGTAAAGTAGCTGAAGAAGGACCTTCTTCAATTATCAACCAGCCAAAGACAGAGCGCCTGCAGAGATTCCTCTCTTCGATTCATGAGGAAAATGTCTGATTTCTAGATCATTCCTTGTGCGGTCATTGCATCTGCAACCTTGAGGAAGCCTGCGATATTTGCACCCGCAACATAGTTTCCTTCCATACCGTATTTTGCGGCAGTCTCGGATGCTTGTTTGTGGATATTCACCATTATCGCTTCAAGCCGTGAATCTACTTCTTCACGTGTCCATGAAAGTCGTAGTGAGTTTTGGCTCATCTCCAACCCAGAGGTTGCTACCCCACCAGCGTTGCTGGCCTTACCAGGAGCAAACAAGATTCCATTCTTGTGGAATACCTCAACCGCTTCTGGTGTACAAGGCATATTTGCACCCTCTGCGACGGCAATGACATTGTTGTCAACTAGCATTTGGGCTTCCTCGCCATTTACCTCATTTTGAGTTGCACATGGTAGAGCGATGTCGACATCAACCCCCCATAGACCGTTAAGTGCGGGTTCAGGTTCGGACGGATTGTAGCTAACTCCTTCGAAATTATCTGCGTATTCCTTGATTCGACCTCTACGGTTGTTCTTCAAGTCCATAATCCACGCTAATTTTTCTCTGTCAATTCCAGATGGATCATGAATCCAGCCGGAAGAATCAGACATAGTGACTGGAATTCCACCAAGATCGAGTACTTTTTCGACTGCAAATTGAGCAACATTCCCACTTCCGCTAATCGATACTTTAGCGCCCTCGAAAGACTTGCCTTGAGTTGCCAACATTTCCCTAGCGAAATATACTGTACCGTAGCCTGTGGCTTCGGGTCGGATTAGAGAACCACCGTATGCAAGACCTTTGCCAGTCAGAACACCGGTGAATTCATTTTGCAATTTCTTGTACATACCGAATAGATATCCGATTTCTCGCCCACCCACTCCGATATCGCCGGCAGGCACGTCACAATCTGCACCAATATGCCTCCACAACTCAATCATGAAAGACTGGCAAAAGCGCATTACTTCTTGGTCAGACTTACCCTTTGGGTCAAAGTCTGAACCACCCTTACCGCCTCCCATTGGGAGTTGAGTGAGACTGTTTTTGAATACCTGCTCAAACGCTAGGAATTTGAGGATTGATTGATTGACAGAGGGATGGAACCTTAGTCCTCCTTTGTATGGCCCAATAGCGCTATTCATTTGAATTCTAAATCCACGATTAACCTGTAGTTCACCATTATCATCGTACCAAGGAACTCGGAATTGAATAATTCTCTCAGCCTCTACTACAGATCTTACTACTGGTAGATATTCAGGGTGTTGCTGAATAACTGGGCCAAGACTCTCTAAGACCTCTTCGACCGCTTGATGGAATTCTGGTTGGTCTGGATCTCTTGCAATTACGCTATCATAAACTTCTTTCATCGTCTTATCCATTTGGTTCACCGACGTTTGTATCCGATTCTCTATTGCGACACCGGACGCTTCGGCGACCGGAGGTCCCCTTTTCAATGGTGTGCCTGAATATACTGTTCAGACTGCCCCGTAGGGGCAGTTCTGAAATTAACCAAAGAGATATCTTTCAGCTAATTCTGCCACAGATTTTTCATACCCTGAAAGAGTCATTACGTATACTACAGCTTGGCTAACTTGCCTCTTTTTTAGTGCATCAGCGATTGGAGTATGCTCACTCATTTTTCGAGTCTTACCATCATCTCCAACAATCCGAATATCAACCGCATCCATTCTAGGCTCAGATAATAGAAGCTTTACACTAGGGACATCAATTGCCACATAACCTGGTTCTAGACCTGCTCTGTGTGCTAAATCATCTTCAATTTCTCTTCTCTTCTTGGAACTATTTGCGATTTCGATTAATCGCTCTATTTGGGAATCTGATAAATCTCCCTGTCTTCTACTAGTGGCAACCTTTAGCATTTGACGATATTTTAACCGCCTCATCATATCTCTTGAGTAATCACCTGCTTCGTAAAGTGCTTGCCATATCTCTGCATCTACGCTACGTTGCATATCCTTAGGGTCTGGTAGAAAATCCTCAGACCTTTCAACTGCTCTGCTTAACATTACCTCCGTTACTCTAGTCACACGATGGAAGTAAACTGCGCTATACATCAAACCTCTCGCTAATAACATCCCCTCAAGTGAAGCCAAACCACCTTCTTCAACCGCTATGTCTCCTCCATGTCTCCTCAGACAGGAAATCAAGCGATGATGGTCAACAATTCCATGCTTCACCCCAGTAAAATGTGAATCACGTAATAAGTAATCGAGTTGATCACAATCAATTGGACCATGAACAAGATGACCGATAGTTTTGTCCTCTGTGACGAAGTCTTGTTTTCCCTCAGTCCAAGATAATAATGTCCTTTCACTCCCTTTAGCATCGGGACCTCGGATAAGTGCTGCTACATCCTCTGGTTCGATATCATATGATTGCAATATATCTGGAATCAATTTCCTGTCTGTGATACTTGATTCCTCACCTTCTTTGAGCACATCATACTCACCTAGGATTATTCCCTCGGTAATCGACATATGATCGAGTCCTCCTCTTTCATGTAATATGTGTTCTAAAGTATGAGAATATGGTCCATGACCGACATCATGCAACATTCCTGCAACCTGTACCAATGTTTTCTCAGAATCATCCAGTGACATCGCATCTGCCATCATTCCTCCAACATGTGAAACCCCCAGAGAGTGTTCGAATCTAGTGTGGTGGGCTCCTGGAAATACAAGATGTGCAAGGCCTAATTGTTTGATGTGGCTTAACTTATTCATTTCAGGAGTGGAAAGCAAATCCTCTCTTACTCCATCAAGCGAGATTTGTCCATGAATAGCGTCGTTGATGACCTTCATGAGTAACCCTGCAAGGTCCCGAAGTGCCCATCTATCTTCAATTCAACTGAGGCTAATGGATAATCGAGAGTTGGAAATTAAGAAAATATGTGTAACAAAAACAATAATTGTAATTCATTTGTATTTCATTTGCAATACATTTAATACTAGTCTGTTCTCTCAAAGGTTTAGGAGGAAGCAGGGTGGCAGGCCAAAGTCCGATGGTTTCGTTAAGAATTCCAGAAGATTACTTGCTCGAACTTGAGCGTAGAGTCGGATTCGATGGCATGAGAAACAAATCGGATGTTATCCGTGAGTCTATCAGGAGATATCTGGCAACACCTGCAATTCCTTCTGGCACCCGCATCGAAGTAGAATTAGGGCCTGATCTAAGTGCTCGCCTGGACGATTTTTGTCGGATTCATGGCGAGCAGCCTGATGTTGTCCTTAGATATGCAGCACGCGAACACATAGCGCGCTCCTCTGCAGATGATGCAACAGTCGATGCCGCGCTGAGAAAGCGCCTCGATGAGCTACGTGCTCGCTTCGACGAATCGACTGGGCAATAAGGTGAGAGACATGGGTGAGAATGGGATGCACTCAAACTCCGCGGGGGGGCGGCCAAGTCGCCCCTCCGCACAAACTTCTACTCGAGCACACCTTACTTTAGGATTCAATGGCCTTCGAAAGAGAGCGAAATTATCCAACGCTGTAGGCTATTCTGCAATAGAGGCTCCAAGACATACTCGTCCTGATTTATCACCAAGGAATCGTCATCACGATTTAGAGAATCGTGAAAATTGAAACTACACACACACCGTCCCGCCCAACTCGGGCGGGACACACCCTACTTAGCCAGACCAATTAAGTCGCCACAAGTTGATAGATATCAGCAAATTGGGCGATAAAATCTAAAGAATAAAAATATTTGATTTTATCATAATCTAATGCCAATCTTCTTGGACGGTCTATCGGCAGGGTTAATTCCATGACTGCCGAAGTTATCGATTCCTATCTGAGATACTTCGCGCATGATGAGGCGAGAGATTCTCAATCAGATATGATACAGGATGGAATAGAGGCCTTGTTGAGTAATGGTTTTTTGTTGGCATCTGCGCCTACAGGAATTGGAAAGACTGCAGCTGCTTTAGCCAGCGCAATTACTGCGCAAAGATCTTGTTCAGACAACTTGAAAATTCTATTTTTAACGGGAAGGCAATCCCAACATAGAATCGTCGTTGACACGGTTAGGAAAATTAACCTTAGAATTCCAACACACCAGCCAAAAATCCGACTAGTTGATTTGATCGGCCGGGAAGGAATGTGCAAAAATGTTGACAGGATTAGTGGACAATGTGATTGTGAAGAACAATTGGATAATTCGATGAGGGAAGAACTCAGAGCAGACGCACAATCGAAAATTCTGACGTCCCCCACACATGTTGATAATGTGATTAATTTCTCAAGAAAAGTCAATATTTGCCCATGGGCCACCGCTAGAGAGGCGGTAAAGAACACCGATATCTTGGTTTGCGATTATAATCACGTATTCATTGACAGTGTTAGAGAAGCATCACTGCCATCGATGGGTATAGATGTAGAAAATACCATCCTGATTGTAGATGAGGCACATAATTTACCAGATAGAGTTCGTAATGGTATGGAAAGAAGAATAATCGCAAACACATTTAGAGATTCAAGATATGAAGTCCAGGAGCATATTGAAACTTCAATTGAGTTGGCCAATTCGAAGAATGAAGAAATAAATTTGGATGAAATGACATGGGCAGAAAGATCTCTTAGTCGTTTACAATCAGAAATGCCAGCTTGGTTTTCTGCGAGAGAAAAAGAGTTATCTCGTTTAGATAGTGACGATATGCAGATTGATACAAGAAGTCTACTTGATGAGATGGAAGCGATACTAAATGAAACTCTAGAGGAAATTCATCAGGGGAAATACGCTAGTTTGCATAGATTAGTATCTCAATTATACGCTGTTAGAGTCGACTTCGATAACGAAGATGATGAAAAGGAAACAAGCTGTGAAAGGTTAGCATCCTTCATTACCACGTGCGGGCAATATGAAGATTCAGCCGCACTGGTTTTAGTGTTTGATAAATTATTAGATGAACCTAGAGTTAGGTCGTTTTTGCTCGACCCTGGAGTAGTATCAGGGCCACTTTTTAAATTATGTAGAGGCTCTATATTGATGTCTGGAACTCTATTTCCAGCAAAGATGTATAGTGATTTGTTACGGATTCCAAATGAGGATGGAAGGTTATTGCATACCATAGAATATGATTCACCGTTCCTTTCCGAAAGGAGACCTGTATTAATTGCTCAAAATACGACCTCTAGATACTCTGAAAGAGGTGAAAGTAACACTAACAATATCCGAGATCATATTATTGAGGTTCTCAGAAACACTCGAGGACATGTGGCATTATTTGCTCAAAGTTACGCAATGTTGGATAATGTACTCGATGATTACAGATGGGTTCCGTGGGGTATACGTATTGAGAAAGAAACCACTAGAATGAGTAAGCGTCAAATCGGAGACATGGTTGATAATCTGTATAAAAAACGCAGGACAAATGACAGAGTTTTACTTTGTGGAGTTCTGTCTGGTAAACTGGCAGAGGGGGTAGATTATTCTGAAAATATCTTGGATGCAGTAATCTGTATTGGGCTTCCAGTACCTCCGCCTAGTGCCAGACAACAAGCTTTGACCGACTATTGTAAAGATAGATTTGGGGCAAATGCTGCCAGAAGATATTCTAGCCATCAACCTGCTGTAAATAGTCTTCTTCAGGCGATTGGTAGGCCAATCAGAAAAGCAGAAGATAGGGCTCTAATTGTTATTCTTGAAAAACGTGTTAGAGAAAGGCCATACCGATTTTGTATGCCTTCGAATCTACAGATAATGAAAAGTCAAGATGCTGAAAGAACAGGTAGGATTGCAAAGCGATTTTTCAATCGCTTTCCAGAACCGGCTATAGAGTAATGCACAGTCAATGGATTCATGAAAGTCGGATTCGTCGCAGGACTGAGTAACTATGTGGCGGAAGGTCGATGTTGTAGGGTCCGAGACCTTAGGTGAAGAATTGGAAGACAATCTGGATAGAGGATTGGATATGGATGCTGAGACAATGCATCAACGTTTTTTGGCAGACCTTCCACATCTTGAATCCGCAAAAAATAATCACAATGAGGTACTGACAAAGATTTCTGATAGAATATATGAAGCAAAGACACATTCAAGGTCATTGGATTCACAAAGTGTTGCCTTTGAAGAATTAGATAGAGACACGGCAAAAGAGGGATTTGATATCATTTTAGATAAGCGAACTTTGAGTCCACTTTCAGTTACTACTGCAATAGAGGATGGTAGAAGATTAATCCGAGTGATTGCTCCTGAACGTTTCGGCGGTATGATTCGCACTCTGTCAGTTCCATCTACAATGGATGTTGAGTCGGCAATAATCTCAGACGGTGTTCTTCATCTGAGCTTTGATTAATCAGGCCACTGCTTCACTAAGGTCAAATGAATCTCTCTCTGGTACGTCTTGAAGTTGATCTATTTCTTGCAGAACCATCGAAAGTGCATGTTGGGCATTTTGACGATGGCCATCTCCTAATTTGTGTGACGAATATCTAGCCTCTTCGAATATTCTATCCAAGGCTACTAGAGCATCCTCACTAATCGGTAGTGCCTTTCTTATTGCCATCTCGAATTCTCTTACGGTCTCAAAATCACGACGTAGGAATCCATTTCTCATCAAAATGTTACATAGATTTTCATAGCAATTAAAGATGGCCTCGCGGATTTCATCACCTGCGGCAAGTAATTCAGCAGTATACGTGAATACTCCCGCCATTTCATCAAGTGCAGCTAACCTACGCCTTCTGAGGGAGAGCCCCATACCAATCAAAGTACCAAGAATCAAAATTACACCAATAAGAGCTAGAATTTGCCAGAATGTGAAAAGTGGAGCAGGATCTTCGTAGGTCATGGTAATTCCTTCATAATCATAAAGCAGCCATAATCGATCGCTGGGGCTGATTAATTGGGAATCGGTTTGGAAAATTAATGACAATTGACCCCACTTATCTTGATCGTAGAAAGCAGGTTGGTTCTCTATTGTGAACTCATAATCCATTATTCCATTTTTATCGGTCAATTTTACGTTTTGGAATAAGATTGCACCCGATGAGTTCACTAGTCGCGCGACAATTGAAATACCCTCTACTGGTAATCCCGTATCATTCGCTATGACCGAAACAGTTCCATTTATTCTCTTCTGGTTTTCTGTAATGTGATGATTATCTGGAGTAAATGTGAAAGTTACTGGAACCCGAATGTTAACTATGTGTTCTATTTCGACGCCATTCAGGAACCTATCAGCATCAGGAATTGCAGATAGAATCAGAGTCAACTCTCCGGGAGTCATTGTTGAGCGCGCGGGAGTATTGATTTCGAAGTGTCCAGTAGATTCGTCCCATACAATAACTGCAGGTTCCGCAAGACCATTCCATAACACAACAACATCCATGTTGTCTATGACGTTGCTCTCGCCACCTACCTCTACAATTCTACCAACCAAGTTAATATTTCTAGTATCATCAGAGCGGATGATTAAATCGGTTTCCCAAAGTATCTCCATTTCTATATTAGCCCAAGCATAAACAGTCATATTATACTCGACTGGTAGATAGAAACTTTGACCTTCGAAACTAAATTTGATGTCGTGACCGCCTCTGGAAATTAGATACCCTAAATTGTGTTCTAATTCGAAGTTGCCATTCTCCCCGGTTGTTATTCTATCTATTTCTGTACCATCTAGAGTTACAATGAGCTCCCTACCTACAAGTCCTGGGGCACCAGCGCTGTCTGAATCGAACAAACGACCTGTAAAGTTCCATTGTTCACCTCTAGTAACAGATACTTCTTCAACTTGCAAATTTATTGCTGTATGGTAAGCAATGGTTAGATTGGCATCTTCAAATCCTGCCCGGTAATACCCTTGGGCTGGTGCGCTTACGGTTATGGTATGGTAACCAATATCAAGGAAATCGGAGATTACCCAATTAAATGACCAATCACCATCTTCATCACTCTTCGTGATGCCTACAAGAGTTCCGTCAATGAAAATTTCAAGAGAATGGTTTGCTAAGCCGCCATTCGGAAGGTTATCCCTGACTGTTCCAGTAAGTCTCATTTCGTCTCCAACTGCATAGGCGCTTGGTTGATTAATCGTGATAATCGTTGGAGCATAGACCGTGAATACTGTGCTGGAATTCGAGGGTAAAATGAATTCTTCGCCTTGGAAATTTATTCTTAACAGGCGAGGGCCGAGTTGCATATCTGGTGGTATTGGAACGTAAATACTGAAACTACCATTCTGTTCAACTTGAACTCCTGTTAAAAATTGGCCATCCATAGTAACTTCAACATACCTATCTCCAAGAGTTCTACCTGCTCCATCAGTTAATCTACCTTCAATCAGGAGTAGTTGATTTCGATCAATCTCACCTGGAGGTGTAGTCAAAACAACTTGAGAGGTTTGGGTGACATTAAATTGAGTACTACTTGATGTTGGTAGATAATATTCAGGATTCAATGAATCCCCTTGACCCATAGGGTCAACCCATGTGAATCCACCATAGAATTTGGCTGAAACAATATGAACACCATAATCCATATCTAGAGGTAGATTGTAGGTTATTTCCCAACTTCCAGTTGAAGAATTTGATATCGTTGTATATGTCGAACCTACGTCAACTCCATCAATCCACAGGTGAATTACTCCACCCGATAAAATACCTTCATCGGTTAATAATTGACCGTGCTCGTCCAATAATGTACCACTAAATGTTACATTTTCTCCTGCGATTTTCGTTCCGGATATTTCAGTAAATTCGATTACTGTAGGTGCTAAAACTATGACTCTAGTCCAAGTAGAATCTCCAATTAACCCAGTTGTCCCATTAAATCCATCAAATTCAACAGAAATTAGCATTGGGCCCTGAATTCTTTGTGAGTCAACTGAGATTTCAAATGAGGCACGACCGGTTGAATCAGTGGTTATTGATTGAACGAAGGCACCATCAACCAGAACTCGAATTGGAGCACCATCAACCAATTGGCCTGCGTTATCAATAACAGATATATTGACACTCACTCCATTTCCTCTGATTACTCTCCTGTCGGGATCTAAATCCGCTGGGTCAAGGATCGAAATCAGAGAGTAACCTCTACTATCGAAGACTCCATCTTCACTACTAGACCCATAGTAGTTCACTGTAGGTGTATAAGTTGCAGTTATGTTATGAGTTCCACGTGGGAATGAAAGGCCTAGCGTAATTACTGCGTCCCAAGTTCCGTTGGGGTTAACCACTCCACCAGAGACCTGGAAGCCGGATTCTGAACCATCTATTGAGAAAGTCAATAGTGTAGATAAAGCAAATCCAGAGCGGTCCATAATTCCGCTTCCGTTACTGGATAGCAAAGTCCCAGTGACATTAAATGACTCTCCTGCAACAGGATTGTCAGAAATAGTAGATAATGACAAAATCGTCGGTGAACGAACAAAGATTTGATTCATCACAGTAGTCGTAGAGTGTAGATTCGTTGAGCCGTTAAAGTATAGAGTGATTCCTATTTGACCTAGTGGATGGGAATGTGGTATATCAAAGGTGAAATTAACTAAACCTTGACCATTAGCCTGGCTTTCGTTAAGCCAAGTGTCGTGGAACTTGGCAGCTATAGGAACATTTCCAACAGGGAGATCATTATCTGAAAACTCGGTTAATCTGGCTCCGAAAGTAATTGAGTTGCCCCTATCAACAACGGTTTGGATAATTGGTGTCTGATCAATAAACCTCGTAACGCCCTTTACTAGAATGGTAGCATTACCAGTTCCTGTGAGATAGAAAGGAGAACTACCCTCTATTACGCTAACGATTAATGTCTTAGTGCCACTTGAAACCCCATCACCAAATGGGTCGGTTGGGACTGATAGAGAAAATGAACCGTTACTCAAAGTTGTATGACTTGTAACCAATTTTTCACTTGTATCGTTCAAGAAAAAGACTTCTACAGCCATCGGGCCACTGACACTTCTGTTGTTATCGAATCCGTCAATAACCTTTCCTGAAAGGTTGAATGACTGACCCGCAGTTACTTCCAATGGAATGTTTGCTATCGTAACAAGGCTATCTACTTGGACTGTTAAATTAGTAAAGGTGTCATTGCCCGTCCATCTTCCAGCATCTGTATCGGTTAGATTATCTGTCAAATCATCATTTGCGTGAACGCGAATATCATAAAATCCGGGAACAGTATCCTCCAGCAATGT
>Ga0208127_1001652_pt1 | contig 11011 bp, 9 predicted proteins | sample ETNtaG_6_FD_185751 | JGI IMG/M metagenome (GOLD analysis project Ga0208127, IMG submission 185751) | Marine microbial and viral communities from oxygen minimum zone, Eastern Pacific Ocean - ETNP201306SV45 (SPAdes) (version 2) | ecosystem: Environmental > Aquatic > Marine > Oceanic ...
TCACCCCCGGTCAGCAGCGGACGGTGGTCGACGGTGCCTACGGTGCGGTCGTCGCACTCGATCCGGTCGACAGCCACCCGACCTTCACCTTCACGGCGCCGACGCCGCCGGAACAGCGTCCTCCGGCGCCGCCGAGCGCGCCGTATCTCGCCACCATCCTTCACGGACTCCGAGAAATTCACGACCTCGACGACAACCTCATCGTCGAGCGGGTCGCCCACGCCCCCGGGGTTGGACCGAACTGGAGTTCGACGGCGATGCATCAGCTTCTCGACACGCCGCTGAGCGAGATCTCGTCGACATGAGTCGGTCGATCTGACCGACAGGTTGTTCGCTGTTTCGGTTACCGCCCGAAGAGCATCATCCACTGCTCTTTCGTGTCGGGACGGAACACGATGTTGCGCTCCCGGGTCGCGCCCATCGTGGCGGTGGGCTCGGGCGAGTAGGCGTGACCCGGGCACAAGACGACATCGTCGTCGACCCGTCCGAGACGGGTCGTGAGCGACTCGTACATCTGCTCGGGATCAGAGCCGGGAAGGTCGGTACGGCCGCACCCATCCAGGAACAAGGTGTCGCCGGCCACGAGTCGGCCGTCGACGAGGAAGCACTGACTCCCGGGCGTGTGGCCCGGCGTGTGGATCAGCTCGATCTCGACGTCGCCGACTCGGACGATGTCGCCGCTCTGGTGCTGGACGAGGGACTCGTCGGTGACACCGGTGACCTTGCGGACATACTCGGCCTCGTCGGCTTGAACATGGATCGGCACGTCGATGCGGTCGAGCAGGGCGGTGATGCCCTCGAGCTCGAAGCCCATCATGGAGCCGCCCACGTGATCGGGGTGGTAGTGCGTAGCGAGTACGCCAGAGCAGCGCATGCCGTCGGCCTCGATCGTGTCGACCAGGCCGTTGACGTCGTAGGCCGGATCGACCAGGACGGCATCGCCGGTCTGGCGATCGCCGATCGCGTAGACGAAGTTGACCATCTGGCGGGCGACCGGGTCGTTCTGGGCGAAATCCCGACCGGACAGCAGCTGACGAAAGTAGAAGCGATCGCTCATGGGGTCATCGTAGGGCCGTGTCCCTCGACCCGAGGAACCGACGCATCGGACATCGTGTGGCGGCGGAAGAACGCTCGCAGACCGGCCTGGTAGTCGCCGAGGTAGCTGCCGTACGCCGTGCGGAGATGTCGGGCCGGCCATCCCTCCGGTTCGAGTTCAGGGGGCAAGAGCGGATCCGTGACGAGATGCCGAAGCGCGGAGGCGGCAAGAACGAAGCCGTCGGCGAGGCGGTCGGGGGTGGTGCGTTCGGTGCCTGTCTCCTCAAGCTCGGCGATCAGGTCGGCGGCCCGACCCGCCCACCCGGCGAGGTCGTACAGCGACGCCAGCACGGAAGCGGGATTCTCATTCGGCGACGCGACATAGGCCTCGGTCTGGGACGCAACGATTGCCCGAGCATTCGGCAGACGATCCGGCGCGAGATTCGCCGGTCGCATCCACACGCCATCTCGCCGTTCCCACAATCCGAGATGGCCGGCTGCACGACGCAGCGCCGCCCGATCAGTCGACGAGCGGGCGCCTGGCGGTACGACGTGGAGCTCCCACGTACCGTCCCACGGGTGCACGATCGGGTGCAGGCCGGCCTCCTGGCGGAGATGTCGGGCGAGAAGATCCCCGGCGAGTTCGTACCGTCCACCCTCGAGATGGCGCAGCTCCCCCCTGTCGACCATTCGCGAGAGAGCGGTTCGAGTCGTGCCGGCCTGGATCCCGAACTCGCCGGTGAAGGCGACCAGGAGTCGGCCCGGAAGTCGCGGCGGGACCGTACCGAGCAGGGTCGATGCGATCACGCTCCGAGCGGAGAGGTCGGCCACGTCAGCGAGCGAGGGTGCGGAAGAACGACCAGTATCCGCGCTGGGTCATGCCGGGCACGACGTAGCCGTCTTCGACAAGTGCCCGATGCAGCTTGTGAAGGTTGTTCATCGGGATGCCCGAGTCGACGTGATGGGCCAGATGGAACCCGATGCCCTGAGAGAGAAAGACATGCTTCGACAAGACGCCCTGACGGATGTCGTGCGTGGTGAGTCGGCGATCACTCGAGCGGGTCATGCCACCGTGCTCGGCGAGCGCCCGCAACCGGTTGAAGACACGGAAGTAGGTGCCCCAGGGAAGCAACCAGAAGAACAGGTAGAAGAGGGGCTGACCCAGCAGGGCAAAGACAGCGAACACGAACAGTTGGCCGCTCAGGTACCGCATGGCCCGAATCCGGCGACCCGTCCTGAACAAGCCCTTGAACGCCGGCTTGAGGTTCTTGTACCCCGAGATGCCGACCGTGTCGCGCACGAGCTTGCGGCGCAGCGACGCCTTCGAGATCGGATAGCGAGCATAGAGGAGAAAGTCGGGTTCCTTCTCGCCGAACTCGTCGCGGTGGTGTTGCGTGTGGGCGAGCCGATACCCGTCGCTGCCATCGCCGAAGACGAGCCATCCGATCAGCTTCTCGCCGATCAAGTCGTTCCATCGCTTGTCGGAGAACAACAGCCGGTGCGCAGCCTCGTGGTTGAGGGTCAAGGCCCGCTGGAACCACGAACCCATCGCGACGAAAACGAAGGCATAGGTCGCAATCGCTGGAGCGAGTGGCCAGTCGCCGGCGACGACGGCAAGCCAGCAAAACAGGAACGGGAGCGAGAGGGTGAACACCACGTGGAAGGCATTCGTCGCATTGGAAATACGGCGGAGCTCGGCGCGGAACTCCGGCTGGGGGCGACCATCGGGGCGCAGCCGCTCGGAGCCCGCGAACGGCGGGAGCTCCGGCAGTCGGGACGACAGTCCGCCGGTGAAGTGGGCGACCTTGTCGTCGTGGCTCATCTCCGGCGACAGCGTGGCTGCCATCGACGGGGGTCCAGTGGAGGAGAAGCTCTCAGCCATGGCGGAATGTTACACACGGTGCGACATGTATGACATTTCGTGTAACGGCGAGGGGTGGGCCATCGGCTCTGAGAGCCCCATCGTGACGATTCACACGCACGCCGCAGCGCCCCCGCACGGTTGGCTAAACGTCATGCCGTCGTATAGCGTCGTCAGCGGATGTAAGCGTTTACACCCGCGTGGTCCGTGGGGCCACAGCGTCATTACCCGGAGGGGAACCAATGAAAAGCACCTTGCTGAAGCTGCTCGTTGCGTTGTTCACCCTGTCGCTCGTCGCTGCCGCCTGTGGCTCCGACGACGACACGGCTGACAGCGGCGACAGCGACGCTCTTGCTGAGGCCGAGGCCGCGCTCGCCGCTGCCGAAGACGCCATCGAAGCTGCCGAGGCCGAGGCCGCGGAAGCACAGGCCGCCGCCGAGGCCGCCGAGGCCGCCGCGTCGGCTGGTGAGGACACCAACCCGCTTGCGGGCACCGCTGTCCGCATCACCGGTCCGGTCCGCTCGCCGGACGAAGTCGCCGGCCTGATGGGCGCACTCGACCCGTTCGCTGAGGCCAACGACATGACCATCTTCTACGTCGGTTCCGCCGACTGGGAGTCCGAGATCAACGTGCAGATCGAAGCCGGCACCCCGCCGGACATCTCGATCTTCCCGCAGCCCGGCAAGCTCGCCGACTTCGCTCGCGACGGCTTCGTCGTGCCGCTGCCCGACGATGTCACCGCAGCGGTCAGCGAGAACTGGTCCGCCGGCGCCATGGGCTTCGGCAACGTCGACGGCACGCAGTACGGCGTGCCCGACAAGACCGACCTCAAGTCGCTCGTCTGGTACCAGCCGGCGCGTTTCGAGGCCAACGGCTACAAGGTCCCCACCACGCTTGATGAGCTGTTCGGCCTCGCCGAGACCATGATCGCCGACGGCAACACGCCGTTCTGCATCGGCATCGAGTCGGGCACCGCTACCGGTTGGGCCTTCACCGACTGGGTCGAGGACATGATGCTCCGCCGTCACAGCGGCGAGACCTACGACGCCTGGACCACGGGCGAACTCCTCTTCGCCAGCGACGAAGTCTCGGGCGTCATGCAGGAAGTCCTCGACGTGTGGAACACCCCGGGCATGGTCTACGCCCAGGGCGGCACCATCGCCTCGACCTCGTTCCGTGACAACGGCGAGCCGCTCGTCAACGGCGACTGCATGATGCACCGCCAGGCCTCCTTCTTCTCGGCCTTCTTCCCCGACGGCACCCCCGTCCAGGACGGCTCCGAGGGCGCCATCGATGTGTTCCAGTTCCCCGTCGGCGACATTGATCCTCCGATCGTGCTCACCGCCGGCACCCTGGTCGGTGCGTTCAACGATCGTCCCGAGGTCATGGCCGTGATGGAGTACTTCGGTTCGCCGGAGTTCGCCAACCTTCGTCAGGCAGCGCAGAAGGAAGCCAAGGGTGGCGGCGACGTCCTCTCGGGCTTCAACACCGCCAACCTGAACGTCGACCGGTCGCTGTGGAACCCGCTGGAGCAGAGCTTCCTCGAGATCATGGCGAACAACGACGTGCGCTTCGACGGCTCGGACCTCATGCCGGCCGACGTCGGCGCCGGTTCGTTCTGGACCGAGGGCACGGCGCTCGTCAACGGTGAGAAGACCGTTGCCGAGGCGGCCGCCGCCATCGACGCCACCTGGCCGGAGTGATCCGCTGCGACCCATGAGGTCGCAGCTGGTGGGCAACGCCCACACATGCAAATCTGAATGATGTGCAGTTGGGGGCGGTGGTCGATGCGGCCGCCGCCCCCAGCACCTTTTGAACGACACCGGGGGGATCGGACATGACGGCAGTTGCCGAAGAGTCGGCGACCGACGAACACAGCGACGGCACAGGCCGCCGATTCTCGCTCAACGGGGGCGTGCGCGGCGTCGTTCTGACATCGCTGCTGCTGCTTTTGCTCTATGCCTCCGCACAGAGCGACCAACTCGGCCGCCTGTATTCGATCTCGTGGAAGATCGTTCTCGTTGTCGGTCTCAGCGCCGCCGTCTTTGTCGGCGCAAACCTTCTGATCTCGCAGGGCCGTCGGAACTGGGCCCGGTACCGTGCGCTCGCCGGCGGTCTGCTCGGCGCTGCGGGTTTCGGTCTGCTACGAGGCAATCGTTCCGTCTCGACGCTCGTCGCCGACAGCGAGTTCGTCTTCACCCGCGACGAGGGCGAGCCCTTCGTTGTCGTCGATCCGGCACAGATCGACGCCATCAGCAAGGTCGCCGAACTTCGCTCGGGTCTCGCCGAGTACGCCACCGGCGACTTCGCGAGTCTCGGCACATTCGAGTGGCCACTGGTCGGACTCGTGCTCGGTCTCGTCGCCGGCTACGCAACCGGCCACGCCAACCGGATCATCCGTCTCGCCGTGCCGACCGCCGTCGGCGCCTTCGCCGGCTGGCTCATCGGCACCAGCCTGCTGTTCCGCAATCGACCCGACGCGTCGATCGTCGAAATCATGCTCTTTGCGATCGTGGGCGCCACCGTCCTGGCGGGCATCTCCTTGCTCTTCGGGAAACGCCACGTGCTTGTCGAACGGGCGTTGTTCGGTGCAGCGATCGGGGCCACCGTCGGCGGCTGGTTGCTTCCCGACCTTGGCTCCGGCTCGGGTTCCACGGCGATCATCGCCGCCGTCATCCCGCTTGCGCTGCTCGGTCTGCGATTCGGCTGGCCGAGCGACCGCGACGCGAATGGGCTCGCCTCATTCGACCGGCGGTCGCGTGCGGTGATCTTCCTCGCCCCTGCGCTCACCTTCTTGTCGATCAACCTGGTGGTGCCGGCGGTCCGCACCATCCTCACCTCGTTCCTCGACCGAGACAGTGAGGAGTTCGTCGGGCTCGACAACTATGAGCACCTGATCACCTCCGAGACCTTCCTCGACTGGCGGTCCTGGAGCGGCGACGACGGCACCTGGAACGTCCTGACGAGCCGACTCACCTGGTTCGGTCTGTTCCTGATCATCGCCGGCATCGGCATCGCCTACTCGATCAACTGGACTCGCAACCGCACGTCAGGCCTCGACCACTCCCCGACCTCTCGGAGCACGATGGCGGTCGGCTTCTTCCTTCTGGCGTTCGCCTTCTTCTCGGTGATCCGAGGCACGTTCTCCAACACGATCTGGTGGATGTTCACCGTCACGATCGGTGCCACGGTGCTCGGCCTCATGATGGCGGTGCTCTCACAGCGAGCCGGCCGATGGGAGAACATCGCCAAGTCGCTGGTCTTCATGCCGATGGCCATCTCGATGGTCGGCGCATCGGTCATCTGGCGACTCCAGTACGCCCCGAAAAACATCAGCGGTGAACAAACGGGTGCGCCGAACGCTGCGTGGATTGCGCTCGGCAAGCTGAGCAACGCCGGACTCGACGGCAACACCTACCCGTCGTGGAGCCGTTGGCTCCTGCTCCTGGTACTCGCCGCCCTGCTCGTCCGTCTCGGCTTCAGAATCTACGGCTCGTGGCAACGCAGTGAAGGCTTCGCCGGCGCAACCGTCGCGCTCGTCGTCGTCGGCTGGCTCTTCGTCGAATTCCTCACCCGGAGCATGGGTGGCTTCACCGTTCTCGAAGACGGGTCGATCCAACCCCAGACCGTCGCCTTCCGCGAAGAAGTGCGGCCGTTCAACAACGTCTACTTGATGTTCATCCTCATCTGGATCCAGACCGGCTTCGCGATGGTGATCCTGTCCGCTGCGATCAAGGCCGTGCCGGAGGAACTTCTCGAGGCAGCCCGCATCGACGGCGCCAGCGAGAGTGAGCAGTTCTTCAACGTCACGCTGCCCCAGATCCTGCCGACCGTTGGTGTGGTGCTCACCACGATCCTGGTGGCGGTGGCGAAGGTGTTCGACATCGTGCGGGTCAGTACCGGTGGCAACTTCGGCACGAACGTGCTTGCCACCGACTTCTTCGACGAGGCGTTCAGCTTCCTCAATCGAGGTGTCGGGTCCGCCATCGCCGTGACGATCTTGCTGATCGTTGCACCCGTGCTGATCTTCAACGTCTACAACATGCAGAAGGCGGACGCATGATGCACGACAACAACTCGCTCATCGACCGCATCTACCGCCGGCTCAGCAATGTCCCCATGTGGGTGATGTGGGGCATCGTCGTCGTCTGGACAATCCCGTCCCTGTCGCTGTTCATCAACTCGTTCCGGAGCCGGACCCGCCAGCGCGACTCGGGCTTCTGGGAGTTCGTGCGCGACGGCGACCGCGACTATCGACTCGGCTGCCCCGAGGACTACAACGCTCCCGACCTGTTCCACATGATCGAGAACTATTGTGTGGTCCTCAGCAACGATCAGGCGAGCGGCATGCTCAGCTCGGTGATCTCCTCGCTCGCCATCGCCGTGCCCTCGACGATCATCCCGATCGCGATCGCCTCGTTCGCGGCCTACGCCTTCGCCTGGATTGACTTCAAGGGCCGCAAGCCGCTGTTCATCGGCACGGTCGCGCTGCTGTCGATCCCACTGCAGGTGGCCCTGATCCCCCTGCTGATCATGTACAGCGGTGGTGCCCACTTCACCATCCCGTTCACCGAGCGGACCTTGACGATGGTGCCGGACTTCGCACTGGCAGGCGGGCCGTGGGCGGTCGTGTTGACCCACACCGGTTTCGCGATGCCGTTCGCGATCTTCTTGCTGCACAACTACATGTCGAGCCTGCCGGGCGAACTCATCGAGTCCGCCCGAGTCGACGGCGCCGATCACTTCAGCACCTTCGTGCGGCTCGTCTTGCCGTTGTCGGTGCCGGCGATCGCCGCCTTCGCGATCTTCCAGTTCCTCTGGACCTGGAACGACTACCTGATTGCGGTCGTCATGTTGAACGGCGGCACCCCTGAGGTGTTCCCCACCACACAGCGAATCGCCAACCTCGCAGGCGACTTCGGCGAGACGGAGCATCTGCTGACGGCCGGTGCCTTTGTGCAGGCGTTTGTGCCGCTCGTGGTGTTCTTCAGCCTCCAGCGCTACTTCGTGCGGGGCCTTCTGGCTGGCTCGGTCAAGGGCTAATCGACCCCAGTCGGCGGCTGGCCGTCGTATCCTCAGCTCTCGTGAGTTCGATCGATTCCAACGGAACCATCGGCTATCTCGGGCCGCGCGGCACCTTCACCGAGCAGGCCCTATGTAGCCAGGCCGACCTGGCCGCGCTCGATCTTCGGCCTCACGGGTCGATCGTCGAGGTCCTTCGTGCCGCTGAGCGCGGCGACGTCACCTATGGGTTCGCGGCAATCGAGAACATGATCGAGGGGTCGGTCAACGCCACCCTCGACACCTTGGCGTTCGATGCCGAGGAGTTGCTGATCCAACGCGAAGTGGTGATGAACATCAGCCTCAACCTGCTGGTGCACCCGGGCGTGACGCTGAGCGACATTGCTCATGTGCGGTCGTACCCAGTCGCCTACGCCCAGTGCCGGCGTTACCTCTCCGACCAACTCGGCCACGCGGCGATCGAGGCCACCAACTCGACGGCCGATGCCGCACGCGAGTTGGCCGAGAGCGGGCGCCGCGACACCGCAGCGATCGCGCCGAAGCGGGCCGGTGAGGTCTACGGCCTGGAGGTGCTTGCCACCGACATTGAGGATCATCCCGAGAACCAGACGCGCTTCGTGTTGGTCGGCCGCGATGGCGTCACCGCACCGTCAGGCCATGACAAGACCTCGATCCTCATCTATCAGCGGGAAGACGCCCCGGGTTCATTGGTCGGGATTCTGCAGGAGTTCGCGGCGCGATCGATCAACCTCACCCGTCTGGAGTCCCGACCGACCCGAAAGGGGTTGGGCGACTACTGCTTCTTGATCGATTGCGAGGGTCACATCAGCGACGAGGTCGTCGGCGATGCGCTCCGCAATATCCACATGAAGCAGGGCAACGTGAAGTTCCTCGGCTCCTACCCGTCGGCCTACGGCTCCGCCGAGATCCAGGAGGCCAACCGGGACGGCGTGTCGTCGGCCGATACCTGGTTGGCCGATATCCGCAGCCGGATTCGCTGACCCGACCCTCGGGCCGTGTGGGTTGACGAGTCGGGCGCGCCCGACTCAGCGCCAGCCGCCGTATCCGGCGCGGCTCGTCCAGGGCCGGCCGGCGAAACGCCAGCGAGACGGCGACTCGGGCTCGGTGGCCGCTGACGGGCGAGGCCACAGGGCCTCGTAGGCCACCAAGATGGCGGCCATCTCCTCGTCGGTCGGCTGCGGGTCGATGTCGAGTGCCATGGCTACAGCGGGACGTTCCCGTGCTTGCGCTCCGGGATCTCTTCGCGCTTCGACTCGAGGAGTCGCATGCCGGCGATCAGCTTGCGTCGAGTCTGTGAGGGCTCGATGACGTCGTCGACATACCCCCGCTCGGCTGCCAGGTACGGGTTGGCGAGACGCTGGGTGTAGTCCTCGACGAGCTCGGCCCGACGGGCCTCGGGATCGGCGGCGTCGGCGAGTTCGCGTCGGTAGACGATCTCGACCGCGCCCTGGGGTCCCATCACGGCGATCTCCGCCGATGGCCACGCAAGCGAGATGTCGCAGCCGACCCCTTTGGAATCCATGACGACGTAGGCGCCGCCGTAGGCCTTGCGGGTGATGACCTGCATGCGCGGCACGGTGGCCTCGCAGTAGGCGTAGAGGAGTTTCGCGCCGTGGCGGATGATGCCGCCGTACTCCTGGTCGACACCGGGGAGGAAGCCGGGCACGTCGACAAAGGTGATCAGTGGGATGTTGAACGCATCACAGGTCCGAACGAACCGGGCGGCCTTCTCCGACGACTCGATGTCGAGTACACCGGCCAGCATCATCGGCTGGTTGCCCACCACGCCGACGGCACGGCCGTCGAGGCGAGCAAAGCCACACACGATGCTCTTGCCCCACGAGGCGTGGTACTCCATGAAGTCGCCGTCGTCGACGACATGGCCGATCACGGCCTTCATGTCGTAGGGGACGTTGGGGCTGTCAGGCAGGATCGTGTCGAGTTCGGGGCACAGGCGATCGGGGTCGTCGCCCGATTCGAGCTGTGGCGCGACCTCGAGGTTGTTGGACGGCAGGAAGGACAGCAGATCCTTGACCTGATCGAGGACTTCTTCCTCGCTGTTGGCGACATAGGTGGCCACGCCTGACTTCGAGCTGTGTGAACCGGCGCCACCGAGTTCCTCGAGGGTGACTTCCTCGCCCGTCACCGTCTTCACGACGTCGGGGCCGGTGATGAACATGTGCGACTTCTCTCGCACCATGAAGATGAAGTCGGTCATCGCCGGGCTGTAGACGGCGCCGCCGGCGCAGGGGCCGAGGATCACCGAGATCTGCGGAATGACGCCCGACGCCTGCACATTTCGATAGAAGATGCCGCCGTAGCCGTCGAGGCTGACCACGCCTTCCTGAATGCGGGCGCCGGCGCCGTCATTGAGCCCGATCATGGGCGCGCCGGTTGCGAGGGCGAGATCCATCACCTTGTGGAGCTTCTCGGCGAACACCTCGCCGAGGGCACCGCCCATGACGGTGAAATCCTGGGAGAAGACGAAAACCTTGCGTCCGTCGACCGTGCCCCAACCGGTGATCACGCCGTCGGTGTAGGGCCGCTCGTCGAGACCAGCCTCGTGGGCCCGGTGGCGGGCGAGCATGTCGAGTTCGTGGAACGAACCCGGGTCGAGCAGATACTCGATCCGCTCACGGGCGAGCATCTTGCCCTTGTCGTGCTGGCGCTGGACGGAGCGCTCGGAGCCGGCATGGAGCGCGGACTCCTTGCGGGCTCGCAGATCGTCGACCTTGGCTTGCATGGAGGAATCAACCACGTCGCGACCCTAGTCCGGAGGCCCGGTGGTGACGATCTCGAAGACAGCATCGGGGTCCGGCAATGCGGGCCACGCGTGGATCGCCCAGGTCGCCGTCTCACGGGCGTAGTCGGCGACCGGTTCGCCCGGGTTGGTGGACAGTGCGATGTCGAAGCCATCGAGGTCGCCACGCTCCGCGACGACGGTCTCGATAAGCCGGCCGTAGCGGTCGGCGTCCATATCGAGCGGGAACACCCCCTCGTAACGGCTCGCCCTTCGGAGCGGCTTGCGGGCGTCGCCACGGGCCGCGAACCAGAAGGGTGGGCGGTCGCCCT
>Ga0208127_1001653_pt1 | contig 11004 bp, 11 predicted proteins | sample ETNtaG_6_FD_185751 | JGI IMG/M metagenome (GOLD analysis project Ga0208127, IMG submission 185751) | Marine microbial and viral communities from oxygen minimum zone, Eastern Pacific Ocean - ETNP201306SV45 (SPAdes) (version 2) | ecosystem: Environmental > Aquatic > Marine > Oceanic ...
GATTAAAAGCATCACAAAATTTAAAAATTATAAACTCAAATGATGGTCAAATATACCCTATAAATAATTTTCCATTAAATTTTGAAATTAAAAATAACAAAGTAGCTGAATTTTATAATGAAGATATAAACGCTGAAATAAGATGGATCGAAAGCGGATTTAAAAAATGCATATTAATACCCACAATTATGGGTCAAAATTTTTTAGGCGTAAGTGCATTAATTTTTAATGATAATAACCAATCTGAAATTAGTTCTGATATAAAAAATGTTTTACATACTACTATGAAATTGATATGGCACCTTTCTAATTACTCAAATAATGATTTAATGGAAAGTATATTAATAGAATCTGGCAGATCCAAAGAAAAAAATGAAAATATATTTGAAGTAGGGTCTCTCAAATTAAATAAAAATAAATCTGAAGTTTTGATTGATGGAAATTACGTTGATTTAACAAAGCAAGAATTTAATATTCTTGAGTTGCTTGCAACCAGCAATGGGGACTTTGTGACCCCTGAAGAATTCTTAGAAAAAACTTGGGGAAAAACAAATGTTTCAACTGCAGCAGTAGATATAGCAATGTTTAGATTAAGGCAGAAATTATCAAAATATAAAAAAGGTTCAAATTTAATAAAAAATAAAACTGGAAAAGGTTACTTATTAAACGCTTCTTGAATTAATCAAGAAATTCTTTAATTATATTTAAAGCTTTTACTAAGTTTTCTCTAGAATTTGCAAATGATATCCTTAGGTACCCTTCTCCATATTTTCCGAAAGAAGTACCCGGTAATACAGCAACCCCTTGATTCAACAATGCATCTGACAATTCCTGACTTTTATATCCCGTCTCTTTAATATTTGGAAAAGCATAGAAAGCACCTTTAGGTTGAATACAACTAATACCTTTAATATCATTGAAGCCATCAACAACTATCTTTGATCTTTCTTTGAATTCTTTCAGCATCATCCTTACACTATCCTGAGGGCCTTGAATTGCTGCTGCTGCTGCTTTTTGACTGAAAGCAGAAGTACACGAAACACTATTTGTAACCAACCTTGAAATTGGCTCAACAAGTTGATTTGGGAATATACCGTAACCTAGTCTCCATCCAGTCATTGCATAACTTTTAGAAAAACCATCTAATATCACAACATTTTCTTCCATACCATCGTAATCATAAACAGAGTTGTGAGAACCCTCAAAATAAAGATCTTTATAAACCTCATCGGTTAGAATTACAATATCCTTTTCTTTAGCAATATCTGCAACTCTTTTCATGTCAGATGATTCCATTACACTTCCACAAGGATTATTAGGAGAATTTAAAATAATTAACTTTGTTTTATCCGAGATAGATTGCTCAATTAAATCAACATCTGCATTAAACCCTTTCTCTTCTTTTAATTCCATCGGAACTGCTTTGCCACCAACATAATTAATCATAGATTCATATATTGGAAAGCCAGGATTTGGATAAATAACCTCATCCCCAGGTTCAATCAAAGCCATTATTGTAAAAAACATTATTGGCTTCGCCCCTGGTGTAAACACAACATTTTCAGGTGAAATGTTTTTATTGTGAACATCAGATTGATGTTCTGCAATAACTTCCCTAACCTCCATTAATCCTGGAGAGGGTACATAATGTGTGAAATTATCATCTAAAGCCTTTTTTGCTGCTTCTTTAATATGATCAGGTGTTTCAAAGTCAGGCTCTCCAATTTCAAGATGAACGATATCTTTGCCTTGGGCTTCTAGCTTTTTTGCTTTAGCTAATACTTCAAAAGCTGTTTCAGTTCCAAGCCTTCCAATACTTTTAGCTAATTTCATTAAATTCCTCACTTATGCTTAATAAGAATAATTGTAAACCGTAATCCTACCTAAATAAAGCAGATTTGAAAATACACAAATTGATTATTGAATAAATTGAACTTATATCACTACTATGCTTAAACTATTACTATGGCAAAAAAGATAGCAAAATTTAGTCCTTTAGGAATATTAAGATTTATTTTTATTGAGTCTACTTTTAAGACAAATGAAAGAGAAAAGCTAATCAAGAGAATTTCGTCTATTACTGAAAGTCCTTTAATTATTTTAGCTTTCGCTATGATACCTTTGCTTTTGGGTCCATATATTTGGGATTTATCGCAAGATGAATTAGATACATTTAATAGTCTTGATCAGATTATTTGGGCTTTATTTGTAATTAATCTTATTGTAAAGGTAATTATAGCTCCAAGAAGGTTATCTTTTTTAAAATCCAATATCTTAGAAGTTATTGTAGTTATTCCTTACTTGCAACCATTGAGAATAGTCTTTTTTGGAACCAAGGCTATATGGGGTATGACGAAAATAGCGAGGCCAGATTTTTTAATAGTTGTTTCAGGCGGATTAGTAATCATTAGTGCAACTATAGTTACAAGCTTAGAAAGGTCTAGCAATCCTGAACTTGGATCTTTCCCTGACGCTCTATGGTGGGCTATAGTTACAATAACCACAGTAGGATATGGAAACCAGGAACCAGTAACATTTTTTGGAAGGATTGTAGCAGTTATTCTTATGATTACTGGTGTTGGTTTTTTTGGTGCAATTGCTGCAAATCTTGCAGCTTTCTTTGTGAGAAAAGATGAAGATGAAAAAATTGATAAGCTACAGAGAGATATCAATTCAATTAATGAAAAATTAGATAAACTAGCTAAGAAATAAGGAATAATAATGAAATTTCGAGAAGAAAAAGATTCAATGGGTAAATTAAATGTACCTGAAGATGCTTTATATGGGGCAACTACTCAAAGGGCACTTTTAAATTTTCCAATAAGTGATTTAAGGTTTAACAGAACTTTCATTAAATCAATAGCCGAAATAAAGCGTTGTGCAGCTGAAACAAATTTAGAATTAGGGACTTTAGAAAAAGATTTGGCTGATGAAATAATTAAAGCTGCAGAACTAGTCTCAAAAGGAGATTATGATTCAGAATTTGTTGTAGATATTTTTCAAACTGGATCAGGCACTTCTACAAATATGAATACCAATGAAGTTATTTCAAATGTTGCTATCAAAAATATTGGGGGCATTATTGGAAGCAGAGACCCCATACACCCAAATGATCATGTAAATAAAGGGCAATCATCAAATGACGTAGTCCCAACAGCTATTCACATAGCTGGGTGTGTTGGTATCGTTGAATCATTAATACCTGGACTTGAAAAACTTCAAAAATCACTTGAAAAAAAATCTGAAGAATTTTGGGGAGTAATAAAAACTGGAAGAACTCACCTGCAAGATGCAACTCCAATAAGGTTGGGTCAAGAATTTCTAGGATATTCTGGGCAAATTGAAGAGTCTATAAGAAGAGCAAAAAGCTCTTTAGATGAATTATCTGTTTTAGCATTAGGAGGAACTGCCGTAGGTACTGGAATTGGAATGCAAAAAGGGTTTTCAAGTAAGGTCATAGAAAAGTTATCTAAAAGGTTTAAAATTCAATTTAGTGAATCTCCAAATCATTTTCACAGTCAGAGCACAATTGATGCAATTGTTGCAAGCTCAGGTGATTTGAAAACAATAGCTGTAAGTTTGATGAAAATTGGCAATGATATAAGGTGGCTTGGATCAGGACCGAGGGCTGGAATAGGAGAAATAGAATTGCCAGAGGTGCAACCAGGTAGCTCAATTATGCCTGGTAAAGTGAATCCAGTAATTGCAGAATCACTTACGATGGTTTGCGCACAAGTGATAGGAAATGACCAAACAATAAACATTGCTGGTCAATCTGGAAATTTTGAATTAAATGTCATGATGCCTGTAGCGGCTTATAATTTGCTTCAATCAATTGATTTATTATCAACTTCTTCAAACAACTTTGCTCTTCAATGTATAGATGGGCTTAAATCAACATCAAAAGGACCAGAATCAGTTCAAAATGGTTTAGCAATATGTACTGCTTTAGCACCCAAAATTGGATACGATAATGCAGCTAAAATTGCACATATTGCTTCCGATACTGGAGAAACTATTTTAGAAGTTGCAAAAAGGGAAACGAATTTTAGTCACCAAGAGTTAGTTGATATTTTAAATGCAGAAAGTATGACTGAGCCTTCATAAATATAAAAATTAGAAATGGATTTTAAGCTTCGAAGAATTATAATAACTGTCTATTTTCCTGCGTTTTTAACTTCATTTTGTATGGGCATGTTAGCCCCTACAATACCAGCTAAAGTAGATTTTATAGGTGGGACAGCTTTTATAATTGGACTTGCAGTTGGAGCTCAAGGCTTAGGAGAAGCTTTTTTCTCAATTCCAACTGGATTCCTAATTAATAAATTTGGAAATAAAAAAATTATGATTATTGGTATGATTGGATTAGCATTATCTGGTTTTCTTTCAGGATTATTTCAAAATAATTTAGCTTTATATTTTGCACTTTTTTCTTTAGGTATATTTTATGGGTTTTTTAGTTTAAGCAGGCATTCATATATGACACAAATTGTACCATCAGGATATAGGGGTAAAGCATTTTCAAGATTTGGAGGCATTAATAGAATTGGGTGGTTTTTTGGCCCAGTTGTTGGAGGTTATACTGCCGGCAATATTGGTCTGGATATACCATTTTATATAATTTCCTTTGTTGCTTTATTTACTACATTAATAATTTTTATCAGTACAGAACCTAAAATTGAAAATATAGATGATAAATCTGGTTTAAAACCACCCTCATTTAAGGAAACAATATTAGAAAATAAAAAAACATTTACAATTGGTGGATCTGGACATTTTATAATGCAATTTTTAAGACAATGCAGGCATGTATTAATACCTATATGGGCGTTTAGCATTGGTTTAGGAGTTGAAGAGTTAGGCTTGATACAGAGCATTTCAGCAGCTTTAGATATGACTTTATTTTACCCTGTTGGGTTAATTATGGATAAATTTGGTAGAAAATGGACTTCAGTGCCAAGCATAATACTTTTATCTTCTGGTTTTATATTTATGACATACGTAGATACTTTCACTGGACTAATGATTGTTGGATTACTCTTGGGTTTTGCTAATGGATTAGGTTCTGGAGCAATGTTAACCTTGGGTTCAGATTTATCACCCAAAAAACAACCTGGTTCATTTTTGGGGATATGGAGATTATTTGGCTGGTCAGGAAATTCTGCTGGAGGGCCTATTAGTGGAGCCGTCGCCCAAACTTTAGGAAATACTGCTTCTGCCCTTTCTGTGTCTACAATAGGAGTGATTGGAATAATTATTTTTTCCTTTTTTTTACCGGAAACACTTAAAGAATAGATTTATTTTTTAAGTAACTATGAAGATCATTTAGGCAAACAGAATCTTTTTCTAAGTTTCGGCCGTCAACTGCATATTTTTTTTCACCAGTTAAACCTTCAACTGCACCAAGATCAACACATTTTTTTATCATTTTTTTTGCTTCTTCAATTTTTGGTAATAAATTTAATGATTTTATTTCAGAAATTGAGCATATTAACCCATAAGCTCCCCAATTTGAGCAACTTGAAACTATAAGTTCGTCAACCTTTGTAACAGCAGGATTATCTGGAAGACCTCTAGTATTTTTTATTTCAGTAAACAGGTTTCCCATACCAATTTCGTTTCCACCATCACCTATCCCAATAGTATTAGAAGTGTTATTGAAAATATAATCGAGTTTTGCATTATATTCAGATATATCTTGGCTTTTCCAATTCCTATAAGTCCCATCTTCCATTAATGAGGCTCTTTCTATACTTATGGACACAGAGGGTTTTAGTTCTTTAATTAGATTAATAGCAAACACTTTTGAATTTTCATGATCATTAATTGGAAAATCGATGATTAAGTCATTAGTCATACCTTTTAATATTTCAAGAGACCATTTATCAGTTATATATACAACTTTATACCCTATTTTTTTTAATGCATTACCTAGAGCTATTGCGCCTGGTGGGCCATCGGTCTCGGAAGCTTTAGCATAAACAATATAAAAACCTGTAGTTATAAAGACTGTTCCCTGATTCTCAAGAATTATTTTTGCAGCTGAATTTGTAAAGTTTGGTTTTAAAAATTTTTCTAAACTGGCAATATTTCTAGTGTCATTCTGAAGTATTATTTTTTCAATTGATCTAAGAGTATTCATTTTCTTTAAGGTCAGTAACAAACATGTATCCAGGCGAATGGGTATAAACCAATGGTAATTTTGACTTTTCTAGTGACAATTGAGGCGTTACTCCGCAAGCCCAAAATACAGGCACATCATTTTTATTTATCGGGCTCCAATATTCTCCAAAATCGGGTAATTCAATTGACTTTATCCCAATTTTATATGGATCACCTATATGAATGGGTGCACCATGATTTTTTTTGTATTTCTCAGTAATTTTTACTGCCTGATCAACTTTATCTTCCGGAATCCATCTCATTGATACTACCAAAGGACCTGAAAAATACTTAGAAGGTATTGTATCTATTGAAGTTGAATACATAGCTACATTCCCTTTATTTTCAAAATGCGGCAAATAGATACCTGATTCAGTCAAAGCATTTTCAAAAGAAAAACTGCACCCTAAAAGAAAAGCTGTAAATTCAAAGGAGAGTTCATCAGTTAAATTATTTAATTCACTATCAAAATTTCCATTTATAAACTTTCTGTATCGAACAAGATCGGTTCTTAAATCTGCACTTTGTGCAGTTTTTGGATTAAAAGAGCCATCATCAAGCCTTTCTACAACTGGGCAAGGCTTAGGGTTATTGTCACAAAAGTTATTAAAATCATCAGCATACTTTGTTTCAATAATTACAAGATTAGTTTGAATAAAACCTTTTGCATAGCCACATGTTGGCTCATTAAATTGATTATTTCTAATTTTTTCTCTTAATTGATTGGAATTCAATGCTTTTTTAATCTATTTATGTGTAAACTTAATATTTACTTAATATAATACATAATCGAGGTGTTGATTTGCCAACTTTAGATCAAATAGTTTCTTTAACCAAAAGAAGAGGATTCATTTTCCAAGGAAGTGAAGTTTACGGTGGATTAAGAAGTGTCTGGGATTTTGGACCCTTAGGAATCGAATTAAAGAGAAGAGTGAAAGAAATGTGGTGGCACCACATGATTCAGGAAAGAGAAGATATTGAAGGAATTGATTCTGCAATTTTGATGCACCCTAGCGTCTGGGAGGCAAGTGGACATATTTCTGGCTTTACTGATCCATTAGTAGAATGTAAAACATGTCATAATAGGTACAGGGAAGATCAAATTGATGGCAAAATATGTCCTGATAAAAAATGCGAAGGTGATTTAACTGAATCAAGGCAATTCAATTTAATGTTTCAAACTCATATGGGTCCAGTTAAAAAAGAAGGTTCTGAAATATATTTGAGGCCAGAAACTGCACAAGGAATATTCGTAAATTTTGAAAATGTGATGACTTCAACACGAAAAAAAATTCCTTTTGGAATTGGACAAATTGGTAAATCATTTAGAAATGAAATAACTCCGGGGAATTTTATTTTTAGAACCAGAGAATTTGAACAAATGGAAATGGAGTTTTTTTGTGAGCCTGATAAGGCAGATGAATGGTTCGAATACTGGATAAATTTTAGCAATGAATGGTTTATTAATATAGGGCTAAGTGAAAATAAATTAAGAAAAAGAGCTCATACTGATGATGAAAAGCCACATTACGCAAAAGCAGCATTAGATATTGAATATAATTTTCCTTGGGGCTGGGGAGAGCTTGAGACTATAAATAATAGAAGTGATCACGATTTAAAAAGTCATTCAGAAATGAGCGGAAAAGATTTAAGTTATTTCGATGAAAGCACAAAGGAAAGATATATTCCTTATGTTATAGAACCAGCCATGGGAGCAGATAGAACCGTTCTAGCAATATTATGTGATGCATATAGGGAAGAAGAAGTTGATGGAGATAAAAGAACTGTACTTAAATTTAAACCGCAAATTTCTCCAGTTCAAGTAGCTATACTACCTCTAAGTAAAAATGAAAAACTAGCTGAAACTAGTGAGAATATTTATAAGAGCCTTAAGGGGGAATTTAGGGCACAGTTCGATAATACCCAAAGTATTGGTAAAAGATACAGAAGGCAAGATGAAATTGGTACACCAATTTGTTTAACAATAGATTTTGATACTGTAGAAACTGATAACTGCGTTACACTTAGACATAGAGACACAATGGACCAGATAAGAGTCAAAATAGATGATATTAAAAATGAAATTTCGAAAATGCTTAAAAGTTTTTAACTTTAAGCTTTTAATTATACTTATTTTATTTATTGCAAGCTGTTCTGGGTCTGATGAAAACCTTCTACCAATTAAAGCTGAACTTATTAATGGCGGGATATTTAATTCAGAAGAATTTATAGGCACCCCATTAGTTATAAATTTTTGGTACCCTTCCTGCCCACCATGTGCAAAAGAATTACCAACACTAGTTAAATTTGATAATCAAGATAAGTATAAAGTTAAATTTATAGGAATTGTTCATAATTCTTTGGTTGATAAAAAAGAAGACTCAATCAGATTAATTGATAAATTTAATATCAAATATGAAAACATTTATGATGAAAATGGAGATTTAGTAAATGATTTTAATGTTTTAGGATTTCCAACTACTCTTTTCTTCGATAGAAATCATAAACTTTCAAAAAAATGGACTGGATATCTTGATGAAGAGAATCTTATTGAACAACTTGAAAAAATTAACAACTAAATGGATATACTCGTTTTCATAGTAAATTTATTTCACTCAATATCTGCTTCAATATGGCTAGGAGGGTGTATTTTTATGATAGCAATTACCCTAAATGATGACTTTAAAATTTTAGATAACTCAAATAAGGTTTTTATAATTATTTCATCTTCACTAAGGGAAATTGTAAATGGCTCAATGATTTTAATTTTTTTAACAGGAATAATAATGACTATTCAGAAATTATCTCTTGTTCAAACTGATATAAATTACGGAATAATACTAGGTTTAAAAATATTAATAAGTATAGGAATACTATTTAGAATTTGGCAGTTTAGAAATACCGGTTATCCAAAATACGGATCAAGGTTTAAAGAGTGGGTCTTAGGTTACAACTCATTCTCAATATGGGGAGTCTTAATTTTCCTTTTAGCTGACCTTTTGAACAATATTGCCTGATAACTTAGTTAAAATATTTGTATGAATTAAAAATTTTTTGAATTTCTTTGATAATTTCCTTTTCATCTTTTTATCCAACTCATCTATAGGGACAATTACAAATGGTCTATTTGCAAAATTTATATGAGGTAAAATTAAATTCTTCCTATTAACTTTTCTTTCTCCATAAAAAATAATATCAATATCAATAACTCTTGGAGAGAGGTCATTTTTACTCTTTCTACCAATCATTTTTTCAATTTTTTTTGTGTAATTGAGAAGAGATGTAAATGATAAATTTGTTTTGCAATAAATTACTCTATTAAGATAACTTGGATGATTAAAGACACCCAAACCTTCTGATTCATATGTCGATGAGCAAGAAATATACTTAAGTTTCTTTGATAAATGCCTTACAGATGAATCTAAATAAAATTCTCTATTGCCTAAATTTGAGCCTAAAGAAATGACAATACTTTCCATTATTGAAGTAAATCTAAATAACTTATTATTTTTTTAAATAAAATTGCATCATGCATCCTAAATATATTTGCACCCTTATTTTTTAAATCCAAGGCAGAAGCTATAGAAATTTCTGTACGCGAATCAATATCTTTATTATTAGATATTTCGCCAAGAAAGGATTTTTTTGATGTCCCAATTAATATTGGAAAATTATTAAATTTTTTACTTTCAAAATCATTATGAAGCTCTATATTTTGCTTAATGGATTTATTAAACCCAAAACCTGGATCAATGACTATTCTTTTTTTATCAATACCTTCTTTTTCAAGATTATTAATCGTTATATTAATATCATTTACAACCTGATCAATGACTTTGCCGGGATTGATTTTTCTATTATGAGTAAGAATGTAAGGGTTATCTGTTTTTTTCAATAAATCGATCATATTTTCATCATAATTTAGCATGGAAATATCATTAATTATATTTGCACCATGTTTAATCGATTCTTCAGCTACATCAGATTTTCTTGAATCAATACTAATGGTTACATCAAAATTTGATCTAATTGCATCAATTATAGGAATTACTTTTGATAGTTCCTCATCAGATGAAACCTCATGCACTCCTTCATAAATACTTTTTGGTCTAGTAGATTCACCGCCAACATCAACAATATCAACTCCAGCATCTACAAACCCCTTTGTTAATTGCAATGCCTTATCAACATTACTCCCAATTCCATCGCCAGAAAATGAGTCATCGGTTGCATTAAGAATGCCCATAACAATGTTTTTATTAAATAAGTTTAATTTCACTATTCAAAATCTTTTAATTTTTAAATTATTAATATTTAATTTATAACAAATTTTATTTGATAGAAATTGTATAGTGATATAGCATTTACTTTTGAAAATGAGTAAAGATTCGAAAAATACAAATTCTGAAGAAAATTCGCCTAAAGATATTGCTTCTAAAATTAAAAATTTAGAAGAGAGAAGAGCCAATACCAAGTTTGGTGGTGGCAAAGAAAGACAAGAATCTCAAAAATCAAAAGGTAAAAAACTTGCTAGAGAAAGATTGTCATTATTATTTGATAATGGTGAGTTTACTGAAATTGATCCATACGTAAAGCATTTTTCAAATGATTTTGGTCTCGATAAATCAAGAATTGATGGGGATTCAGTTGTTGTTGGGTACGGAACAGTAAACGGTCAACAAGTATTTGCTTTTTCTCAAGACTTTACGGTTCTTGGAGGATCGCTCTCTAAAGTTGCTTCAAATAAAATATGTAAAGTTTTTGATCTTGCCATTAAAACAGGATGTCCTATTGTTGGAATTAATGATTCTGGTGGAGCTAGAATTCAGGAAGGTGTTGATT
>Ga0208127_1001654_pt1 | contig 10999 bp, 9 predicted proteins | sample ETNtaG_6_FD_185751 | JGI IMG/M metagenome (GOLD analysis project Ga0208127, IMG submission 185751) | Marine microbial and viral communities from oxygen minimum zone, Eastern Pacific Ocean - ETNP201306SV45 (SPAdes) (version 2) | ecosystem: Environmental > Aquatic > Marine > Oceanic ...
ATTTGATTGATTTTTAATTATTTTAAATTTTGAATCTACATATGCTTCAAAATTTTTGTATCTATCAAGATGATCAGGTGTAATCGAGGTTATTATTGCAATATGAGGTTTAAAGTTTTCAACTCCGTCCAGTTGAAAACTACTAACTTCCACAACACTAAAGTCTACATCATTTTCAGTCACACTTGAAAAACTATTCCCAATATTTCCAGATATTGAACAAGAGTACCCAGCATCTGAAATCAGTTTATGGGTTAATGTTGTAGTAGTTGTTTTACCATTACTTCCAGTGATTCCAATTATTTTTGAATTACAATAAATAGATGCAAACTCAATTTCAGATATTATTTTGACTGACTTTGAGTGAAAGTATTTTACAATATCACTATTATCAGAAATCCCAGGACTTTTTATTACAAGGTCTGGATTAACGCTCATAGCATTTTTATGGGAATACTCTTCAAAATTGATTGCTGAATTAATCAATTTATTTTTAGCTGTTTTAGATATTTTTCCAGTATCAGAAATAAATACTTCATAGTTATTCCTTTTAGCTAGTAATGCACTACCCAATCCACTTTCCCCTGCTCCAAGTATTAGTATAGTCATCAATTATCTAATTTTTAGTGTTATGATTGAAAGAATTGCTAGAAAAATTCCCACAATCCAGAATCTAGTTACGATCTTACTTTCATGATATCCCTTCTTTTGAAAATGATGATGTAATGGTGACATTAAAAAAATCCTTTTTCCTATCCCAAACTTTTTTCGTGTATACTTGAAGTATAAAACTTGCATTATAACGGAAAGGTTTTCGATCAGAAAAATTCCACATATCAAAGGAATAAGCCACTCTTTTCTTACAGCAATAGAAATTACCGCAATGATACCACCGATTGTCAAACTTCCGGTATCACCCATGAACACCTGAGCTGGAAAGGTATTATACCAAAGGAAACCAACAAGAGCTCCGACAAAGGCGCCAATAAATATTGTGATTTCTCCAACCCTTGGTATATACATTATATTTAAGTAATCAGAAAAAATGATATTTCCTGAAACCCATGTAAAAACTCCAAGAGTTAAAACAATTATTGCAGATGAACCAGCTGCAAGCCCATCCAACCCATCTGTTAGATTGGCTCCGTTTGAGACAGCTGCAATAATTAGTACAACAAAAAATATAAACACAATCCAAGTGTATGATTCTAAACTAGGATCTATCCATGTGATTAAATCTGAGTAATTAAAAACATTATCCTTTACAAATGGGATAGTTGTTTCGGTCGACTTATACTCTGTAAGATTATCAACTGACTGAAGTTCAATACCAAACGGACTCTGATCTTTTACAGTTACATCAGGATGAAAAAATAAAGTAGCACCAACAAATAAACCTAAGAGTACTTGGCCAATAATTTTATATTTACCTCTTAAACCATCTTTGTCGTTTTTAAATAGCTTAATATAATCATCTACAAAACCAATAACTCCCATCCATAGTAAAGTCACAATTAATAAGATGATGTATATATTGTTAAGGTTTGCAAAAAGAAACACAGGGATTATTGTTGCTATAATGATGATTAAGCCTCCCATTGTTGGCGTGCCCTTTTTTTCTATTTGACCTTCCAATCCAAGATCACGTATTGACTCACCAATTTGTTTTTTTCTTAAAAAATTAATTATTCTTTTACCAAAAATTGTAGAAATCAACAGGGATGTTATTATTGCAGCTGCAGCTCTAAAAGAGATATAGGTAAATAAAGATGCTCCAGGAATTTGGTATTTACTTTCTAAAAATTCGAAAAAATAATAAAGCATATTCTAGTTTTTTTGGTTTAATAATTCTTTTAAAATCTTAAAATCATCAAAATCACTTTTAATCCCTTTGACCTCCTGATAGGACTCATGTCCTTTACCTGCTACCAGAATAATATCATTTGACTGAGCAAATTGACAAGCTGCTTTAATAGCTTCTTTTCTATTTGAAATCGAGATAGTTTTATTTGAATTTGAAGACTTTACTCCACTTATCATTTCTTCAATTATGCTATCTGGATCTTCAAATCTTGGGTTGTCACTCGTAAAAATCACCTTTGAACTTAAATCACTCGCTATGTCACCCATAATTGGTCTTTTAGATTTATCTCTATTCCCTCCACATCCTACAACTGTTATAAGATTGTTTGATGATGTCTTAATTTCATTAATTGAATTCAATATATTTTCTAATGCATCTGGCGTATGAGCATAATCAACAATAGCTGTAATCTTATTTTTTTTATAGAATTGAAATCTTCCAGCTACTGCGTCTAAAGAACTTAAAGCCTTAAGAAGTTCATCTCTAGGTATACCTAAGATTGAAGCAACTGAATAAACAGAAAGAATATTATATGCATTAAATTTTCCTACTAATTTTGACCAAATCTCAGAGTTATTGATTTTTAAAAGCATTCCATCAAAAGATGATTCTAAAATTTTTACTTTAAAGTCTGAAACGGAATTTAACGAGTAAGTGTATCTATCAGCCAACGTATTTTGAAGCATTATCAAACCATTCTTATCATCATTATTTGTTATGGCAAATGAGTTAGAGCTTAATGAATCAAAAAATTGTTTTTTCGTGTCTCTATAGTTTTCAAAACTTTCATGATAATCGAGATGATCGTGGGTTAAATTTGTAAAAATACCTCCTTTAAAAATCAAGCCTTCTGTTCTAAATTGATCAATTCCATGTGAACTAACTTCCATAAAACAATATCTTACATCAGCATTAACCATTTCACTCAAGTATCTATTTATAGAAAGTGAGTCTGGAGTAGTTTGACTTGCTTTTAAATTTTTATTGTCATATAAGATATTGACAGTTGAAATTAATCCTGATTTTAAACCTAAAGAACTATATAAATCAAACAAGAGAGTAGCAATGGTTGTTTTTCCATTAGTCCCGGTAACTCCGATTAAGTTTAATTTTGAAGATGGATTGTCAAAATAATTTGACGATAAAATTGCAAGGGCTTTTCTAGAGGATTTAACATTTACATAAACAATACCCTCAATTTTTTGTTCAGACGTTTTTTCAGAGATAATACATTTTGCACCATTTTGGATTGCTTGTGTAATGAAATCATGACCATCAACATTTACGCCAGGAATAGCCACATACACATCCCCTTCATTAACTAATCTTGAATCGAATTCAATCTTACTTACAATCAAAGACGTATCTCCGGTAACTGAATTAATTTCTACTTTATATAATATTTCTCTTAATAGCTTCAAATCAAATTTATTTTTACAGTTTGACCTTTCTTTAGCTTTGTTCCAGGCTTTGTTAATTGTTTTACTCTGTTACCATTACCTTCAATTATTACTTGACATCCAGCATTTTCGATTAAAGGAATAATATCCATTAATTCATAACCAGAAAGGTCTGGCATAATCATATTTTCAAGATTTGAAATAAATTCTTGATTAATTTTTTCTTCTTTAATCTCAAATTTTATCTCATCATAGGTTTCTACATCAGGGATATTGGAATATATCTTTTGTGCAATTTCTTTGAACACAGGAGCCGCAACAACATTTCCATAATATCCTTTTTTCTTATCTGGTTTATGAATTACAACTATGCATGAATATTTTGGATTATCTGCTGGAAAGTAACCTGCAAATGATGATATGTATAGTCCTGAAGACTTCCAATATTCAGTCTGACATGTACCTGTTTTCCCAGCCATTGAAAAATTCTCCGAGTAAATATTATGAGCCGTGCCATGTTTTTTTTCTACAACATTTTTCATCATGTTTTTAACTTTATCAATGGTCTCTTGACTACATATCGAATTTGAAATTATCTCGGTGTCAAACTTTTCAATTACCTGATCAAAGTGCTTTACCTCTTTTATAAATCTTGGCTTAACCATTACCCCATCATTAGCAATAGCATTGTAAAATGTTAAAGTTTGTAACGGAGTCAATGAGATTCCGTATCCAAATGCCATCCATGGCAAGTCCAAACCATCCCAATTTATTTTGTCACTTGGATGTGTAAATATTGGTTCTCCTTCGCCTAGTATTGGTAGATCTAAAGGTTTATTAATTTGCATATCAAATAACCCTTCTACAAACTTTTCAGGCTCATCTTGATAGTTATCATTTATAATTTGAACTAGAGCAGTATTTGATGAGACTTCAAATGCTCTAGCAGCAGATATTTTTCCATAACCTCCTTTTTTTGAATCCCTTACCTTTCTTCCGTAAAAACTTAAAATTCCGTTTTTTGTATCAACTATGTCTGAGGTATCGATTACTTTATCTTCAAGCGCTCGAACCATGGCCATAAGCTTAAATGTAGATCCTGGCTCATGAGATTCACCAACTGCGTAGTTTAATTTCTCATAATATTTTCCCTCAGAAGTTCTACCAAGATTTGAAATTGCCTTGATCTCACCTGTTTTGGTTTCCATCACTACAACACTTCCGTGTTCAGCCTCATAATACTCTAGTTGGCGCAATAGTGCATGGTGAGCTAAATCTTGAATTTCAATATTCAACGTGGTATGTAAATCATAACCATCTCTTGGTTCTTTTTCGTTGTAATCTAAAACTGGTTTCCATTGACCAAGACCTATTTTTTGAGAAAATCTGATTCCGTTTTCTCCTTTGAGATATTTTGGACCAAAGGCACCGTCTAGACCTGGCCTCATTGCATTCCCAAAATCATCATATCTCTCATAACCAACTGTTCTTTGGGCAATTCCTCCTATTGGATAATCTCTCTTAGTATATTGCTCAGTAATGAAACCTCCACGAAAACCACCCAAATTAAACATTGGAAAATTTTTAAATTTCTTAAAATCTAGGTAACCTAAATTTCTTGCAATCAGTAAATATCTGTTTTTATCTTTTCTAGCCTGCCTTAGTTTGTTTGAATATTTCTCGGGGGATTCCTTAAAGTAGATTGCAAGTTCTGAAGCTAAAAGATCAACATATTTATTAAAATTTGAATCACTAGGTGCTAAAGCATCAAATCTTATGTCATACTTAGGAACTGAACTTGCAAGAAGTTTACCTGAGTCTGAATATATATTCCCTCTGTTAGCAGGTATTTCAATATTTTTAAATTCCCTTTTTTCAGAGATACTGATATAATAATCACCTTTAAAGAATTGTAAGTCAATAATTTTAAAAACAATAGAGAAAATAATAACGAGCAGAAGCAAGCTGACAACATAAAGTCTATTCGTTATTTTTTTCTTAGTTATTGACATTGATAATAATTTTAATAGGCGGTGTTTTTGAAGACTTTATTCCTTGCTCAGATAATCTATTTTTAACTGAAGATTCCATTTTATAAGTCATTAAGCTTGTTCTCGTATCAACAAATTCAGATCTCAGTGATTTAATCTCTTCGTTTAAAGCTGCTATTTTATATACTTTCTTGTCAACCGAGTGTGATGATGAAATCATTACTATAGAGAGAATTAGAAAAAGAAAGATGTATATCCAATTTGAAGTTGATTTTTCATCAACTAAAAATGAACCTCTCATGATATCAAATATTTTTCTTTTCATTAATTTATCTTTTCTGCAATTCTCAACTTTGCACTTCTTGCTCTAATATTTTCTTTGATTTCTGAATTTGTTGGTTGAATCATTTTTCCAACTTTTTTAAATGGAACTAAAAAGTTTCCATAAAAATCTTTTTCTTTTTGATTTGAAAAACTTCCATTATTGATAAATCTTTTCACGAGTCTATCTTCCAATGAGTGATAAGAAATAACACAAAGTCTACCACCCGGGACTAATAATTGGCTTGACTGTTCTAAAAATGATTTTAGCACATCTAGCTCTTTATTAACCTCAATTCTTATTGCTTGATAGATTTTAGAAAGATTTTTATTTAGATATCTTTCTGGAAAAAGTGGATTTAACACTCTATTTAAATCAAAAGTTGTTTTTATTTTATTATTTGATCTTGCCTTAAGAATTTGATTCGATATTTTTTTCGAATTATTCAATTCACCATATTCAAATAATATTCTACCTAATTCTTCTTCTGAGTATTCATTAACAACCTTCATTGCATCGTTGTTATTTTTTTTATTCATTCTCATATCTAGAGCCGCCTCATATCTATATGAAAATCCTCTTGTAGGAGTATTTATTTGAAAAGAAGAAACTCCAAGATCGGCGAGAATTCCATTAACTTTTGAAAAACCTAAATTTTTTAAAAACCTTTTCATATGTTTAAAATTTTCATTGACGAAATAAAAATTAGTTTCATCAAAAGAATTATTGATCGAATCTTGATCTTGATCAAAGGAAATTAAATTTCCCTCCTTAGAGAGATTTCTCAATATTTCATAACTATGACCACCTCCGCCAAATGTCACATCAACATAAACACCCTTTGAATCTATCTTTAAACCATTAATCGATTCCTCTAGCAGTACCGGTAAGTGATAGCTACTCTTCATCACCCCCCATAACTTCCTCTGCCAGCTTAGCAAAATCGTTTCTTGAATCAGCAATTGCTTTTTCATAGCTGGATCTATCCCATATTTCAATAATATTAACGGATGTCGAAAGAGTAACCTCTTTCTTAATATTTGAAAATTCAATTAAGTCTTTTGGAATCAATAATCTGCCGCTACTATCAAGCTCAACAAATTTTACCCCTGCCGTGAATCTCCTGATAAAATCATTGTTTTTCTTCTTAAATCTGTTCAGTGAATTTACTTTAGCAATAAGGTGTTCCCACTGATCTAATGGATATAATTCCAAACAATTCTGAAACACAGCTCTTTTCAATACAAAACCCTTTGTAACCACCGGGGCTAACTGTTTTTTAAATGCAGAAGGAATCAAAAGCCTGCCCTTCACATCAATTTTACATTCGTATGTTCCAATTAAATAGTTCAAAGTATTTCTCTGTTATGTAATCTCAAATTTACTAAAAAATTTACCACATTTTACCACATTTTACCACATTGTTAATAAAATTGAGGTTTACTCGCTTATTTAAGTGTCTAAAAACAAAAAAATGGTGTTAAAATATTGATATACATGTAGTTATATACATGTGATAAGTAATTAACACTTATTGTTCATTAATTGTTAATCGTCGGTTTTAAATATTAGTTTGTAAATAAATTTGACTAATTTTGAATTAAATTTTAATAAATGCATTTTAATCTAATTGAAGAAAATGGCTATAAATACATAGAAGAAGGAGAAGGCCTCCCTATTATAGTTCTTCATGGTTTGATGGGTAATCTCAGCAATTTCAATCAGGTTACCAATTTTTTTAAAGAAAGAAATTTCAAGGTTATTATGCCGGTATTGCCTATATACGAACTTCCTTTATTAAAAACATCTGTTAAAGAGTTAGCTAAATTTCTAGACAGATTCATTATCCATAAAAAAATCAAAGAATTTGTTTTAATGGGAAATTCCCTAGGAGGACATATTGGCCTGTATTATACCAAGATGTTTAATAAAGCAAAAGGACTAATATTAACTGGAAGCTCTGGGTTATATGAAAAAGGGATGGGTAGTGGATATACTAAAAGAGGTGATTATAATGTAATTAAGAAAAAAGTAGAAGAAGTGTTTTATGATCCAAAAACAGCAACCAAAGAACTTGTTGATGAGGTGTTTGCTACTGTTAACGACAGAAATAAGCTGATAAAAATTTTAGCTATGGCAAAAAGTGCTATAAGACATAATATGGCTAGTGACCTGCCAAAAATGAAACTTCCAACATGTATAATTTGGGGAGAAAATGACAATGTTACCCCACCTGAGGTTGCTGATGAATTCCATAAGCTTCTTCCAAATTCTGATCTTTTTTGGATTGAAAAGTGTGGTCACGCACCAATGATGGAGCATCCTGATAAATTTAATACTATCCTTTTTGATTGGCTTTCTTCAAAAATTGTCACAAAATAATGAATGTAAAAAGTGCGAAATTTATTGTAAGCAATCAGAATGCTAAAGATTGCCCAAAAGGTAATTTACCTGAGTACGCTTTCATTGGAAGAAGTAATGTCGGAAAATCATCTTTGATAAATATGCTTACCAATAATAAAAAATTAGCAAAAACTTCTTCAAAACCTGGAAAAACCAGATTAATCAACCATTTTTTAATTGATTCATCATGGCATTTAGTTGATCTACCAGGCTACGGATATGCTAAAGCTTCTAAATCAGAAAAAAAGAGTTTTCAAAAATTGATCACTGACTATTTTATGAATAGGAATCAACTGGTATCAGCTTTTATCTTGGTAGATGTAAGACATGAAGCTCAAAAAATTGATATTGAATTTATGCGATGGCTAACAACAAATCACATAGCTTTTTCTATTGTATTCACTAAAATTGATAAATTAAAACAAGACGGAAACCCAAACACAGGGGTAGAAGAGAAAATACTAAAATATAAAAGTGTGATTTTAGAGAGCTGGGAATATTTACCAGAAATATTTCTTACGTCAAGCACAAAGTATCTTGGTAAAGAAAACATATTATATTATATCAATAAACTGAATAACGATATTAATCAAAAATAAAATCCAGAGATTTTCCGGTTGAGTTTTTCATATTTTGTCCTAATAATTTTGAAATTGTAGGTGCAATATCTGGAATTTCTGTAGTTAGTAATGTTTCACCATTCTTGACTCCTGAACCAAAAAATATTAAAGGAACGTGAGTGTCATAATTGTAACCTGAACCGTGCGTAGTTCCTTTTCCGTCATAAAAAATGACATTAGGCTTAAGAATTAAAGCAATATCTCCACTCCTTTCTTTATGAAACCCATTTTGAATAAGCTTTTCATATCCTTCTAAATTTTTAGAATTAATTATGAATTCTGCAGAATAAGCATTAGAAATAAAATCAAAAGACTCTAATATTTTAATAAGCTCATCGATTACATTATTTTTATTCAATCCTAATTTCTTAACCTCATTGTCACTGAGATAAATCTGATTATTATCAACATCGTCAATTATATCCTCAACTTTTAAATTAAAAATAGTCTGGAGCTGTTTAACAACCTCTTTTTTCATATCATTTTCACTAATTGCCATTGCATTGACTCCATTGCTTGTTAAAAATGCTGGAATTTCTAATACTCCATGATCACCTGTTAAAAATAATGTGTACTGATTTTCTCCTAATTCATTATCTAAAAAAGACAAAAGTTTTTCAATTTCCCTATCCAAACGAATATATGTATCTTGGGTTTCTACAGAAGCTACCCCAAAACTATGTCCAACATAATCTGTAGAAGAATAACTTATAGTCAATACATCGGTCTCACCCCTCTTTCCTAATTCTTCATTAATTATTGCTTCTATTGCAAAATCAGTGGTCATTTCATTTCCATAAGGTGTTTCCTTAATCATATCAAAACAATCATTGTGTTTCATTAATGATTTTGTGTCATATGGAAAAGCCGAGTTGTCTTTTCCTTTAAATAATTTTTCAAAATTATTATTATCAATTTCATAATTATCATAGGTTGAAATATCATTTAGAGGCACCCAATCGTTTAGGTATTTTTCTAAATTATCTTCTTGATTGAAATTTTCTACCCAAGTTGGTAAATTTTGCATATAATAAGTACTGGTAATCCATTGTGCCTTTTCTTTACCATAGTACCAATAAGCTGCATCAGCATTTTTTCCACCCATTAATATGGATCCTCTATCTTTTATTCCAACAGAAATTGTTTTTGCTTTAGGGTTGTTTAGTTTATTAATATCTGCAAATGTTTCAACCAATAAATTATTTGGAGATTTATTTCCTGTATAATCATCACCACCAATGTTGTCATAATCACTATCATCGGTACAGTAAACGGATTTATTTTTTTTTCTGTCAAACCAATTATTTCCGACAATTCCATGAGTCATCGGCGTTGACCCTGTGGATACCGAAGAATGTCCAGGTCCAGTTACCGTCGGAACATAATTAAAGAAGTTACTTTTACAATTATAGCCTTCATTAATTAATCTATTAAAACCATTTTCGGTGTATCTATCAGATAAATTTTCTAAAAAATCATATCGCATCTGATCAACAACAATTGCAACTACTAATTTTGGTTTTTCTAAATTATCATAAGAAGAAGAACATGTAAAAAACAATGAAAAAGTAAAAAATAAAACAAGCCTATTCATAAAATAATTTTAAACGTAAAAATAGTTATTCTACATAGACTTTATTGTTAATTTATTGTAAATTAATTTTTCATTAAAATTCTGAATGAACTTTTTACATAACATAGGATTATATATAATTATGTTGCAAAAAATGCTTCATAAACCCACCAAATGGAAGGTAATGAAAGAGCTAATTTTAAAAGACACGGAAGACACCGTAGTAAATTCATTAGGAATAATTTCATTTGTTTCTTTTTTTATAGGAGGAGTAATAACCATACAACTAGCATTAAGTACCACTGGTTCCTTCTATCCTGACTATTTGGTTGGCTATGCAACAAGAGAAACTATCATTCTTGAGTTTGCTCCCACAATTATTTCAATTATAATGGCTGGAAAAGTAGGCTCATTTATCACTTCTAGTATTGGCTCTATGAGAGTTACAGAACAAATTGATGCTTTGGAGGTAATGGGAATTAACTCTATTAATTACTTGGTATTCCCTAAGGTCATTGCATTACTCTTATATCCTTTTTTAATTTCAATCGCAATGTTTTTAGGAATACTTGGCGGTATGATCGCCTGTGTTTATGGAGGTTACAGCACAATGAGTGCGTTTATTGAGGGAATTCAAACTGACTTTATACCCTTTCATATGACATATGCATTTATAAAGAGTTTTGTTTTTGCATTCATTTTAGCAACAGTACCATCCTTTCATGGTTATTATATGAAAGGAGGAGCACTTGAGGTAGGAAAGGCTAGTACAAAGTCTTTTATATGGACTAGTGTTTCAATTGTAGTATTCAATTTTTTAATAACT
>Ga0208127_1001657_pt1 | contig 10991 bp, 3 predicted proteins | sample ETNtaG_6_FD_185751 | JGI IMG/M metagenome (GOLD analysis project Ga0208127, IMG submission 185751) | Marine microbial and viral communities from oxygen minimum zone, Eastern Pacific Ocean - ETNP201306SV45 (SPAdes) (version 2) | ecosystem: Environmental > Aquatic > Marine > Oceanic ...
TGCAGAATGGGAAATATATGGTACTTTTGAAGAAACAAGTATAACCTTTGAGGGTGTAGACGGTCGTGAATACAGGTTTAGATCTTTGGGTAGAGACATATACGGAAATATTGAATCCAAAAATATTTATGAATATCAAGTTAAAATTGACATTACAACTCCAGAGACCGAATTTGTTGGATTTACCTCAGATTATTACTTTATTGGTTCTAATGTCATAGATTTAAATTGGTTTTCAGAAGACGACGATATTTTTATGCAGACCATTGAAGTTTATTACACTAATTTTACTACACCTTACTTAAATCCAAATAGTGTGACTTGGTTTTTAATTGATAATATAAATGTAACTGATTTAGAAACTTATAATTTTGAATTTAACGAGGTTGGACATTACTCGTTCAAAATTATTTCGGAAGATCACGCTAGCAATGTTGAGCAGAAAAATAAATTTGATGTAGTGTTTAATTTTGACTCTGAAAGTGATACACTAAATTTTGGATATATTCCGAAAAGATGGGGTGAAGATTCTATAACAATAGATTATTCAACAAGCAGTTTTAATTTAGATTTTGATATTTACTTATCTTTAGAAGATATTACTAGCCCATCAAGCTATCTAACTTGGTATAAGTATGAATACGCTGCGGCAGATAGTGAAATTACTCTAACTGGTCTTAAAGATGATACTAGATATTATTTCTACGCAGTAAGCAGAGACTTAGCAGGTAACATAGAAGATCCTTTGAATACGACGGAATTCTATTCGTCTAATGGCCTTTATGATCAGACATTTGATTTAAAATACATTCCACTTCTTGAATGGAATTATGATATCGCAATTGAAATAGATAACGATTTAGATGGTTCTTATGAGACTATCCTTCAAAGGGGAATCGATCGTAGTAGGCTAAAATCGAATGAATATTTTTTCGATACTGACAATAACAGAATAATATTTGGTGGCCTTTCAAACGGAGGGTTTGTCCCCAGTGAGGATTTATCGTCCCTAAACAATGTGAAAATTAGTTATTCAGGTGTACAAGGCATATTTGAAGTTTTTACAGGCGAACCTGAAACTGCAAGCGCACTTAACATAGTTCCATCAAACACAACAGAACTTGTAGTGTCTTTTGTCGTTCCTAATGATTCTCAAGTTTGCAAAGTTCAAAGAACTACAAATATTAGTAAAGGATTTTTTAATGAAATGATTATTGAACCATGTAATGCAGGTCAAATTGAATACGTTCACAAGAATCCGGATTTAAATGAAATATACTATTATCGAATATTAATCGAGGATGAATTTGGGCACGAGAGCATATCTGAAAATAGATCTATTGATATGAAAGATGTTGTTAAACTTTACAGTACTTCTGATGATTCTAACACAGGTCTGCTTGGTATGGATTCAATAATACCAATAACTGCACTTGTAGGGATAATAATGCTCGGTTTTGGAGGTGTTTTACTCTATCGTTCCCGTAACAATGACATTCTAGACGAAAATGTTTCTGTCATCGAATCAAAGCCAGTGGCAAAGTACAAAGTTGAAGAACTATACTTAATTTACAAAGATGGTAGATTAGTAAAAAATCTTAGTGACGTTGAAGTAAAAACTGACAGCGATATTATGAGCGGAATGTTGACTGCAATTAATGATTTCGTACAAGATTCATTCAATACTGAAGGTGATCTAGGTTCGATAGATTATGGTAATAACAAGATTATCTTACAGAGGGGACAAAATTCTTACTTAGCTGCCGTAGTATATGGTGAGGTAGATAAGTTTTTCAAAGGTAAAATGATTAATGCTGTTAGAAATATTGAAAACGTTAATCCAACAATGTCAGCCTGGAACGGAGATTCTGAAACTATACTACACACTGAGCACTATCTACAGCCTATAATTAACGAGACCAAACAGTCTACCAAAGAAATGGTTGATAACTATTTTTCAGAGAAAGAAATTGTTCTAACAACTAGTTATGAGAAAATAGATGATAGTGTTGAACTGCAAGTTAACATGAGTAATTACTCATCAGGTATCATAAAAAATTGTAGTCTGATACCAGAATTTAATAGCCTTAACCTGTCTTTAGTAGGTATCGAGCCTGACGTTTTTTACTCTTTCTCAGATAATTCATTTATTGTTGGTGAAATTGAATCTTATAATGAAGTTTCGTTTAAACTAAAATTTAAGCTTAAGGTAGCAGGATCAAGTCCAATAGAAGTTAAAATGAATTATGAACAGAAAGGTCGAAAAGGTGTATCTAATTCATTAGTCGAAATTGTTTAACTTATAAGTTAATCTTGTTTTCTGGGAACCTTTATTTTTCTTTTTAACAAATTCCACTTCGCCAATTTCTTTAAGACTTCTAACGTGCGTACCTGCACAGGGACATACATCTATATCTCCGATAGATATCACTCTCAATTTTTTGACGCTAGCCGGTAGAGTCTTCCACAATCCGCTGGACATACTTGATCTAATGTCTTTATTATTTTCCAGATTCGACCTTAACTCTTCAGAAATTTTAACTTTTAAGTCTTTAGAAATATAATCGTTTACTATTTCCTGTATGTGTTCAATTTCAGATTGATCAACCGTAAGAGGTTTGAAATCAATCCTTGATTTTTCAGCCCCTATTTGATTCCCCACAGTATCTGAATTGTATAATTCATTAACAACAGCAGAAACTAAATGTTGGGATGTGTGCATACGCATGTGTGAATATCGCCTAGACCAATCTATTTCACCTTCAACTAATTCTCCTATTTCAGGAGAACCTCCTTCTGTAAAATGTCTTATTCTGTTTTTTTTGCGTACGTCATTAACTAAAGCCTTTCCACCGTCCCAATTAAGAACTCCACAATCTGCAGGTTGGCCTCCACCTAAATGGTAGAAAGCTGTTTGATCTAGCTCAACTATTCCAGGAAACGTGGCTTCTACTCTTGCACTAAATTTTTTGGTATATGTGCCCTCATGCGAATCCATGTGTAACTGTATTGTCATATCAAGTTAGTAGTGAAACTATATTAAAGTCCTAGCTTATAACAAAATGAGTGTTATGTTCAAAAACAGAATATTAGCTTTGGCCTTGACAATTTTGCTTGTAAGTAGTTCGACTTTTTCTGTCGCAGAAACTTCTGATGAATATTACAAAGGTGGAAATGGTTCAAGTCAACAGAGCATTACTCTTGATGGCTCCAGTTCTGATAATTCAGTCAGTATAAGATATCCTGCATCCGAAGTAATAGATGCTTCCATAACTGTTGAAGGTTCTTCAGATAGTGAAGGGAACTACCCTGAAGGTATTTCATTGGGCGTACGTAATTTTGAATGGATGTATGATGGCACCGGCTACGGAGCATTGGGAAAACAGACTAAGTTCTCGACAGATTCAATGGGTGCCTCTGCCAAGTTTGACAGCTCAGGCGAATCTGATATCTCAATATATTTGCCCTCAAACTCTACTGTTACTGATTCTAGCGTAAAGATTTCTGGCCTCCCTTATGGTTCTGGTGAACTCGACGATTACGTCAAAGCATCAGTTGACACTAATGGTGGATCTGTATCTTCCGCTCCCAATGTCGATATGATAGATGATGACTATTTTGTCATATGGAAAGATGATGGTGATTTGTCTGAAAGACTAAGTGGTACAGATGCTGTCATCTTTAGAGGATACGTAGACGGTGTTTGGAACGACGCTGTTATGATAAAGTCTAATAATGGTGAAACAACTGAAATTTATTCTTCTCCTAGAATAAAAGCTACTGAAAGTGGAATATTTGCTGCATGGGTAAAAGATTTAGGAAGCGAAGTGATAGAGGCTGCTTATAGTACAGACGATGGTGAAACTTGGTCTGATACATATGAGATTGAACCAGGTAATTCACATTACTTGATTTATGATTTTGATTTTACTATGGATGACGATGGTACAATCCATTTAGTGTGGTCATCGATAAAAGATTCTGGAGATATAGAATACAATGTGTTTTATCAACGTTCTGATGACTTTGGAGCTACATGGGAGGATGAGATTCAAGTTTCCGGTGAGGACAGTGATACCAGTATTGGTTCAAGAATTAGTTTCAGTGGATCTAATGTTTATGTAGCTTGGGAGCAATATGACAGTGACGATGCAATTTACAGGACAGTATTTGCTAAATCCTCTGATGGCGGAGATTCATTTGGTGATGCAGACACATTAAGTAATACAAACTCTGTTAGTGAGATAGCAATTACCTCTCATAGTAGTAATGTGGTTGTAGCATGGATTGAAAGTAATGACAACGGAGAAAGTATAATCAAAGCAAGAAACTCCGCGAACTCTGGAAACTCTTTTTCAAATGAAAATATTGTAGGTAGTGCTGACGGTTCAACATCTTCCTTTGTCGAGGCTACAAACGATGGAAGTTCTAATTTTTACATCTCATGGATGAGGTTAGGAAACGAACAACCAAGGAAAATTGAGTGTGCTAGAAGTGCTAATTCAGGTAGTTCTTGGAACACACCTGTTAATGTTGACGGAATTGACAACGATGATGAAAATGAATTCAGAGCCTCCCCTTCCATTAGTGCTAACAGTGATCGTGTGATTATGTTTTGGTCTGAAACTAATTCTGAAAGTGGATCTTCAAGCGACCAGGATATTGTATATTCCACAAGCACAAATGATGGAACAAGTTGGTCAGATTATGCTGATGTTTCTGAGCATTATTATGAAGCTGACTCAGGACTACCGGCATTAGCCCATTCTGGAGACTACATTTATCTTGTATACCTAGATAACGGGGACAATGATCAAGTTAACGAACCTAACGGCAATGATGCAGATGATAGAGACGGAGACATATATTTTCAAAGATCTGACGACGAAGGAGAAACTTGGGAAGCTCTAAAAGTATTATCATTATTTGATGATGATGAAGAAAATGATCTTGATTACACATCAATTCTTCTTCAATACAGAACAGACATAGCTGCTACTGGAAGCTATGTTCATGTGGCATGGATTGATTATGATTCCTATAACGGGGGTTATGATATAATATACACTAAATCAAGTAATAACGGTAATTCGTGGTCCGAACCTGAAAGTATTTCTACAGCTTCATCTCCTGGCGGAGTTACTGTTGCAGCCTCAGGTTCTAATATTGTGATTTCTTGGGTAGATTTTGGTGATGTTTTTTATGTAAGTTCAAGTAATAACGGCGATTCTTGGTCATCGAAAGTTGAATTTGAAAGTTTAAGCAGCAGCTTAAACTACATGCCTGAACTAATATTTAACGAAGGCAGATTTCACGCAATTTGGACAAACACAGTATCGGGCCAATCTGTGCAATATACATCGAGCGAAGACGGAGTGGATTGGTCAGATACAGTGTACATCAACACAGGCGGTAAATCTGGAATATCGTATACTCCAGTAATAAGTGCTGATGGTCCTAAATTGTATGCTGCATGGTCTGATAGTGGTAATTATGATGGAGACTCTTCTTCTGATTATGATATTGTTGGTGCTATTTCTAAAGACAACGGGGAGACTTGGGAAGAAGATAAATTATTCATTGATACTAGTACAAGTACAACGTATTACTTGCCTAGTTTAGCCAGTGGTTCTGGCTTTACATATCTATGCTATCAAAATATAATTGGTGGTTCCTATGATTACTATTTCACATTTACTCAAGATGATGGGGCATCTTGGTCTGATTCATATAAGGTAACAGATTACGATGACAATGCACTATCTGTTAAATACCATCGAATGGACGTAATGGTCTCAGATAAAACTTATTTTGCATTTACTGAAGAGACAGATATTTCAGGTGGTGAAAGGACCGACGACAATATCTTTGTAAGAAAAACTCTTAGTGAGGATTACCCAGAAGACCCATACGTAAAAATTACAGGCTCAAAAAATTGGGAATGGGCTGGTGAACTAAACCGTGACAATTCACCACAAGTATGGAGTGATACACTAGACTCTCCAGGAGCTTCAAAATCTTTTACTGACTCACTGAATGAAATTTTAGAAGAAAAATTACTGAATGGAGATACTTTAGTTGATGAACATGGAGTTGAGATGACTGAAATTATACTGACAATAGGTAGTGGTTCTAAAGGTACTGTCGGATTTAGTGAGCTCAATATTGAATACGATGTGAAGATCGACATTGTCTCAGAAGAACTTATTGACGCATTAAATGCTCAAATTGACAACACAGACGGAGATACTGCTGAAGTTAACATAGTCGCAAATTCTGAAAGTCCAGGTAGACTAACCTTTTCTGATTTAGATATTATAACTACAGATGCAGATTTATCTCTGGATTCTTTATCTATAAATGGAGATTTGGTTGAAGGAAATACGGTAACCATATCCGTTGAAATTACTAACAATGGTGAAGGAAATGCAAGAGTAGATTTGCAATTTAGGAAAGACGGCTCAGTCATTAAAACTAAAAGTTTTGAAGATATTACAGGAGGAAGCTCGCAAACTGTGAGTACCACTTGGGAAGATATTCCATCTGGGACCCATGAAATTGAAGTAGAGATTATAGGTTCTACACCGAGCGATAAGAGCCAAGGTTCAGAAGATAAAGTTTCTACATCAATAACCGTTACCGAATCTTCTCCAGATATAAGCTATGATTTCGAGTTTGGTAACACATTAATTGAAAATATTGAGGAAGACTGGTCATTAGAATTGACCAATGACGGCGAGAAATATGGAGAAATTGTGGCTAGGCTATACTGGAATGAAGAAGATGAATCTAATATGATATCTGAAACACCACAGACTAAAATTGAAGTGGATGAAAGTAAGACTTTTTCTGGAAAACTAACTCCAATGAGCTCGAATGACATACTAATTCTAGTAGTAGAAGATGTAACTAAAGGAGAGCTACTCAATGAGATTATCGATACCGATGTTAAAAAGCTCCCAGATCTAGCCATAAGCAGGATTGTTTGGGTTGATGATAAGGATCCTAGTGCAGAAAGTAATGAAATTCTTTCACTAAGTGATGGATCTGTGGCCTACGCGAAGATCTATGTAGATAACAAAGGTTCATTTGACGTTCAAGCAACTGCTGAACTAAAATTAACTAAAGCTGGAAAAGATTTACAAGTTAATTACGACGGAGTTGTTGACAGTTACGGAATTATTAATTTACCTGCTGAACAAGAAACTGCTATTACATTCAATGGAAATTACCCTTCTGTTAGCTTTTTATCAGGAGGAAGTGCAGGTTTTACTGGATTTTGGAATATGGAAATCCAGATAAGTAATGTTTTAGCTTCAAATCCAAATGAACAACTATGGGATTCAGAAGAACTAGTCTTTAGTGATAATACACAAACAGTGAAAATTTCTACACCGCCTGTTCTCTCGGTTACCAGCTTTACAAGTAGTTCAACAGACATTAAGGAAGGACAAGCAGTCACTTTTACTATTTCAGTTAGTAATGACGGAGAGGCTACAGCTTCAGGAACTTTACTATTGATGCAATCTGGATCTACAAGAGCCACAGCAGATTTTACTGTCGATGGCTTTGGAACTAGTCAAGTCTCGATGGACTTTTCAGTTCCCAAAAACTACGATGGTGATTTGAATCTTAAAGTTAAAATCGATAGGGATTCTGTAGTGCCTGAATTAGCACCACAGGACGTCATAAGTGATGATTCAAAAGAAATTACCATTAGTGTAGAAGGCACATTGCCGACTAGTTCTGGAGGCGGAAGTGGCTCTAGTGACGATGGTGGGTCTGGATTGATAATGATTCTCGGAGGAGTATTCGTGTTACTTGTTGGAGGAGCAGGAGCATTTTATTTCATGAGAAGATCAGGTGACTCAGAAGATTCATCAGATCCTTTCGGAGGAGACACTCCTCCAGTTCCTGAGCAGCCTCCTGCAATGGCCCCCCCAGTACCACAACAACCACCTGCAGCAGCACCACCAGCTCCGCCAGTGCCACAGCAACCACCTGCTGCAGCACCTCCTGCTCCAGTTCCTGAGCAACCACCTGCGGCAGCACCTCCTGCTCCAGTTCCTGAGCAACCACCTGCGGCAGCACCTCCTGCTCCTGAACCCGCCTTGCTAACAATAACCGTTCCAGCTGGAGCTCAGCCAGGTCAACAAATACAGATCAAAGCTCCAGACGGTAGAATTGTTGCTGTAACTATTCCTGCAGGCTTGCAAGAAGGTTCTCAATTTCAAGTAAAAGTATAGGTTTAACGACGTAACTGCCGTTTTTCTTATATAGACCATTTTAGGTGATGACGAACCCTGACCAGTACATTACTGTAACCAGGACCCGCTTATGCGGTTGCAACAACTTCGGCGAACTCCGGATTTTGTGATGGATTATTTCCGTTGTTGCAGACATATTATGGAGATGATAATACCCTTACATTAGGCTATCATCTGACATTCGAAATCGAAAGCGAAACTAGTGCAGTCAATCCGACAATTCTAGTAAAAAATTAATATACTCATAGTGTGCTTTGAAAGGAAAAACTTCGGTTGATCCTGCCGAAGGCTACTGCTATTGGAGTTCGATTAAGCCATGCGAGTCTAAGGGGTACTTGTACCCCTGGCATAATGCTCAGTAACACGTGGATAATCTACCCTTAGGTGGGGCATAAACCCGGGAAACTGGGGCTAATTCCCCATAGATACAGAACGCTGGAATGCCTCTGTATTCAAAGCTCCGGCGCCTAAGGATGAGTCTGCGACCTATCAGGTAGTAGTCAGGGTCACGACCTGACTAGCCAACGACGGGTACGGGGTGTGAGAGCACTTGCCCGGAGATGGTTTCTGAGACACGAAACCAGGCCCTACGGGGCGCAGCAGGCGCGAAAACTTCGCAATGCGGGAAACCGTGACGAGGGAACTCCAAGTGTCTATGCAATGCATAGACTGTTTTTCAGCCTAAATAGCTGTTAGAGTAAGGGGTGGGTAAGACCGGTGCCAGCCGCCGCGGTAACACCGGCACCCCAAGTGGTAGCCACTATTATTGGGCCTAAAGCGTTCGTAGCCGGTTTAGTAAATTCTTGGGTAAATCGTACAGCTTAACTGTGCGGATTCCGGGGACACTACTAGACTTGAGACCGGGAGAGATTAGAGGTACTTGCAGGGGAGCGGTGAAATGTTGTAATCCTGCAGGGACCACCAGTGGCGAAGGCGTCTAATCATAACGGCTCTGACGGTGAGGAACGAAACCCTGGGGCGCAAACGGGATTAGATACCCCGGTAGTCCAGGGCGTAAACGCTGCTGACTTGGTGTTGGAGATCCTACGAGGGTGTCCAGTGCTGGCGCGAAGGTATTAAGTCAGCCGCCTGGGGAGTACGGTCGCAAGACTGAAACTTAAAGGAATTGGCGGGGGAGCACTGCAACGTGTGGAGCGTGCGGTTTAATTGGATTCAACGCCGGAAAACTCACCGGGGGCGACGGTTACATGAAGGCCAAGCTGATGACTTTGCCTGATTTTCCGAGAGGTGGTGCATGGCCGCCGTCAGTTCGTACCGTAAGGCGTTCTGTTAAGTCAGATAACGAACGAGACCTCCGTCACCATTTGCTATCTTCTTCTCCGGAAGGAGAGCACTATGGTGGTACCGCCGCTGTTAAAGCGGAGGAAGGAGGGGGCAACGGTAGGTCAGTATGCCCCGAATCTCCCGGGCTACACGCGCGCTACAAAGGGCAGGACAATGGGCTTCGACACCGAAAGGTGAAGGCAATCCTGAAACCTGCTCGTAATTCGGATTGAGGGCTGCAATTCGCCCTCATGAAGCTGGAATACGTAGTAATCGCGGGTCAACATCCCGCGGTGAATATGCCCCTGCTCCTTGCACACACCGCCCGTCAAACCACCTTAGTTGGGTCTGGACGAGGGTTTGTCTTCTGACACGCTCGAATCTGGGTTCAGCGAGGAGGGTTAAGTCGTAACAAGGTATCCGTAGGGGAACCTGCGGATGGATCACCTCCTAAGATTTAGGGTTGGCTGCCTAGCGCTAAATTGATTTCGAATGTCTACTCCATATTTTTATATCACATTTCTGAAGCAATATCATAAAAAGGTAGTCTGGTAGACTACTTTGTGAGCTCAGAATCTCTTGAGAAATATGAATTTAAACAATCTCTAGAAAGAATTAAAAATTACAAGGGGCATGCTACCGAGCTAGTAAGTCTCTATATTCCACCAGAAAGGAAGATATATGATGTGCAATCATATTTGCGAAACGAGTCATCACAATCTGCTAACATTAAATCTAAAACTACTAGAAAAAATGTAAGTGCAGCTATAGAATCTATTACATCTAGATTAAAACTTTTCAAAGAATTGCCGGAAAATGGTGTAGTTTTCTTTGTTGGTCATGTTTCTAAAGGCGGAAACCAAACAACAATGATTCAAGAAGTTGTGGTCCCTCCTGAACCTTTGCCCACTTTCATGTATAGGTGTGATTCAAGCTTTTTCCTTGAACCTTTAGAAGGTCTGGGTGAGGTAAAAACTCAGTTTGGTTTAATTGTCATTGATCGATCTGAGGCCGCGCTTGGAATTTTGCGAGGAGCTAATATCAAAACATTGAAACATATGTATTCACAAGTTCCTTCTAAACATGGAAAGGGAGGACAGTCGAAACAAAGATTTGAGCGTCTTATAGAGGAAGCTGCGCATGAATGGTACAAGAAAGTGGCTCATTCAGCAACTGAATGTTTTCTTGGAAATAATGTTGAAGGCATTCTAATTGGTGGACCTGGTGCCACAAAGGATTATTTTATCAAAAGGGAATACCTTAATCACGAACTTCAAAAAATAGTCATTGATTCCTTTGATACTGGGTATACTGATGAGACAGGATTAAGAGAAATTGTTGAGAGAGGATCTAACCGTTTATCTGAAGTCCAACTAGTTAAAGAAAAAAATATAATGAATAGATTTATGAAAGAGGTATTGTCAACAAAAGGTAATTTGG
>Ga0208127_1001662_pt1 | contig 10974 bp, 9 predicted proteins | sample ETNtaG_6_FD_185751 | JGI IMG/M metagenome (GOLD analysis project Ga0208127, IMG submission 185751) | Marine microbial and viral communities from oxygen minimum zone, Eastern Pacific Ocean - ETNP201306SV45 (SPAdes) (version 2) | ecosystem: Environmental > Aquatic > Marine > Oceanic ...
ATTTTTTAATAGGTCTTTTGACAAACCAGAAATAGCAATCGATCCTTCCTCGATTACATATGCTCGGTCAGCTATAGAAAGAGATTGCGTCACATTTTGTTCGACCAACAAAACGGTGAGGCCATTATCACTAATTTTTTTTATTAATTCGAACATTTGTTCTACCAATAAAGGGGAAAGACCCAAGGAGGGCTCATCAAGTAATAGAAGGCGTGGATCACCCATTAGCCCACGGCCGATAGCAACCATCTGCTGCTCACCGCCCGAAAGTGTTCCAGCAGTTTGGCTTATTCTCTCAGAAAGCTTTGGGAAAATTTCTAAAACTTTTTCCAAATTAACAGATCGGTTATTCTTTCCACGTCGATAGGACCCTAATTCTAAATTATCTCTTACAGTAAGATTAGGGAAAAGTTTTCTGCCTTCAGGAACATGAATTAAACCCATATCAACTATTTCTTCAGGCGACTTGTTCGAGATTACTTCATCCTCAAAAAATATTTTACCATCGTTAGGCTTGATCAGGCCTGACATACAATTGTTTAAGGTTGTTTTACCAACGCCGTTACTACCGAGTACTGCTACAACCTCACCTTCTTTAATTTCCAGCGAGATATCTCTTAAAACCTCAACCAGACCATAACCTGCGGCTAAGTTTTCAACTTTAATAAGACTCATCCACCCTCCGCCATAGCTTCAGCAGCACCATGTCCTAGGTAAGCTTCAATCACTTGTGGGTTTTCAGCGACAGAAGAGGGAGTGCCACTAGCAATAAGTTTTCCATCATTGAGAACATAGGTACGATCCGATAAATTCATAACTGCTTTCATAACATGCTCAATAAGGAAAATGGTGACGCCGCGATCTCTTATCCCTTTAATAACTTTTACGATATCATCAATTTCTGTTGGATTTAATCCGGCCATTACTTCATCAAGAAGAAGAAGCTTCGGATCCGTTGCAAGCGCCCGAGCCAACTCAAGACGTTTTCGCCCTGCTACCGTAAGCCCATCGGCGCCTTGATTTAATAATGAAGTCATACCAACAACTTCAGCAACTTCCTCTGCTTTTGTTCTGGCGAGATCAGTATCAGAAGTATTACTGTATGCACCAACCATAATGTTTTGTAGGGTCGTCAAACCGGCAAATGGTTGAGTTATTTGAAATGTCCTTACCATCCCAAGTTGACAAATTTGGTGAGGCTTCATCCCTAAAACAGAAGCATTTTTGAAATCTATTCTACCCTCGTCTGCCTTCAAAAACCCTGCCACCATTGCAAATAAAGTTGTTTTACCTGCTCCATTTGGTCCAATTAATGAAACAATTTCTTGTTCATTGACCTCTAAGTCCACTGATGAAACCGCTACTAATCCACCAAATCTTTTTGTTACGTTATTGACTTTCAGCACGTTAAGGGTCCTCACGCGATGTTTTTTTATCAAGCGAAGTAGAGTCTGATTTCTTTTCTTTTTTCTTAAATGCTCCTATTAATCCATTTGGCAGATATCCAATGATAACTATTAATATCAGACCATATACGATAAGACTTAGGCCTGGCGTATCGATAAAATGGCGTGCTATTTCATTAACTGTATGCAAAACAAAAGCGCCAACTAAAGGCCCAAAAATTGTACCCATCCCGCCAACTATTGTTACCAAAAGCATTTCAACTGAAAGATGTATGGAATATGCTATCGGAGGATCCAGATAGAGATACTTTTGAGCATAAAAAGTTCCTGCTGCACCACCCATAGCACCCATTATCATAATTGCGTAAATTTTGCATTTTAAGGTATTAATTCCTAATGCTTCAGCAGCATCTTCATTTTCTCTAATGGCCACAAGTTGAGCGCCAAAGCGCGATCTTTCAAGCCAGTACACGATTGCAATAGAGATAAACATTAAAATTAATGCGAAGTAGTAGAAACCAACTGGGGTTTCAAATTGTAAATTGCTTAGACCGGGAGCATAGGTGAGAAAGAGGCCAACGCCGCCACCTGTGAATTCAACTGAGTTTGCCAGCACTCTTAATAATTCAGCAAAAGCCAATGTGATCAGCGCAAAGTAAGAACCTCTGAGACCAGACCTAAAAGACATATAGCCAACGATCAGACCTAAAAAAGCACCGCCTAGTATCGCTAAAAAAATTCCAAAAATAGGAGGAAAACCAAATGTAGTTAAAAGAATTGAAGAAACATAAGCACCGGTTCCAAAAAACATAACACCACCAAAGGAAAACTGGCCGGCATAGCCACCCAAAATATTCCACGACTGACCTAAATAAGCAGTAAAAAAAATCAAAGTAAGTACGTCGATATAAAATCGGCTACTTATAAAATAAGGCAATATGATCAGCGCCAATGCCCCCATAAACAGAAAATACAGATGATTTCGAAAGTTAGTCATTACACCTTACTCCCGAACAAACCGGTTGGTCTAAATATCAGAATAAGAATGAAGATTAACGATATCCCTATTTGGCCGAGGCTTTCTCCTAATAAAAGACCGCCAACAGACTCAGTAATTCCTATTATAAAACCGCCAACAAGTGCTCCCACAACGCTGCCCATACCTCCAAGTACAACAATGGTGAAAGCCACTAGAACAAAAATGTTACCAGTGTAAGGATCTACATAAAATATAGGTAACATCATGCAGCCAGCAGCACCTAAACAAGCTATGCCAATTCCAAAAGTCACAGCAAAAATACGCTCAACATTTATACCAACGAGCCTTGCGCCTTGCCTTTCCTTTGCGACGGCCCGTATTGCACGCCCCATATCCGTAAGGCTCATCGCAGCCCAAAGAACAGCACACATCAATAAAGCCGCAAAAAATGATATGACTTTTGGATATGAAAGATACATAAAGCCTAAATCAAAGGCTTCAAAACCATAAGACAAATTTACAGTTTGCTGATCACCACTAAAGAAAAATAAAGCCCCGTTCTCAATAATAATTGATAAACCAAGAGTGATCAAAAGTATATTTTGGTCTTTTCCTTTTGCTAGAGGGCCTATTCCATACCTGTAAATCATATAACCAAATATACCCGCACAAGGGGTAACGATAAGTATCGAGACATATGGATCGATGTTAAATAAATGAAACAAGAAAAATGCTGCGTATAAGGCCAACATTAGCATGGCACCATGCGCAAAATTAATAATGTGTAAAACGCCATAAATTAGCGTCAAACCTAAAGCTACAAGCGCATAGATAGCCCCATACATAAGACCATTTATAATAGCAGCAGGAAGCATTGAAAGTGAGGCTGAAATCATAGAAAAATTTGCCTGTTGGAAAAAGAGACAGGCGGCCTTATGACCGCCTGTTTTTTAAATTGTTAAGTGCGAGGAAAAACCGCTTTAGCCGAAGCGTATTCGGATGGAGCAATAATTTGCACGTCACCTTTTTGTGCCTGAATAGCAACAGCTCTCGATCCCATATTTTGACCATTAACCATCTCAGTTTTTCCATATGGCATGAAGTCAACATCGATAGTAGAGCTAGCTAGAGCAGCATTGACAGCATCTTTATCTGTGGTTCCTGCACGCTCGAAACCATCAGCCAAAAACATGACAGACATGTAAGCGCAGTAAACTTCAAAAGTGAAATAATTACCATCAGCCTCTGTTCTGGCTCTCATTGCCTGTCCTGAAGCGGAGCTGGGGTTGTACCAATGGTTCACATCAATCATATTTTCAGCAATCTGAGGAAGGTCATCAACAAACTTAAAGTTAAAACCACCTCCAAGAACTGAGTAACTTGCCATAAAATCAACTCGCTGCTGACGTAATGTTTTGGCTAGCAAAACATATTCGCCAGGATAGTTAATTGGCATAACAATATCTGGTTTTGCTGACTTTATTCTAAGAGCTACATTATCGAAGTTACGTGTTGGATTTGCGTGCTTAATTGTATCAATAACCTGAATATTATGTTCTTTTAGGGCTTCTGTCATTAGCTTAGCAGTACCAGTTCCAAATTCTGATTCCTCATGAACGATAATCACTGTTTTTGCTGGGTTGCCGGCTAAGCGATTTATCTCACCAAGATTAGTTGCGGCATCACGAGCAATTCGGCCATATCCGTCAGCCATTCTAAATACATTTGAAAGTCCACGCTGAACCAGCTTATCGGAAACGCCAACATCCACTGAAAATGGAATATTGTATTTAGCGGCAGCGGCTGATGCTGCAAGACCAACAGCTGACTGATAGCAGCCTTGAATTGCATGAACTCCAGCCTCATTCATCTTTTCGACTTCTGCTGCGCCAATCTCAGGCTTTGTCTGTGAGTCACCTAAAAGTGCTTCTAACTGAGCTCCACCCATAGACTTTATACCACCAGCGGCATTTATATCAGCTATAGCCATTTGGGCTCCGTAACGAAGTTGTGCTGCCGGATACGCTGCCCATCCCGTTGCTGGATGAATCAAGCCTATTTTCACATTGCTAGCAGCCTGAGCAATCCATGGCGTTCCAACACCAGCGGTTAATGCGACAGTTGCAGCTGTGCCTCCCAAAAAATTACGTCGAGAGGTATTCTTTTTTAAAATTGATTTACTCATAGTCTTCTCCCTTTAATAATACTTTTTTATAAGAACTGTTTCATCTTTACTTAAAGTAAATGATATAATGTGAAGGATACGCAAGCTTTATTGTTTACCATTAAATTTTTAGTAGCCACCGTTAGAGATGAAAATGGAAAGTACAGTTAAAAATTTTGCAAATTTTATAGGGAATTCAGTGAATATTGAAATCCCTGAGGAGGCATATCGCTCTGCTAAACTAATTGTCGCAGATTGCCTTGCGGCGATAGTAGGCGGCATGGCAGAGCCAGAAATGTGCAAACTCACCGAATCTGAAATCGGAAGTGATGGAAACTTCTTTAAAGCTCTGGAGAATAGAAAAAAGATTACTGAGGAAAATATTAGTTTTGTTTTAGGGACTGCTGGTACAGTTTTAGAGATGGACGAAGGACATCAATTTGCCAAAGGCCATCCTGGAATGCATGTTTTCCCAGCCCTACTGTCTGCAGCATCTAACCAAGATATTTCAGGTAAAGAGTTTTTAAGGGCTTTTATAATGGGTTATGATGTTGGTGCGAGAGTAGGTTTGGCCTCCAACCTTAATCCAAACATGCACCCACACGGTACCTGGGGAGGCCTAGGGGCTGCAGCAGGATTAGCTGTAATACATAAAATGAATTCCCAAAAAGCTGAGGAATATCTCAATATTGTTTCAAGTCTGACATTAGCGACGAGCAGAAAGACTATGTTAGAAGGGGCAACCGTGAGAAACTCATATGCTGGCATCTCCAACAAAATGGCTCACGTTGGACTAATGTTATTAAAAGCTGGTTTTACCGGTGAACAAGATGGTATCAAATCAATATTTGATGGTGTTGTATCTAGTAAATTTGATGACGAGAGTGCGCTTGAATTACTTGGCCAAAGATTTGAAGTAACTAGAAATTATTTTAAACTCCATGCCTGCTGCCGCTACAATCATGCGGCATTAGATGCTTTATGGAAAATTATTAAACTTCACAGTGAAGTAAAAAAAGTAAATGAAATTAGAAAGGTTGAAGTCCAAAGTTACAATCTTGCTGCAGAACTAAAAGATCAAAACCCACGCAACGTCCTAGCGTGTAAATTCTCTGTCCCATTTGCATTAGCAACGACATTAGTAAACTTAGATTCTGGAGTACTAAGCTTCACAGAAAGTATGCGTACAAATGAAAAAATCCAAAAACTCTGTCAAAAAATCACTGTAATTGAAGACAAAAAGATGACAGAAAAAACTCCCAACTTAAGGCCAGCACTTGTCAGAGTTTTTATGTCGGAAGGAACTACTTTTGAGGCTCACGTCTCAACTAACAGGGGCGATTGGCAAGATCCATATTCTGAAGACGAACTAAAGCAAAAATTTCTCAGTCTTACGAAAAGGCTTTGGTCAGAAAAAAAAGCACTTAATGTGCACTCATATTCTCAAAATCTGGAGAAAATTCCATTGGATGATTTCATAAAATGCATAATAAATTGAATAGTGTGTACTCACCAGCTTAAAATCTAAAGTAAAAGCTACGAATTTTTTTAAATCTGGCTTTAAAAGACAGAAAATAGGAATGTTTTGAATGCCAGACCAAACTCTACTTTTAAAAAATGCTGATGTTTTATGTACTATGTCAGAGCCAAATGAAGATGAAAATCACGTAGAAAGTGAAATTAAAGGTGGTGGCCTTTTTGCACGTAATGGTATCATTGAGGCTGTTGGAGAGAGCAGCTCTTTACCCAAAATAGCTGACACAATCATTGACATGAAAGGGCATGTTGTAATTCCAGGAATGGTTAACACCCACCATCATCTGTTTCAAAACTTAACCCGTGCCGTACCAGAGGCGCAAAACTCAGAACTTTTTGGTTGGCTAAAAACACTATATCCTATCTGGAGCAATATTGGACCAAAACATGTTTATTGGTCTACCGCTCTAGGATTGGCTGAACTTGCCTTGAGTGGGTGCACCACTTCTTCTGACCATCTCTATATTTATCCTAATGGGGCTAGATTAGATGACTCTTTGTCTGCTGCTGCAGACATTGGTGTTAGGTTCCATGGAACGAGAGGATCAATGAGTATAGGAGAGTCGCAAGGTGGGCTCCCACCTGATAGTTTGACAGAGAAAGAGACTTATATCCTCTCGGAAAGTCAAAGACTAATTGAAACATATAACGATAATAATCGTTATGCCATGCAGAGGATTGCACTAGCGCCCTGCTCTCCATTTTCTGTAAGTATAGATTTAATGCGAGAAAGCGCTGAGATGGCGCGTTCCTATGGGGTGGGTTTGCACACCCACCTAGCGGAAAATGTAGAAGATATAGAGTATGGTCTTCAACAATTTGGGATGCGGCCTGGCGAATATATTGAAGCTGTCGGATGGACTGGAGACGATGTTTGGCATGCCCATTGCGTTCAGCTTAACTCAGAAGAGATTAATTTATTTGCAAAAACAGGAACAGGTATCGCGCATTGTCCCTGCTCCAATATGCGACTTGCGAGTGGAATAGCCCCCGTTAGGCAAATGTTGGATAGTGGCGTAAAAGTTGGCCTTGGTGTTGATGGCTCTGCCTCTAATGACAGCGGAAACATGTTGAATGAGGCCCGCCAAACTATGCTTTTACAAAGAGTAAATTCCAAAGCTAGCTCTATGACTGCTAGGGAGGCATTAAAGGTTGCCACCAGAGGTGGCGCATCCGTTTTGAATAGAGATGATATTGGTGTGCTCGCACCAGGTTATGCTGCTGACATAACAGCTTTCAAGAGAAATAATGTTGATTTCTCAGGAAGCGATTGGGATCCTGTTGCATCTTTAGTATTTTGCGGTCCAGGGAAGGCAAATTATACGATCATCAATGGAAAAATAATAGTTAGTGAAGGGCAATTGACCACTATCCCTATGGAAAAACTTATCCATGAACACAACACGCTATCCCATAATTTGATTAATCTATAGACAATGTATTTTTATTGACAACTGACCAACAGCTCACAGAGCTCCCAATCTCTAGGCTTCTGATGCTCGAGGTTATTTTAGCTGATAACATCTATATTGTGCCTCTGAAACTATAATGCACACTGGGCTAGTAACCAATTTTTAAAAACAGTGGCAGATTTAGACAGAGGCACTCCTTCAGGTATCCTCAAATAATATGAAAATGAAGTTTCGTATACACGATTGAATGGGTTTACAAGCGCCCCAGTTTCAAGCTCACTAAGCACCATGCTCTGCGGAATAAGAGCAACCCCAAGACCATTCACTGCCGAACTAAGTTGAAAATGTGGCTCTTGTGGAAGCAAATTCTCATGAGATTTTGGGGGAACCAACTGATTCAATTCAAACCACTCTCGCCACCTTGACTCATCGTCAACATGAAGTAACGCGCGATACTGTAAATCAGCTTCATTATATATAGGGTTTTCGCGTAAATAGTCAGGACTACATACCACAACCATTTTTTCTGGCCACAAACGGATTGACTTAAAACCCGTCCAACTCCCATGCCCCCAGATTATCCATAAATCAACAAACTCACTTGGTCTTTCCATGTCCACAAAAGTGTTATTTTGACTCCTAAATGACAGTTGGGTACTCGGGTGCGTATCCCAGAAATTACCAAGACGAGGTGATAGCCAACGACTTGCAAATAAAGGTAGTATTGCAATTTTTACAATTTCAGTTTGCCCCGAAGCTTGATCTAAACCAGCTTGGATTGAGCGTAGTCCGCTTGTTACGTGGGAAGCGAGAACTTCACCACTCTTAGAAAGAGTCAAACCACTACGGCTTCTATCAAAAAGGACGGTATTCAACTCATCTTCCAATTTTTTTATGTGGTAGCTAACAGAACTCTGGCTTATTAATAGTGAGTTCGCGGCTAAAGTAACACTTCTGAGACGCGATACCTCATTAAATACCTGAACAGAGTTAAGATTTCTGATTTTATTCATATGGAATCGCTTTCATTAGAGAAGTTATGATATCATATCTAATAATTAGATATATTAAATATATTTTATATGAAAATCCTTCGAAAATGTACTGTTATACGTTTAGACACAATCGAATCTTTATATGTGTCTTGTAGGTGAAATTTAGTCTTTTGAAACTCAGAAAAGGCTAAAATCTATCCTCCAAGCGGTGAAAGAAATGTAACATTATCAGGAGTAAAAAATGACAACCACCATTGGATTTATCCGTAAGTTTGGATTGATTATAAGCACTTCACTGGCTACTATAGCTTTTTGTTCTGTTGGCACGGCAGAAACAACATTTGAAAAAATCAAACGGTCTGGGCAGGTTACCGTGGGAACCGAGGCAGCCTTCCCTCCTTTCGAGTTTGTGAAAGACGGCAAGATCGTTGGTTATGGTAAAGACATACTTGATATTATTATTGCTGATCTTGGCGTTGAATTGAACCAGTTGGATCTGCCATGGCAAGGAATTCTGCCTGGCGTGCTAGCCGGTAAATTTGATTTTGTAGCGACTAGCGTCACTATCAAGCCGGACCGAGCAACAAAGTATGCTTTTACAGTGCCTATCGCTGAAGGTACGACTTGGGTAATGAAGCGAAAGGGTGACAATAGCATTATGAGTGTAGACGACATGTCTGGTAAAATAATAGGTACCCAGCTTGCTTCAGGAAATGAGGCTGCAACAAGAGCATATCAGGATGATATGGTTGCAAGGGGGCTAAAGGAATTTGGAGAATTGAAGCTGTTTACAAGCTATCCGGAAGTTACCCTAGCATTGGCTAACGGAACTCTGGACGCAGCAGTGCAAAATCTTCCTAATTTGGCGGTAATAATAAAAAATCAGCCTGATATGTTTGAGCTTGTAGGTCCTATCACTGATACCAGTTACTTAGCTTGGGTTACGCGCCCAGAGGACACTGATTTACGCGATTATTTGACGAGTAAGATTTTGGAAATCCGTGATAGTGGTAAAATTGACGAACTGCAGGATAAATGGTTCGGCTTTAGAATGGAAATTCCAACTGACGGTTATCTGCCTGATGGAGCACTTTAGCGGTAATAACGGCCAGCCACTGCATTTCTGCACAAATGCAGTGGCTAATCATTAAACAGCATACTAGAAAAATTTGATTAAGCTAGGTGAGCAATTACCGGAGATAAATAGCAGTGAAATTTGATCTCAACTATACTTTTGATGCATTACCTCGACTACTTGAAGGGTCGCTGATAACGTTGCAGATTTCTTTGCTTGGATTTGCCTTTAGTTTGGCATTGGGAACCCTTTTGACAGTTGTTAGAACGGTATCAAAATCTAGAATTATAGGCGCGTCTATTTCAATCTACATAAGTTTTATCCGAGGAACTCCAATTCTAATACAGATTTTTCTAGTTTATTATGTGTTGCCAGTTGTCGGCATAAATATTGGCCCAATTGCGGCCGGAATAATTGCGCTAACACTAAATAGCGCCGCCTTTGTCATTGAAATATTGCGTGGTGGGTTAGCCTCAGTGTCCAGAGGCCAATTTGAAGCAGCACGATCGCTGGGTATCGGAGGTTTTACGCTATGGTTTAAGGTTATACTGCCACAGACATTTATGGCATCTATCCCACCGCTTGTGAATGAATTTACCCAAGTACTAAAAGCCACAGCTCTTCTATCAACCATCACGGTTGTTGAACTAATGCGTGTATCTCAACAAATATACAGCAGTAATTACCACCCAGTCGAAGTTCTAAGCGGAGCTTTCGTTATATATTTTATTATGTGTTTCATTGTCAGCCAAAGCGCCTCTGGGCTAGAGGCTAAATTTGCTGTTAAGCGAGTCTAAAATCAAATGCTCATAGATTTTTCAATCTTCATAGATTACGCTCCCGCACTACTTTTGGGCTTTTGGATGACTATAAAAATTGTCATTGGGGCGATTCTTTTAGGGATGCCATTTGGTCTAATTTTGGCTTTGGGTAGACGTTCACGGCTAAAAATCATACGATTATCAGTCATTAGTTTTATTGAGATTTTCCGTAATACACCTTTCATTATTCAGGTATTTATGTTTTTTTACGTCCTTCCGTTTTTCGGTTTGCGTTTGTCAGCTGAGTACATAGGGGTATTAGCTCTGGCCGCTTTTGGCAGCGCTTATTTTGCGGAAGTTATCCGTAGCGGCATCGACGCAGTACCTAAAGGTCAATTTGATAGCGCGCGCGCAGCTGGTATGTCTGATTGGCAGGTCATGCGTTACATAATATTGCCACAGACGCTACCCATAATATTGCCTGCGATGACTAATCAGACCTTATCACTGGTGAAAGAGTCAGCAATCTTGTCAACGATCACAGTAGGTGAACTAACTATGGCTGCTATAACTGTGCAAGGAGCAACCTTTCGACCCTTCGAGGCATTCATAATGGTTGCCATTCTGTATTGGGGATTAAACGAAA
>Ga0208127_1001664_pt1 | contig 10960 bp, 8 predicted proteins | sample ETNtaG_6_FD_185751 | JGI IMG/M metagenome (GOLD analysis project Ga0208127, IMG submission 185751) | Marine microbial and viral communities from oxygen minimum zone, Eastern Pacific Ocean - ETNP201306SV45 (SPAdes) (version 2) | ecosystem: Environmental > Aquatic > Marine > Oceanic ...
TTAAATGCAAACAGTTGAGCAGCTTGAAGCTCAACCTCGTTATATTGAACTAGGTTTTCTTCAGCAACTTTCTCATCTTCACTGTATGACCCACCTAAAGTAATTGCCCAAGTATCGTTGATTTGATACTCAGTCTGGAAATAAACGGCATATGCATCTGTCTTATTTTCAGTCTGCCATACAAAAGTTGTTCCAGGTGAAGGATTAGGACCATTCTTAAGAACAGCATTTTCTCCGTCCCAAGGTCCTGAAATAATACATACCTGAGTTAAAGCAGGATCAGAAAAATCTGGTACTGGTGCAAGTCCCAAAAGACTAGCAATACCACAACCAGTATCTCTAGCAGTATAAGGTCCTGCAGTGGTTGGGAAAGCTGGTACAGTTGGATTGGCTCCACCATACAAAGCAACAGCTGTTAGCATTTGTACTTGTCTGGAAGCCCCAGGGGCAGCAGCAGCAACAGCTGATCCATAATCAGCTGGTTGTGAATATCTTGCATCCCCATTTGGATTAAAGAAATCTAAGTCTTGATCGATTTCTTCATGATATTCGAATAATCCACCCACAAAACTCCAATCATCTGTTATGTCCCAGAAAAATTGAATTTCATGTTGATAGTTTTCATTCTCTTGCATCGCGTGGAATTGTTCGTCATAAAGCGGGTTACCTGTCCTGTCATCATCAGTAATTCTTGTGTACAGGTAATCTGTATACGAACCGATATATTTCACAGTTAAATCGTCTCTCGCATCCCAAGTATAGTTAACAGTTCCTGCTTGGTGATCAAAGTATTCATCGTTGTATCCATTAGTTGAAGTAACTAGATCATCACCATTCATTGAAGGAATGCTCTTACCATCGCCCAACATAGTAGCTGCAAGAATATTAGCGTCATACCCAAAAGCAAAGTTAGGACTAACACCAGTGCCTGCAAATAATGCAGGGTCAACACCTGGAACTAGGAATTGTCCAAATCTTTGAAGTCCTTTGTGGTTGAACTCAAATATTTCATAACCAGGAGTAGCACAATTCGCTACAGTTCTGTCAGTTAAGCTAGAACAAGGAGTATTAGGATCGACTGGTCTGTATCCATGGACCATCAGATCATTTCTTCTTACATTGCCTCCGTATTCGCTAGTTGTGAGTAGTCCGGCACCTTGAGCAGAACTGATAATTCTTCCATAACTTCTTTCGTTACCTCTCACATCAAGAGTATGGTTATCATTTTCCCATCTAAGCGCTAAAGTATAGTTTTCATCCTCGTAACTATCTAAGTCTTCACCAGCACCAAGATCTTTAATAACACCATCACGGCTTCTATTAACAACAATTAATCTGGCACTTAGGTTGTCAGTTAGGCCTCCATTAATGAATCCGTAGCCTTCAGCCATTCCATAACTTCCAACTAAAGTTCTTACTTCAGCAGCAAAATCCTGTGAAGGCTTTGCAGTTATAAAATTCACAGCTCCACCAATACTGTTTCTGCCATATAGAGTTCCTTGAGGTCCTCTTAGAATCTCAATTCTTTCAATGTCATAAAGTCCGTTATCAGTTGAAGCTATACCAAAGTCTACTGAGTAAGCACCATCAACGTAAGTTCCAACTCCTGGATCTCCTCCAAGTGCTCTAAACATCCTACCAATACCTCTAATAGAAATATCATAAGGTTGAATAGTTGTAGCAGGAATATAGTTCTGTAAATCTTCCTGGTTTCTTAAGTTAAGGGCTTCGATTAACGTAGAATCGAAAGCAGTAATTGAGATAGCAGTATCTTGAATAGAAGATGCCTGCCTCTCAGCGGTTACGATTACCTCTTCAATCCCTCCAGTATTTTCATCGTCAGAAAATACCAAGAAAGGAGTTAAGGCAAAAGTTAGGAAAAAGATTATCTTTTTCATGAAACCTCCCCAAAGTTTCATCAGTGAGCTTATCCTTAAGTTCTACTGAATAAGTTTTTTGTCCAAAAAAGTCCTTTTTTTGGAAAATATGACTATCAAAATACCTCTAATTTGGGAATCTATCAAGAAAAATCTAATAGAAAAAATAGGCCATACCAAAAGCAATAGTATTATTTATGGCATGTAAGATTATTGGCAAGCTAAGTGAGTTATAAGCCATCCTTATGTAACCCAGAAATATGCCGAAGATAAACAGGACTAATAAGATCAAGGGTTCATACTGAAAATGTATGATGGTCCATAAAAAGCTGCTAAGAGTAACTGCTCCCCATCCGCCTAATTGAGTTCTTTTCAGTTGAGAGAAAAGAAAACCTCTAAACAAAAACTCTTCAGCAATTGGAGCGACGATTATGACGGAAATGAGGCCAAGAATAATTGGATCTGATAACATAAAAGTGACAAATCCCTCAGGCATTTCTATATCCAATGCCCACATATAGATCTCTTCAAGTAATATGAATGCAAACAGCATTAGAGTTCCGTAGAAAATATCTCTTTTATTTATACTCAATGAACCTAGGTCATTTAGATCTATATTCCTCTTTTTCATCCTCCAGATAATGAAAGCAACTAGAGCTGTCATAGAAAAAATTGGTGTTAGGTTATCTGCTATCGGATGAAGCTTGACTTCACCTAGATAATTCATATCAACCAGAACAGGGTTTTGATAAACCCACTCTCCTAAGCTACCAACCAGTAATGCAAAAGGAACAGGTATTAAATTAAATGTCAGGAAGACAAATAGGATTGCCCACCAAGCACTAAAATATTGTGTTGAATTATCTGTGGTCATAAATAGATATTAAGACAAAGTGTCGCTAAATGAAAGGAAGTAGCCAAACATTCTTGCTTGGCTACTAAACTCTAGAAGGATTAAACCTTCATTCAATAAACTTTGGGGATAGTTTTTTGAACAGCATCACTCTACCTTGTCATTGTGACAAAGAAATTCACTAAAGTGACTTAATTGAAAACTTTGAAGTTTAAATATGCGAACCAAGTAATGTTTTAAAGTTTTCGGAATAAAACTTTGTTTTAATTTCCTCACTTACATCTGACATGGTTTGTTCAAATCTCTTAATAGGGTCATCTGTTCCCTCATGATGAGGGTAATCTGAAGCGAACATCATAAGGTCTGCCGCTCCATTATTTAATAACCAGCCGATATCCTCTCCAGGAAATGCAGTAACTTTAATATGTTTTTGAACGTACTCCGAAGGGAGTAATTCAACTTGAGATAAATCTTGCAATCTTCTAAAGGCTCTAAAGGATTGGTCTAAGTGTTTCATCCAAGAAATTATCCAGGACGCGCCTAACTCCACAACCCCAACACGTAGATTTGGAAATCTATTGAAAACACCATCAAAAATCATAGAAGCAAGAAATAATTCAGCACAGTAGCTTATGCCCATATAAGCGAGGGCATCTCTCGGAGCATCACCCTCTTTATGAGGTGGAACGGTGCCTCCATTGTTATAAAAAGATAAAGGAACAGGATCCCAACTATTATCTGCGCCTACGTGTAATGTAATGGCAATGTCATTTGCTTCAATTTCTCTCCAAACTTTATCGAAATCAGGATGAGTTGAGGCTTTTGCACCTTCTGGAGCAATCGTGTCAATCATGATGACGGAAAACCCATCTTTGATTGCTTGTTTTAAGAACTTCAATGCTATGTCTTCACCATAGGCAAAGGGAATATAAGCTGCTCCATGCATGCGTTTATCTACAGAACAAAAGGTAGCCATGCCTTTATTTAGAGCCTCTACACCACCTAGGATTATTTTTTGATCTTTAGCAGCTAATACTTGATCAAATGCACTTGTTGGAAAAACTATATGTGCCTTAAAACCCAAGAGATCATTAGCGAGTTTTCTTTCCTCAGCGTTAAAAGCTCCCAAGCCTTCCCAGCCTTTATGATTCCAAGTCATAAAATCTTTTTTTGCTTGCTCCAGTGCCGCTGAAGATGATTGCCTATTTTCAAAGTTTGCAATTGCCTTATCTATTCTTTCAAATACTTCTTTATCTCCTTCCACTATTGGTTCGAGATGTTCTTTTATGTCTTCTGAAGCAAAATCATAGATCCAATTCGGATGCTCCATCATGTGAGTGTCAGCATCGTAAATATCCTTTCTGTGAGCGTAAGTCATAAACTCTCCAATTTATTTGTTTCATCAGCAATTAAGATAAACTATAAACTACTTCTACAAATAATATAAAAATAAATGCAAGGTTATAAAAAGAATATACGACCGGTAGCCTTAGTGACAGGATTCTCATCTGGAATTGGCCTTGCTTATACAAAATATCTAGCTGAGAACAATTGGGAATTAGAATTGATAGCGCAAAACCCTGAAAAAGCCAAAAAGGCATTCGAATCTCTTTCCTATCCTCATTCGAGATATCATCTTTGTGACTTATCTAAACCAGAGGATTTAGATAATGTGGTCAAGGTAATAAAAGAGCCCAATCTTATTGTTGCCAATGCTGGCATTACTAAATATGGAGTAGCTGGATCTATAAACAAACAGGAAAAAAGAGACCTGTTTTATCTTTTATGTAACGGAGTTATCGATCTAATTGAAGAATTTATTCCTTCGATGATTAACCAAGGTGAAGGGAGAATTATTATAGTTTCAAGTATTGGAGCTATAACTCCTATGCCTAAGTCTTCAATTTATGCCTCAGCCAAGTCAGCCATATACTCTTACGGACAATCATTAGCTAAAGAACTTTCAAATAAAAATATATCTGTCACGGTTAGTCTTCCTGGGTATGTTCGAACCGATGCCCATGCCAGAGCTGGGCTAGATCATCTAAAAAGTAAAGTTCCAAATTGGATGTGGGTAAGCGCTGAACAAGTAGTAAAAGAAACAGAGAGAGCTTCAATTAAGAGAAAGTCAGAAGTCATTCCAGGAATAGTTTATAAGCTGGTCAGACCTTTTTTGAGACTATCTCTGGCTAATTTAATCTGGAATGGAATGACTACAAGGAAATCTAGAAAGTAGTAAAGAAATCTTTGATATCGTTTGCAACCCTTTGTGGTGCTTCGTACATCGGCAAATGGCCTATTTCAGGATAAATAATCAACTGATTTTTTGGAATATATTCTGCTAAGTTATAAGACGAAACATAAGGGATGATGTTATCTTCTTCACCATGAATAATGAGAGTAGGCGCTTGAATATCATTCAAGATTTCCGGTTTTTCTTCTCTGTAAAACCCACTAGAGAATCTTGAAAGGATTGCCTTACGTGAGCCTTCTAATAATACTAGTTGGTGAAACTGATTTGATAATTCTTCAGTAGCTAAATTTTGATCATACACCGAGGATTGGAGTCCTTGTGTAGCAAAAAATTTAGGTGTGTAGAAAGAAAGAAAGAAACTTGCAAAGTCGGATCTCATTATTTTCCAAACTAAGGGTGTTTCAGATTCATTTTTTTGTATCTGTTTTCTTTGTTCTTCAGTATAGATACCGCTTGAAGCAAGCAGAATAAGTGATTCTATTTTGTTAGGATGTTTAAGAGCATATCTCCAAGCTATTCCTCCACCCATTGAATTCCCTGCAAGAGAAAATTTATTTACTTCTAGAAGTTTCGCAACCTCTGTAATTACCTTTATTGAATTTTCTGTTGAATAATCGTTAGTAGGCACAGGTCCGGTTAATCCAAAACCAGGTAAATCTATGCTGATTAATCTAAAGTCAGAAATAAGAAAAGGTACCATCGTCTCAAAATTAAAAAGAGAACCATTGAATCCGTGAAGTAAGATGATTACGGGTTTATTTTTTTTACCTTCGTCTCGATAGTGAACTCTACTTCCATCGTCTAAAGTTATAAATTGCGATTTTCCCGTAGCATATTTTTTCTCTAGTTCCTCTCTGGGGATATCAAAATGTACTCCACTAAAAATTAGTAAAATCAGGACGGTTAATATTCCAACGAGAAAATACTTTAATCGAAATCTCATAAGGCTAAGGTCGAATTAATTTTGACTTGAAAGCTATCCTTGTTTCATTATCCGGTGACGGCGCCTTGGGAATAAACTGAGCTGCTATTAGAGAGAGCAAAGCAAAGATTGCTCCTATGTAAAATACAAGAGAATGAGACCACATCCATACCAGCCCCAGAAGCGCAGGTACAACTATTGCTGCAATGTGGTTTATAGTGAATGACACTCCAGCATTACTTGCCATATCCTTAGGATCGGCTATTTTTTGAAAATAGGTTGTAATGGCTATGGCTAGCGCAAAAAACATATGATCTAAGATGTATAGGAATGCCGCCACAGTGGCATTTTCTACTAAACCATATGCAATAAAGACAATAATGAGACCTATATACTCAAATGTTAACGCCCTCCTCTCTCCAAATTTACCAATAAGGCTTCCTATCTTCTCTGCAAACAAGTAGTTAAAAGCATAATTTACCAAAAAGAGTAACGTGACCTGCGAAGCACTATAACCAAATTTTTCAACCATCAGAAAAGCAGCAAAAACTACAAAGATTTGTCTTCTTGCTCCTGATAAAAAAGTAAGTAGGTAATACAACCAATATCGCTTCCTAAGAACAAGGTTTTGGTTTTGTTCTACTTTGGAAGGAAAAGCTGGATAGAAGATGAACATGACCAAGGCAAGAAAAATGCATATTCCTCCTGCAATTGCAAAGTTGATCCAGTAAGGCAGCTGAAAGAATTCTAATAATGTCCATAAACAACCATAAACTATTAACGATGTTAATGATCCTACAGCAAGAAGCTTGCCTAGGATGATTGGTGCTTCTTCTTTAGATAGCCACTGTAGGCTAAGTGACTGTTTAACAGCCTCAAAATAATGAAACCCTATACTCATCAGAACGGTCGTAAAATAAAGTCCGTAAACGGTGGGGAAAAAACCAGTTAAACAAACACCCAACCCCAATAAGGCTAATGAAAAGACAGCAAAGGTTTGTTCTTTGATAACTAATAAAACAAATATAAGGGTGAAAGATAGAAAGCCCGGCACTTCTCTAAGGCTTTGTAAAATACCTATTTCAACCCCTGTAAAAGCTGCTTTTTCTACTACAAAGTTATTCAACATTGCAGACCATGCGTTGAATGCAATAGGCATTGCAATGGACATCAATATTAATAAAGAAATAGGATTAAATAGATTCCTATCTGACAATAATTTTTTCATCACAAGTAAGTTTATCTGTCCCCACGGGTATGTTCAATGCAGTCCAAGAAGACTAAAATTTAGAGATTATGAAATTTAAGATTTTATTAATAAATATAATTATTATTTCAATGAACCTTACAGCAAAGGAAAAGCAAGGTGAATCTTTTAACATACTGGTCTACAACACACATGGTTTACCTGAAATATTCATAAGTGATAATCCTAAAATGAGATTTCCGGTGATAGGAAGCAAGACTAAAAATTACTCTATCTCTTTACTGCAAGAAGACTATGCACACCATGAAGAGCTGTCATCCGGGTTGGCTCAATCTAGTAAAGCTATCCAAGGAGGTCTAGGTACCAGATTATCTTGTCCTGTTTGCACAGGATCCGGATTAACCTCAGTTTTTAATTTACCTGAAGACTGGCGCGTAGAGGTTGAAAATGAAACTTTTCAGACTTGTTCAGGTTGGTTTGTGGGTGCGAATGATTGTTTTGCCTTTAAAGGCTTTCAGATAATAAAAATTACTCTTCCAGATGATAGAAATTTTTTCATAGTAAATACACACATGGATGCCGGCAGAAGAGATTCGGACAGATCTGCAAGAGCAGAACAACTGGAACATATTGTTTCATCATTAAATAAGTTAATTACAAATGAAGCTTTGATTGTTGCTGGGGATCTTAATCTAAGCTCTAAAAGTTCTGAGGATATGAAGCTTTTAGATAATTTTAAAGATGAACTTAAATTAAATAATGCCTTTGAAGAAATCACTATAGACAAAAAATGGTCTATCCTCGATTACATACTGTATAAACAAGGTGACGAAGTAGAATTTAAGATTGAAGCAGTCGGAGAAGATAGGTCTTTTGTAACTGAAGAAGGCGCACTGAGCGACCATCCTGCACTTTTTATTGAGTTGTCTATTTAAAACCATTAATTTAATTCAAAAGGACCCTTCAAAGATTTTAAATAATGAAGGATAAATTACCATGTATAGTGATTCTATGAAGATAAATACAGCGCTGCCTATTTACGCAATTATTTTGAGTATATTGCTATTTTTTTTACAGCATATAAGCCAACTACCTCCTCAAGCAAAGAGTATTGACTCTCCTCCAGAGGTATTTTCTGCGGAGCGTGCCTATGAAACTTTAAAACATCTTTTACAAGAAAATAAACCTCACCCTGTGGGTTCGGATCTAAATAAAGTCATTAAAGATCGGCTGATTGGAGAACTGAAAAAGTTAGATATCCAGTACGAAGTGCAAAAAACTTGGGCGTGTGCTTCTAGGTATGCTGGTTGTGCAGAAGTTGAGAATTTAATAGGTATTATTCCTGGTAAAACCAATGCGCCCTATCTTGCCCTCATGGCTCATTACGACTCAGTGCCAATGGCACCTGGAGCTGGTGATGATGGAGCTGGTGTGGTTGCTATTCTTGAAGCAGCAAGAGTTCTGAAATTAGAAGCACCTTATGACCATCCAATAATGCTTCTTTTGACTGATGCTGAGGAGAATGGACTAATAGGCGCGGAGGCATTTTTTAATCAACACCCCTTAGCCAAAGAAGTAGGAGTAGTGCTCAACATTGAAGGAAGCGGAACAGCCGGTGGAAGCATGGTGTTTCGAACATCGGATAAGAATGAACTTCTAATTAAGAGCCTATCTCATGATCACGATCATGCCTATGGCTTTTCGTTAGCAAATGAAATCTTTAAAAGGATGCCTAATGATACTGATTTTAGCGTGGCCATGAGAGCTAATATTCCTGGTATGGACTTTGCTTTTGTAGGCGAAAGAAATCATTACCATACTCCAAATGATAATGTAGAAAATTTAGATATAAGAACCATCCAACACCACGGAGAAAATATATTAAGTGCCTCTCGAGATCTACTTTCAAAGGATTGGAATAGCATGGGAGACAAATATGTTTATTTAGGTGGTACTTATGGATTTTGGTCCCAATGGAAATCAAGCAATAGTTTAATTGCCTTAGTACTTTCAACTCTGGTTTTAATTGCAGCATTTGTTCGCTCCAAAATAAAATTACAAAGATTGACTGTGGGATTTATCCTTTCTCCTATCACGCTTGCTACAACTATTTTCTCTGGCTTCTTAGGCTTCTATCTTCTATCTATCTTTTCGGGGAATGTAATTAGCTGGCCCGGTGTAGATTGGCCATATCGACTTCTTCTTATTGGATCAACATCTATAGGACTCTTAGTGGGCTGTGCTCTTAGTAGAAAATTTCTACAAGAATTAGAAGTAATATACGGATCCTGGTTTTTTTGGGCATTACTAACTTTAATTGTCACTTTATTTTTACCAGATGCTGCCAATTTATTTATATTGCCTTTAGTTTTTGGAAGTTTAATTTTACTAATTTCCAATTACGTAAAAGAACAATACAAATTAACTCTTTTACTCCTAACTCTGGTTGTGGCTCTACCCAGCACATTAGGTCTAATATTTTCTTTGGAGCAAAGTCAGGGCTATAAACTAGTTTGGGCGGTACTACCCTTTGCGGGATTGTATGCAATTTTGATTTCACCTTTCCTATTTTCAATCAATATGAAAACTGCCTTTTCAATTGTTGGAGTAGCAACATTATTGGCCCTTGCTTCAGGCAGCATGCTCAATCTGTATACAGAGATGAGGCCTCAACATGTAAATATTCATTTTTATGAAAATTTAGATAGCAAAAAGTCATTTATTCATCTTTCTGGCAATTATAAAAATGTGGCAGCTTCAGATCCCGAACCTCTTACTAAGCCTTTAGCCTCTTATGTTGATGTGGCAGATACCAAAGCTATCGCCTCTTATGCTCCTGAATATCAATTTAGATATTGGGCAGATAGTACTTCCAGTGAATGGATAGGGCCATCAATTGAAGTAAAAGAAAAAATCAAAGATTTAAATTCAATAGCGGTGAGATTAAAAAGTAATAGAGATGCTAGCAGATTAATTCTATTGTTACCTGAAGCTTCGAAATTGCAATCTTTTAACATTGGGTCTCAAGAAATAAAGGTATCACCCTCCTCTAGAGGTGCATACAAGGGTTATTATTTAATTTACCTTAACGGAATATACGATAAGGAAGTAGATTTGATGTTGAACTTTGAGAACTACACTCAAGAGATAGAAGGCTATCTTTTGGATGTCAGCACCGAATTACCTGGGCATCTAGATGAGCTATATCAAACACGCTCTGGGATTTTTTCTCCTGTCCATAGAGGAGATCAGGCAATCCTAATCAAAACCATAAAGATATAGAAGAACAAACATAAATTTATACTAAAGATGTCAAGTAAACTTGACATATATTTAGTGTAAAGTACACTTTACATATAAAATTATAAATTCGAGGTAATTTAAATGGCAAAGATCGTACAAAAGGGATTGTGGATTTCAATTAAGTCACTTGATAAAGAGAGTAAGAAGCACTATCTGACCAGTATGGCACTATTTTTTATTGGTGCTCTCGCATGGGGCATACATGTTGCCTCTGTTGGTGGGATTGACAATAATCCAGTAGATATCCCTTATATAAATATTATTAGAATTTCCATTGTTATATTTTTGGCTTTCGCGGTATTTCATTACGTTAAATTTTTAAATCGCCAAGATGAATTAATGCAGCGGTATCATGATTTTGTATTCAGTTGGGGTGCCATTGGATTTCTAGTACTTGGATTAGGAGCATCATTGATTTCGCCACTATTTGCCTTTTCTCCAACCTTTTATGAGTTCTTTTTAGCATTTGCTGTGGGATCAGTATTCGGCGGTTATAGATTCTACAAAAAGTACTTATCTGAATGAAAAATAATTTAAAAAAGTA
>Ga0208127_1001674_pt1 | contig 10909 bp, 11 predicted proteins | sample ETNtaG_6_FD_185751 | JGI IMG/M metagenome (GOLD analysis project Ga0208127, IMG submission 185751) | Marine microbial and viral communities from oxygen minimum zone, Eastern Pacific Ocean - ETNP201306SV45 (SPAdes) (version 2) | ecosystem: Environmental > Aquatic > Marine > Oceanic ...
TGTTATATTCAACCTCATAATCGCTAGGAGACTCGCCAACAATCAATAAATCGGCATTAGGATCACCACTTCCAAAAACAACCTTACTGTTGATATTTTTTTTGTCAAAGCTCAAATCAATATCAACTTTGGAAGACAGATTTTTTAGAAGGTCAACTTTAGATAACTTAAGAGATAATTTTTTTGATTTTTTAGTTATTGAATCTAAAAATAATTCTTCACCATAAAGCTCTACATGCTGTTTAATAAATCTGTTTCTATCAGCATTTATCATACATATTTAAGATAATTTTTCTTTTTTACGCCACTTCACTTCTCCATCTATGAACTGATTAACAGCCACACTAGTTGTTTTTTCAAGTTCAATATAATCTTCTGGAGATTTTTCTTCAACCTCATCAAACACTCCGTAGTCATCCTCTTCAGCATCTTTAATAGACTCTTGAACTATACGTTCATCTAATACTCTCTTGGCTTGCCCTGACATAACAACCACCGCCTCATAAATGTTATCCACTTTTTCCTCAATACTTCTTAAAGGAATTGTTTTTATACCCATTTTTAAGCTCCTTCTATTATTTCATTTAATTTTTTTAAAAATTCATTTTTAGCGACATCAATATTATCATTAATTAATAGAGTATCAAACCTATCTTTAAATGCCATTTCTTTTTTAAATCTCTTCAATCTTTTTTCTATATTTTCTTGTGATTCACTACCTCTGTGTCTAAGACGCTTTCTAAGAGCTTCTATATTTGGCGGAACAATAAAAATTGAATGAGAATTATTTGGGTATAAATTTTGAATAGATGCCGTCCCATTTACATCAAGTTCAAGCAAAACGACTTTTTTTTCATTTATGGCAGAATCTAAATACGACTTCAGGGTTCCGTAATAATTACCATGAACATTTTCCCATTCTGCAAATTTGCCATTTGCAATTAAAGATTCAAACTTTTTGATGGATATAAAGTTATAATCTTCACCATCTTTTTCATTTTTTCTTGGATTCCGTGTAGTACAAGAAACAGACCATATTAAATCTGGTTTAACTTCCCTTACTAGCTTACATAAGGTAGTTTTCCCTGAACCAGATGGTGCCGAAATACAAATTAAGTTTTTCATCAAAGTATATTTTGTATTTGTTCTTTAATTTTTTCGAGTTCGTTCTTTATTTCTACAATTTTACTTGTAATTTTTGGCAAGGGACTTTTTGAACCAATAGTATTGATTTCTCTACCGATTTCTTGAGCAAGAAATCCGAGTCTTTTACCAACAGGATCATTGGATTCTAAATATTTTAGAAATGAATCAATATGAATGTTAACTCGGACAGTCTCTTCAGTAATATCAGACCGCTCAATTAGGTAAGCAACTTCTTGCATTAATCTATTTTCATCCAAGGAATCTTGTCCTGTTAAAAACTTAATCTTATCAGCTATTTCGCTTTTTCTTTTAAGTGAAAGCTTTTTTGCAAGTTTTTCAATGGAGTTGATATCATTTTTGATTTTTTTTAATCGCCTTTTAAAATCTATATATATTTGTTTACCTTCATCAATTCTGGCTTTATCCAATTGGTCAAGAGCCTTTACAAATGCATCTGTAGTTTCTTTATCATCAACAATTTGAATATTTGACGAGCTGTAAATATCATTTAAACTAATGAACGAGTTTATATCTATTTTTTGTTGAAAATTTGATTCAATTTTATCTATGAGTTCAATAATAGAATTGAGTTTATTTTCATCGAATTTTAAAGTTTTCTCAGCATTATTTTTATCTAACTCTATAGATACTTTCACACTACCTCTTTCAATAACATCCGATATTATTTTTTTAATTTTTTGCTCAAACTCAGCACTAATATTTAGGCCAGAAAATCGTATATCCAAGTTTCGAGAGTTAAGGGATTTTATTTCAAGATTAATATTTTCTGATGGCTTGTTTATTGTTGCGACACCAAATCCCGTCATACTCTTTATCATTATTTAACCTCTTCAATTTTATTTGAAAAATACTTTTTTAATCGCTCAATTGAAATGCTAACACTTAATAAGTGATTTTTTTCAATTCCATTTAAAGATCCATCATTAAGAAATGCGTAATCAACTATGAAATCATTCCAACTCAATCCAATGCCAGAAGCAAGAGTACCCCTTTGAAACATCCCAATTCTAAAAAATAATTTCTTTTTTAATATTGCCTCAAAACCAGCAGAAAACTCAATTGGTATTTTCCCCAAAACTAATTCAGAATCAATAGATCTGTCCAAAGATAATATACTGCCTCTTAGCATAGGATTGATTTCTAGTTCATATTTACTGACACTAAATTTCTGATGTAATCCAAAATGTAATGATGGAGGTGAAATTTCTATATTTCCGCTTTCCCATATCAAGCCAGAGGATGGTAGATTTTTAACGATTAATCCTATACCGGTATTATTAAAATTTCTAAATGCGCCAATATCTAGCCCTGCACCAATCCCAAACTCTTTATCGATTGTATGCAATATAATTTTCAAACCAAAACCAATTCTCCAATTATTAAAAATTTTACTATGTGCCCCATATAGACCAAAAATATTTTGGTTAAAAAACCTTATTTTATCAACATCTAATCTCTCTCCCTCATCTAAAGAACCATTACCCTCTCCAACATCAAATGTTCCAAAAATCCCATCTAAACCCCAGTCTAATAGCGCACCTTTAGTATCTGGTATTCCATCCACACCCTCATATAGCATTATCACACTCACCCAAGAACTATCATTAATATATTTATCAAAGCCAATAAACTCGCTATTTGAAGTACCACTCATTCTTGATTGATGGGTCAAGCCTATCATATTATTGTAATTTAAGGATAGGGCTGGGTTCAATAAAACTGTACCAGAATTTTGAATAGGGTAGGCTATGCTAGATTGTGCTAGAGCGAGAGTCCTTGAATCAGAATTTCTTTCAAAAACTTCCCATCCATAGGATACCACATTTATATCTGATACACCTTTGGAAAGGATAAAAACAGAAAAAAAACTATATATTATATTTTTTCTTAATGTCATTTAAAATATTTAGCGCCTCGATAGGAGTAATATCATTAGTTTGTAATTTTTCAAGTTCTTTTTTCAATTGAATACTATCATCATATTTTTTTTGGAAGTTAACATCTTGTTTTTCATCTAGATGTTGAATTATTTCATCATTATTTTCAAATTTATGAAACAATATTTCTCTTGCCCTTTCAATTACTGAAGATGGTAAACCAGCCATTTTTGCTACTTGTATGCCATAACTTTTATCTCCAGGACCATCGATAATCTTCCTAAGAAATATAATATCATCATCATGCTCTTTTACTTCCACATGATAGTTAAACAATCTACTTAATTTACTTTCGAGTACTGATAACTCATGATAATGAGTAGCAAATAATGTTCTTGCATTAATCTGTTCATTGTCATGAAGATACTCTACAATCGCCCAAGCGATTGATAAGCCATCAAATGTTGCTGTTCCCCTACCTACCTCATCAAAAAGAATTAAACTTTTTCTAGTGGCATTATTAAGAATATTTGCTGCTTCATTCATTTCTACCAAAAAAGTTGACTCACCACCAGCAAGATTATCACTTGCACCTACTCTAGTAAATAATTTGTCTACTATTCCAATTTCTGCTATTTCTGCAGGGACAAAACTACCAATCTGAGCTAAAAGCACAATGATGCCAGTCTGTCTGAGAAAAGTTGATTTACCAGCCATATTTGGACCTGTGATTAAATGAATCTGGTTGGCCTCGATATCCATATTCAAATCATTCGGTATAAACTTCTGTGTTGCTGGCAATAAATCCTCAATTACAATATGTCTACCATTTTTAATGTTAAGAGATGAACTATCCTTAATTTTTGGCCTATTTAATCTTTTTGATATAGCTAAAAATGAAAAACTTGAAAGAACATCAATCTCGTTAAATATTAACGCATTATTTTGAATTGAAAATATTTCCTCTAATACTTCAATAATGAGTTTTTGAAAAAGTTCATTTTCAAAATCATAAATATTACTTTCCGCATTCAGAACTTTTTCTTCATATAGCTTTAGATCCTCAGTGATGTATCTTTCTGAATTAACTAAAGTTTGCTTTCGAACATATTCCTCTGGAACTTTTCCCTGGTGCGCCTTGGTTATTTCAATATAATAACCAAAAACTTTATTAAAGCTTACTTTAAGACTTGAAATATCTAACCGATCTCTTTCTTTTTTTTGAAATTCACTTATCCAATTTTTCCCATTTTTTAATATTTCTCTGTATTCATCTAATTTTTCACTTACACCTGTTTTTATGACATTGCCTTTTTTTAATGATTGAGGAGCATCCTCATTTAAGGTTTTCATTATTTTAAACTTTACAGCATCAAGGTTTTTGTATGGGAGCACAAATTTTTCAAATTCTTTAATCTCTTTAAAGCCTTTAATGCATTTATCATAAATATGTAGAGTATCATATAGTCCAATTAACTCACGAGGTGTACCGCTACCTCTACTTATTTTTGAAATTAGTCTCTCTATATCTAAGGTTTTTTTTAACCTTAATCTCAATTGTTTAAGTATATTTTTATCTGAAATGAATTTTTCAACAATTTCCAATCTGCCTTCAATTTTTTTTCTATCTGCCAATGGGTTTCTTAGCCACTTATACAATAACCTCCCTCCCCCAGAGGTCATTGTGGTATCGATACAGTTTATTAATGTTCCATTAATATTATGAGATGAAATAGAGTCAAATACTTCCAGATTTCTTATTGTATATCCATCCAAACCCATAAAACCAGTATCATTAATGGGACTGATTCTTTTAAGATGATTGACATTTTTTGATAAATTATTTTTTAGGTATAAATAAAGGCCTCCTGCTGCAATGATTCCATTTGATAGGTGCTCGCACCCAAAACCTTTCAAAGAATTAACTTTAAAATGACCAACTAAGTTTCTATATGCACTATCATAATTAAAATGAAGATCTTCTATTGATGTAACATAAGGTCGAAGTTTTATAAACCAATCTTGAATATTATAACTAATTGATTTTGGCAAAAGAATTTCACTAGGGTTATATTTTGAGAGGGTCTCATACAAATCATCTGATTGACATTCACCTACATAAAACTCTCCAGTCGAAGTATCAATAACTGAATACCCAAATGAATCTTTTACTTGTATTAAGCTAGCTATATAATTGTTCTTTTTTGCATCTAATACTTTTTCTGATGTGATAGTTCCTGGAGTAACAACTTCAATGACCTTCCTTTTGACGATACCTTTTACTTGCCTTGGATCTTCAATTTGCTCACAAATTGCTACTTTATGTCCAGCTTTGATAAGTTTTGGTAGATAATTATCTAATGAATGGTAAGGGAAACCAGCCAGGTTAACATCTGATGCCTTTCCATTTGATCTCTTGGTAAGAACTATGCCGAGTATTTCTGAGGCAATTGTAGCATCTTGACCAAATGTTTCATAAAAATCTCCCATCCTAAAGAGTAAAATAGAATCAGAATAATTTGATTTAATTTCATCATATTGCACCATTAAAGGTGTTTTGGAGCTTTTACTCAAAAGAATAATCCCCTTTTAATCTTTCTGCACCATTTCTTATAGTATAAGTGCACTTATCTAGATATTCAAGTATGGGAATTGCATTTTTACGCGTTAAGCCTGTTATGTCTTTAAACTCAGAAACTGATAAAGTTTCATTGTTCACAAAGTGATCATTCAATGAATGAATTAAATTATTAAATGACTTTGAACTAATTATTAAATCACCATTTATTAAATGAACTTCTTGCCTCTTGTTTATGAAAAACACTAATTCATTTATTATTTTTGGATTAAGCGAAGATTTTTTATGTAAATCTTTAATGGGGATAATCTCATGTTGAGAATCATTAATTATTTTTTTTATTTTCTTAATATTTTCCTTTGACTTTTTATTTAAGCTATTTGACTGGCCCACTAATTCAACTTTGCCATTATTAAAAATTAGCACCCCATCGGTAACCAAACTTTTTACAATGTAATGCGCCCATTTAGAGGAAAAGTTAAATTCATGAGAAATTTTATTCATTTCAATATATCCTCGCAATGAAGAACTGTTTAATAAGCCTTTGACATATTCTAAAACAGTTTTTTTCCAATACTTTAAATCATCTTTTAAAAAAACTAAATCATTATCTATTTTTATAGAATCATTAGATAAAAGTATGTCCAGCATTACACTATCTGTCAAAAAAAAAGTTTTGCTCCATTGTTCCAATGATTTAGGATTATTAGAGCAACTTTTAATCAAAAAAATAATTCTTTCGTTCAAATCCAGTGGATAATCTTTAATCAATTTTTTTTCTATACTTCTTCCTAAGTCCAATACTTTTCCATTTGCAATTGTTTCCATAGGCGAATATGAACGAATTAAAAACAACTCATTAATAGTAACCCCAACTTTCTTTTCAAAGTGAATTAAACAATTGTAATTATTCTCCTTATTTCTATGAAGAAATTTCAATCTAGCTAATACTTCTCTAGTTCCTAAATGAGTTCGAACTCTTTGGTTGTTCTTAATTTTCCAATTTGTATGCTTAGAAATTTTAATTGAGGCAACAATTGTATCAGTTACTGTAATTTTATTTGGTTCGGATAAGATGGTACCTCTTCTTACAACACCTAATTCAATTTTTGATAAATTTAAAGCGGCCCTATCACCAATTGATACACTATTTGTATTTCCACCATGGGTCTGTATTCCTCTGATAGTTGCTTGAATTTTATCTGGCAATAACTCCACTACATCACCATTAGAAATCATTCCACTTTTAACTGTGCCCGTAACTATAGTTCCATACCCTTGTTTACTAAATACTCTGTCAACGTATAACTTAAAATTTTCTGAACTAACAGGTAGTTTAACTGTATTTGCCAAGCTTAAGATATTTTCTTTTAAATTATTTATACCTTTTCCTGATAAACTATCAACTTTGATGATTTTAGATGACGATAAAACAGTGCCCTTTTTAATTTTTTCAATATCTTGAATTACCATTTCAATCCACTCATCATCCACCGTATCTATTTTTGTAATTACAATTATGCCGTTGATTATTGCCAGGCTATCTAAAATATGTAAGTGCTCTAATGTTTGAGGCATTACTCCGTCATCGGCTGCAACTACTAACATTCCTAAATGAATAGTTGAAGCACCTGCAACCATATTTCGAATGAATTTTTGATGCCCTGGCACATCAACTATTGTTATTTTTTCATTTAAATAAGCAAACCCCAAATCAATTGTGATACCTCTATTTTTCTCTTGTAATAAGGTATCAGTATCAATTCCGGTTAATGCTTTTACTAAAGCAGTTTTACCATGATCAATATGACCTGCAGTTCCAATAACGACTTGCTGCATAACTAAATACTTTTTATTGCACCAACTATGTTATCTTTTTGATGAGGCAAAACAGCTTTTAAGTCTATAAAGTATGATTTTTTTCTTATGTAACCAATTATTGGTTTTGGGCTTCTTCTGAAATGATCAGAAACATGATTTACTGAATATTTACTAGGTTTAAACTTTAGCGCAATACTTCTAATATTTTTCTCTGGAAGAGAACCACTACCTGCTTCAACCATCGATTCAATGATTTTTATTCCTAATTCATCAATCAATTTTGATGGTATTTTATCAATTATATAATTAGCGGTAATCATTAAATCTTTTCTTGACTGGGTCAACAATTCCAGGGATAAGTTTGTTTTTAAAAAACCATTCTTCTCAAAACTTCTAATTATATCATCTAATAATGCTATAGTTATTTTATCGCATCTTACTGTACGGTAAATAGAATTTGATTTAATTAAATTTATGATTTCATTCGATGATAATATAATTCCTGATTGCGGTCCACCCAACATTTTATCGCCTGAGAAAAGCGTTACATCTGGTTTTTTTTTCACAATTTCTTTAACGGGCAATTCTGACGGAATTCCATATTTATCCATCCCCAAAATAGAGCCACTACCTAAATCAGCAACAACAGGAATATTATGCTTTTGCCCAATTGAAACCATTTCCTCTAAGGACACTTCTTTAGTGTAACCACTAATCGTATAATTACTAGTATGAACCCATAGAATTAATTTTGTATCCTTAGACACTGCATTTTCATAATCTGACTTGTGAGTTCTATTTGTTGAACCCACCTCTTTTAAAACCCCACCTCCTTTTTTAATTATTTCAGAAATCCGAAACGATCCTCCAATCTCAACAATTTGACCTCTAGAGCAAATTACTTCAGCATTGTCGGCTAGCGAATTAATAATCAATAAAAGAGCTGCTGCATTATTATTCACGATTAAAGAATTTTGACTACCACAAATAGACGCAATATGTTTATCGATATGGGATTGTCTATCACCTCTAATATTTTTTTCTAGGTCATACTCTAGACTAGAATATCCATCTAACTTATCAGAAACATTTTTTAAATGTGAACCAGAAAAAGGTGCACGACCAAAGCCAGTATGTAAAACAATCCCTGTCCCGTTAATTATATTTAAAAATGAAGATTTAGATTTTTTTATAACAGCATCTGATATTTTATTTAAAATTTCCTCCTTATTAGTTTTTATACCATTATCCAAAATTTGTTCTCTGGTAACATCAAGTTCTGAGTTTATGAGGTAATTCAAATAATTTTCATGAATTTGCACTTCTCTCTTTACTTTGTTTATAATCGAAGAAACAGAAGGCATAGATCTTAATATGGAATTATTTTTCATAAATAACAAAAACCCCTGGGTTAGATCTTTCTAAACCAGGGGCTAACGGTTCATCAATAGTATTAATATGCAAATTAACGCATTTAATACTAACGTTTTTCTTTTATTCTGGTTCCTTTACTACCTGAAATATTTCTTAAATAATTTAATTTAGCTCTTCTTACTTTGCCTTTTCTTTTTACGGTAATACTAGAGATCATCGGTGAGTGAAGTGGGAAAATACGTTCAACACCAACCCCATTTGAAATCTTTCTTACTGTAAATGAAGCATCCAAGCTATTTCCTGCTCTTCTACCTATGACTACCCCTTCAAAATTTTGAACTCTTTCTTTATTTCCTTCCCGAACTAAAACACTCACAATTAGTGTGTCACCTGTATCAAAATCAGGAATATCTTTTTTTAGATATTCCTTGGTAGCATCTTGCACTTTATTCATGATTATACTCCATCTCTTTAATTTTTTTGTTATATTTTTTCCATAAGTCAGGTCGTTTTTCACGAGTGATCATTAATGACTTATCTTTTCTCCAACTTCTAATGTTATCGTGATGCCCACCAATTAGTACTTCCGGAACACTTAAGCCATCAACTACTCTTGGTCTTGTGTAATGAGGGTGATCCAATAACTCTGTTGAAAAGCTATCTGTTTTGGCAGATTGTATGTTGTTCAACGTGCCAGGATTCAATCTGATAATACTATCAATTAAAACCATGCTACTTAATTCCCCATTAGAAATAACGTAATCACCTATAGAATATTCGTGTGTAACATATTTATCAACAACTCGTTGATCTATCCCTTTATATCTACCGCAGATAAAAATAAAGTTTTCAACTGAAACACATTCTTGGGCTTCTTTTTGATCCCACCTTTTCCCTTGAGGGGATGGATAAATAACTCTAGTGTCTTCAATTTCAGAGGACAGAAGCTCAAATGAATATTCAATTGCTTTCATAAGGGGCTCTGCCATGAGGACCATTCCATCTCCGCCTCCATATGGAATATCGTCAATTTGCTTGTAATTATTATCAGCAAATTCACGCACATCAATAATATGAAAGTCTACAATATTTCCACCAATAGCTTTTCGAAGCATAGTATTTTCGGCAAAATTATTAACCAAAGAAGGTACGGAAGTAATAATTGATATTTTCATATATCCAATAATCCATCAACATCAGCTATGATTAGCTTTTTATCATCTATATTTAAAGAAATAATAAATTCATCAAGAACAGGAACTAGCAATTCTTTTCCATCTTTAAGAAGTATATAAACATCATTAGCAGGCAACCACATAACATCTTTGAGAATTCCAGCTTTTTTGCCAGATTCAGTCTCAACAGAGAACCCGATCACATTTTCTCCAATGAAATTAATATTATCATCTTTTTCAGAATCAATATATATAGTTTTCCCAACAATATTTTCAGCTTCTATGTAAGAATCAATACCTTGGAATTTGAATTTCATTTTTTTACCATCACCAACTTTGCTCTCAAGTTTCAATGCTGATAAATTATTTTCAATTTGTCCAATGTGGAGATCTTTGGTCATTATGTAATCAATGCTGTACCTCGATAAAGGTCTAAGCTTAACCTCACCTCTAAGACCAGATGTATTTGTAATTTTTGCTATGGCATGAACCATTTAGGCTTATTTCCAATATGCTTTAATCAATAACATCTAAACGAGCTCTTTTACCACCTTGCTTTGCGTTAACAGCAAATACTATGGTTCTAAGAGCCGAAATATTACGACCATGTTTACCGATTACTTTGCCATAATCTCCTTCGCCAACAGTAAGCTCATATATTAAACGCTGTTCTGTTTCAACTATATTAACTTTTACTTCATCAGGCTTATCAACAAGTAGTTTGACGGCAATCTCTATAAATTCTAACATAATTTACTCCTTTAGTTATTTTATTCTTCTTCTTCAGTGTTATTATCAGTTTCTTCAGCTGGAGCTTCTGATGCAACCTCTGCTTCAGGAGCTTCCTCAGCTTTTTCTTCAGCTGGAGCTTCTGGTGCAGCCTCTGCTTCAGGGGCTTCCTCAGCTTTTTCTTCAGC
>Ga0208127_1001675_pt1 | contig 10906 bp, 9 predicted proteins | sample ETNtaG_6_FD_185751 | JGI IMG/M metagenome (GOLD analysis project Ga0208127, IMG submission 185751) | Marine microbial and viral communities from oxygen minimum zone, Eastern Pacific Ocean - ETNP201306SV45 (SPAdes) (version 2) | ecosystem: Environmental > Aquatic > Marine > Oceanic ...
TTGTTCCGCATTGCTTGAGAAGAAGTCTAGCAGACAGAATGATCTCTCTCCCTTAGATCTTCTGTCAAAATGCCTTGAGTAGTTCTCCACTCCCTTGCAAGATCCTATTTCTGTAAGCATTTCCAAATCGAATTTAGTCCTCCCTTCTAACCTGTAAGCCTCTATATCCATGCCCTTTTTCTGGAACCAATCTACTCTATCGTCTAGTTCATGTTCGATATCTTCAATTGCGAGATTGAAGCTTTCTTCACTTGTCATGTAGAACTCTCGAGGGTGTATCCACGCCTCCTCGAATTCATCTAGAACTTCCCAAGATACAGCTTCACAGACTTGTATCTTCTCAATGCCTTCCCATCCGAACCTTACCCTGATCGGATCATCCCTACTTGGCATCCATATGTCAAGGACTTCACCCCTAAGACGAATATCCCCCCTGGTGATCTCTCCCGAGACCCTTCTGTAATGGAGTCCTACAAGCTCGCGTACAATCTCCTGCGGATCTGACTCTTGCCCAACTTCAAGCCTCAGATGGTTCTGTTGGAATACTTCTGGAGGATTCAAACCGTATATCGCGGATACCGTTCCAATCGTTATGACGTCAGGTCTGGAAACCAAAGATGCTACTGTGGAGAATCTCTCCTGTTCGATTCTTTCATTCATCTGCAACTCTTTGTCGATGTAAAGGTCCCTACCAGGGATGTAGGCTTCGGGCTGGTAATAGTCGTAGTAGCTAACAAAGTACTCTACGGCATTACTCGGGAACAACTCGCTGATCTCTTGCCAAAGCTGTCTTGCTAGGGTTTTGTTATGGGACAGAATCAATGTTGGAATCCCAAGCCTCTCGATAACATTGGCCATAGCGAATGTTTTCCCGGAACCGGTAACTCCCATCAGAATACATCTTTCCTGACTTGACTCAATTTGTTCGACAAGTCTTGCTATCGCCTGCTCTTGATCCCCCGCCGTGTCATATTCAGAATCAAGATTGAACATACTACACACCACTAGCAAATTTTTCTATTTCCGATGGATCAGTCAACATAATTGAAGCCAGGAGGGCCCATCCGGTCAGCATTGAAACCCGGAATAGAGTCGTTTGGAAGTCTGCTAATCTTTCTCTGTACAATACTACTCCAACATTCAGAGCACACATTATCCCCGCCGCTGTAAGAAACCAGGCGTTGTCAACAGGGTTCGAGATGGCGAAGCATGCAAACCAGAGAAGCGTCAATTGTATCGACGTTCTAGTAGTCGACCTTTCACCAAATTTGGAAGGGAATGAGTGAATGCCGTTCTTAATATCACTTTCAATATCCATCCTAGCGTAGTTTATGTCAAATGACGCTATCCACAAGGACACACCCAACGAAATCCAAAAGATCTCTGGGTACCAGAAAATTTTCTCTTGCCCCCCTGTAATCGCTTCCCAACCATGCAGATCAGCCGTGACAGCAACCCAAGCGGCGGCTGGAGCAAGTCCCAAGCAGAGTCCCAACCAGAAGTGACACAGCCAAGTGTAACGCTTGGTATAGGGGTAGACGACGAATGCAAGTACTGGAAGCCACGCCATCTTCAATGCGACTTCATTGAGTTGCCATGCTCCAAAAAGTAGCATTCCGAGAAAGATTACTGAGAGGCTCCAAGCAGTACTCATTTCCATGGCCCCAGAAGCCAGATGACGACTTTCAGTTCGAGGATTGGACGCATCAATGTCTTTGTCAATTATTCTATTCAGTGTCATTGCTAATCCACGAGCCCCCACTGCCGCAATTAGGATCCAGACAATATCCACTCCGAACCTTTCTGAAGAAAGCTCGTTCCAGAATTGATTGTAAGCGTGAATGTAGCCAATTAGAATAAATGGTAATGAGAAGAGAGTATGCTCAATCTTAACAAAGTCAAGAACTTCTCTGACTCCCACTAAAATCCGCCCTCCTCTAGCCAACTGTCTACTCTGCTTAGTACGTCAGGGTCGTGTAGGGTCACGCCCGGCCATCTTCGAACTGGAAGAGGTCCCTCCTGTGAGGGAATCGGCGCGGTCGCATCCCAGCATATCCTCCTTCTGTCCGAGTCGAAGTGTAAATCCCTTCCAACGTCGAATCTACAGAAAAATTGCCATAGTAAAATTCTCTTCCAGCCATCACTGAATAGATCTACGTCCGAATCTGTGATGAATAGCCACCTCAGGTTATCCGCTCCTTCCAGATTCCAGATGGACTCCTTGATTGAACGAATCTTCTCTCTCTGCCTCCTAGCTCCATCTTCATCATCCACCTCAACATTTTCTTCAGGCGAGGGACCGCCTTCGATTTTGGTAGTAACGACCAGCATTGAAGATCGCATCATTCGCGCCTGCAGAACCCCCTCTATCCCAGAAGCAGAAACCTCCAGTGAGTCTGGGCATCCCATCAAGGCCCCCCTCATTTTACGTGGGTCACCTTCTATTGGACTTGTGGCGTCTATTAGCAGCTTATCATGTATATTCTCCCAAGGAGATGCATGAGCCAGTGAATCAGCAACCATCCCTGGCAGGACAACCAAGTCTTCAGAGATTTCAACTTTAGAGTCTAGGGCATCTAGAAGGGAGTCTAGATCCTTTACATCATGTTCAGGATTAACTGCAATTATAGTTTTCAGAAACATCATCTGTCCAGCTCCAAGCAGGCCCAAGGCTGTTTTCCTACCTTGTCTGGGATACCTGTTTTTCGATGAAACAATAGCTAAGTTATGGAAACCTGTCTCAAGTGGGAGAAACAAGTCAATCACATCTCTATGCTGGAATTTCAATACTGGAAGGAAGGCATCCCCAATGGCTTCGCCCAGATATCCATCTTCCATTGGAGGGACTCCTACTATGGTCATAGGAACTATTGCATTTTTCCTGTGGGTTATGGCCTCCACATGCATTACCGGATATTGATCTGCCAATGAGTAGTGTCCAAAATGATCTCCAAATGGGCCCTCTTCCCTAGTCTCTCCGGGAACCATGTATCCCTCAATTACCACATCACACTCTGCAGGAACCATTAGATCGTTAGTCACGCATTTGGTTATTCTAAGGCGTCTCTTACCAAGAAGGCCTGCAAATTCATACTCTGAGAGATTATCAGGAAGTGGGGATATGGAGCTGAACATCACTTCAGGCGGTCCACCCAGACAGATCGCAACGGGCATCCTTCCTTCCGATGCATCAGCGTGATCAGCACCATGCTTGTGTGCCTGCCAATGCAAGCCTACCTCTCTGGGCCCGAAAACCTGACTCCTGTACATCCCCATATTGTGAATGCCAGTTTTTGGATCGGCCGTCACAACTAGGGGCAAAGTGATGTATCTGCCCCCATCTTCTGGCCATGTCTTGGGGATTGGAAGTTTTGTTACATCAGGATTCTTGACCACGATCTGCTGACATGCACCCTTTCTGACCTTCATGGGTGCCATGGACAAGCCTTCCAGTGCCAGGCCAATTCCTGTCCAGGGCGCCTTCATGATTCCTCCAATATCAGGTTTCATCAGAGCTACCATCCTATTTCCAATCTCATCAGGCCTCTTTACGCCCAAGGCATGATTAGTTCTGTCATGTGTCCCAAAGAGATTCATGGCTAGGGGAAGCTCACTAATTGTCCCATCCGGGAGACGCGGCTGTTCGAACAAAATCGCACCGCCCCCCCTCTTGACAAGTCGATCGGCAAAGCATCCCGCTTCTAGCTCTACGTCCACTGGATCAGCCACACGAATCAGCTCTCCAGAGTCCTCGAGAGATTGCACATAGCGTGCCAGTGTGCGCCAGACCATGTACTCCCGTAGCACTCACAATAGTAGAAGGTTCGCTCGCCTCCGTAGGAGGTCGACCGAGGGTTTCTTTTGAGTGGCTGCCCTCGCGGTGTCATGGGCGATGGCGGGACATCATGTGATGTACTGGTTATCGGGGCAGGTCCCGGAGGGGGAAACGCCGCTCTTCAGTGCGCTAGACTCGGCCTAAATACGATACTCATTGAAGACCATGACGAGATAGGGACTCCCGTTCACTGTGGCGAGTGCATATCGGATGTAGCATGCCAGAATTTGGGCCTCACACTTCCCGATCACGTCATAAGCAAGGAGGTAAGTGGAATCAGAGTCATTTTCCCAGATGGTACCGAGAAGTGCCTATCTGAGCATGGTTATGTTCTGGAGAAACATCTCTTCGAGCAATGGATAGCAGAATCAGCAGTCTCAGAAGGGGCCAAACTTAGCCTCGGTCACAAGATTACAGGGATGGAAAAGGTCTACGAGGACGGTAAATTTTCAGGATGGAGGTGTGAAGGAAAGGGGGACGACTTCCCAATTAATGCCAAGATTGTCATTGATGCCTCAGGAGTCGCATCAGTTTGCTCTAGATTATTGGATCTAAATCCAAAAGGAAAGGTAGTCGCGGGAATGCAATACGAACTGGAGGGAGTACCAACAGATGGCTATCTCGATTTCTACATCTGGCCATCTTATGCTGAAAAGGGCTATCTCTGGATGATTCCAAAGTGTGATGGCCGAGCTAACATAGGACTTGTTACTGAGGACAAGCCAAGAACCAAGAAAGCTCTGGATGAGTTTATAGAGAATACACATTTCAAAGGTCTAAATCAGAATTTACCTCCTTGGAAGAAGAAGGGAAACCCAGCATTTGGTGGAACTATACCTATCTCGGGCCCTCATGAGAACACTCACTACGACGGACTCATGCTCATCGGAGATGCAGCAGGATTCACCTCTCCCTTATTCGAGGGGGGGTCTCATCTGGCACTCAAGTCAGCTGTCTTTGCTGCCCGGACAGCAGCAGAAGCCATCGGTGACGATGATTTAAGCGCGGACAAATTGTCCAAGTATCCAAGGCTTTGGAAGGACGAGTTCCCTCCTTATGACAAGATTCTGAAGGGAAAGAATGCACTTTTCGATCTCACCGACGATGAGATGTCAGTTATGGCTAGATGTTTACCAGATGAGATGTCTGATATGGGCGTTTCCGGTAAGGCTATGGTAGGAGTCAGACTACTATTCAAGAGGCCCGGTCTTTACGCCAAGAACATTATCAGAGCTATGCTAGCGTTTGGTTACAGTAGGGCGAAATACTACGGTTGGTGAGATTGTGCTTTCACAAGCAGGTTCGCTAATCCTTTTGATTGGCATAGCCTCATCGCTTCTTCTTCTTTCTAATGTCAGAAATCATCTCCCTCCCCTTTCAAAGAATTTAGCATTAATTTCTCAGGTTTCACCTTTCCTGTTGCTTACTTTTTGCTTTGTTACAGATGTAAGGGACATTGAACTTGTTTTCAGATTTGGTGGAGAGGATTTACCTCTATTTTACAGAATATCAGCTGTCTGGAGTAGTAGGTCGGGCCCACTCCTCCTATGGGCTGCCTTGATGGCAATAATTACCAGGGCCATGTCAAAAAAGACAGATTCAGTGTCCATCGAAGTCGCAATTATGCATGCATGGATAGCATTACTCCTCGTACTTGCCGCTCTGCTTGGACCATTCGATTCAACAACATCATCGGCAGCAGCAGGACTCAATCCCCTGCTTCAGACCGACTTAATGGTGATTCACCCTCCAGTGGTTTTTGCTTTCTACTCGCTCTGTATTGCTACTTCTAGCATCGCTATGGCCGGAATAATTAGGAAAGACTCTCCGGAACTGATCCATGAATCCCTGATCTACTGGGCCCGGTCTGGTTTCGTGGTTGGGACCATTGGAATTGGCCTCGGAGGTCTTTGGGCATACACTGTACTTGATTGGGGGGGGTATTGGGCTTGGGATCCCGTAGAAACAGGATCACTCCTGCCATGGCTATGTCTACTGTTGGTGGTCCATGCTAGATCAAAGCCTGGTGGAAGTGCGATTCAGGCGTCCCCAGCAGTAGCTCTGATGGCCGGAGCTCTGACTTTTCACGCAACATTGGTAACTAGAGCGAATGGTGTTTGGGCATCGGTTCATGCCTTTGTGGCTGATGGAGAGGGAGCCATGCCACAAGACCCATATTTGAGGGTACTAGATGTGATTGAATTTGATGCAGTTGGTGCGGAACTACTTGGATACCTGTCTGCCATAGCAATGTTATGCATTTTTTCTGTGATTCACTTATCTAGAATCCAGAAACTTGATTTGCAGTCTAGTTCTTCTGAATCTTTCCTCGAGAAAAGGAGGAATCTCACATTACTTCTTGTAGCAGTCTTCATTTCAGCTTCCCTCTGGATAGGATCCGTTGCAGTCATTATCGTGGGACTGTCAATAATGTATCTCTTGATCAATGGCAGTCATGATGATCCACCTCTTCACTGGGTCTTCTCTGGAATCGCATTGATGTTATTCTCCAGTTGGACTTGGAGTGCAGAATGGTACCAATCGTTGATTGGAATGGTGCCTTTTTTGATTCCATGGCTGATATGCGAAAAAGAAGATGACTGGTCTTCCATAACAGGAGTCTTTACCGATGTTTCTACAAGACTCAAGACCTCTAAGTCAGTACCTTGGTATGGAGGTGCGGGGTTCATTTTACTCACGTGGATGATTCTAACTGTGGAGATTGATGGAACCAGTCTCCAGGCCCACGAATTCTATGGCTCGCCATTCATCGCTCTTCTAGCAGTTGGGCTTGCTGCTTATTCATGGGGGCCGAAGATTGACCCCAAGACCGGTGGAATAATTATCGTTACAATGGCGGTAGTTTCAATCTCAGCCGCTATGTTAGCCGATTCTATTGACATCCCAGGAGATCCAAGATTACCAATATCATCATCTGTTTCAAGAGGCGAACTGTCGGCTTTCATGTTGACCCTACTAATTTTCTCATTACCTTTCAACGTCAAAAATTTGTTTTCCACTATCCAGGTCAATGCAAGGAAGATACTTTCAGGGGGGCTAGGCGGAAAAAACTCTGCCAGAGTTAGGATTTTAGCTAGCCATATTTCTCATGTGGGCATTCTTCTTCTCTTGATTGGGCACGTTTTCACAACCACTCTTGTAGATAGGTCAGACCCCTCCCATTTAGTGACCCTGGAGAAGAACCAACCAGTAGAATATGGTAATTATGAGTATGTCTTAATCGACACAATTGTACTTTCAGAAGGGGACGAAGACTTCGATTTCCATGTTGGAGACGGCTTTTTAGGGGTAGTCGTTGAGATGAGGAAAGACGGAGAGTTAGTCGATACTTTGACCCCCGGTATTCTCAGATTTGGCCCGACTCCAAGATCCGAGGTGGATAGACACGTTGGATTATTTGGTGACACTATAATGATAATGGATGGCTTCCAAGTCCAAGACTTGATGCCAGCATTATTCTTCAATCAGACTGATGATTTGGATAGGGTAAGGGTAACTATTCATGAACTCCAGGGAAGCCATCTAGTTTGGCTAGGATGGGTGTTAACAATTGCCGGTGGAATTCTGGCAGTTGGGCCATCTAGGAATCTCAATATTGATGAGGAAGAGTGAATCTTCGTAGATTATCCGCACCGTTTGAATGAAAAAGGGGAAGCGAGTCGGGCGGACGCCAAGGAGGCGACAATACATGGACAACGGTGCAATAGTACACATTGACTACGACCTATTCGAGGTCGATTCAGACAGACTCATAGAGACCACAAGGGAAGACGTCGCCAAGGAACATGATATCTTTGATGAGAACAGAGAATACAGCCCAATGATCACGGTAGTTGGAGATGGAAGGCTAATTACAGGATTCGAGGCATCTCTTTCAGAAGCCGAGGCAGACAAGGATTACGAGATTGATATCGAACCATCCGATGCATATGGAGAAAGAGACGCTAGCCTCGTTGAGACAATCGGGCAGAATGTTCTGATGAGGAGTGTCAGAGATCCAAACATGCTGGCAATAGGGGCTCCTGTAGAAATCGGAGGAAGGACTGGTGTCCTACAGTTCCTAAGTGCTGGCAGAGCAAGGATAGACTACAATCATCCCCTGGCTGGATCGACATTGAAGTATAACTACAACATCGTAAAGGTAGTAGAGGACAGAAAGGAGAAGGTCGAGACTCTTCTAAAGATGAATACTGGGAGAGACGACTTCGAGATCGACTTCGAGAAGGACGACCTGACAGTCACGCTCCCTGATACTATTGCTTACGACCAGAATTGGTCGTACGCCAAATTCAGTCTTGTAAGGACACTCAGGGATCACATAGGAGTAGGAACCATTGTATTCAGGGAAGTTCACGAGCCAAGGGCAGTTTCAGAAGAGGAATGAATAATTCTTCCCGCCTCTTGAGTCCGAGTAATCATGCAGTGAGGCCAATGGAACATTCATTTCCAGATACCTTCTCCCACGTATGCCTCAATGACGACGAAGGTGGACTGAGCTACGGCACTGACGTTCCCTATGAGTACCGAGAGGCACCCAGCTCACACGCGCATTCAAGTCATGTGGCTCACTCGGAAGATCGTGCAAAGGACTCGAACCTCATTACTTCTGGTCTCTCTCATGCTCCTGAGCATGGCATCTAGCGGATGCATGGGTCTCGCTATGCAGAGAGAAGTCATGGAAGGAATGAGGGAGGAGCCACGGGAGGATATTGTCCCCGTCGAACCAATAGTACAAGCTCACATATTTTCACAGAACGAATGTGTGCTGCCCGGCTCTGAAGACTCAAATCAAGAAACAGACTGTTATTTCAACGAGAGCATGATTATGATAGATGAAACAGTATCCAAGATGTTGTTGGATTTCTCGGTCTCTTTTGAGTGGTCTGCTACCTTGGGTGAAGTTTTGGGGAATAATACGGACGAGCTAAGATTCGTCGAGATCAAGCTATTGAAGCCAAATGGAGATTTATGTTGGGACTACTTGGCCACAAGCTCAGTAGGGCAGATGTCACTAGAATTGAGGAGCGAGAGTGACTGTACAGTTTCAATTGGAAACACTTCCGGATTCAGTAACGGCGAATGGTTGCTGAACGTCAGGGCAAGGGGATATGCTTTGGCAGCTCCCATAGACACGCTCTCCTTCGAGGATGAATTCAGAGTTTCACTATGGGTAACAAAGAAATGCGTAGTATTCCCAGAAATTCATGATGAGGGCGAGTGTACATTTAGCTCAGAGCTAGAATAATGCCCAAGATTGGGGGCATCCATCTGGCGCAGCGCTTATGAGTGGCTGGCAGTTCGCCGAAGCCCGAGGAATCGCTTTGGATGAGAGCCTAGCCCCACTTATACCACTTGACATGTACGAGCAGCACGCTGTTCACATAGGAACTAATCAGAAGTCTTCGGACATGAAGGGGTTCTTGGATACATTCAGGCAAGACGGTAGCGGCCTACACCATATAGACATCAGACAGACCGATTCTAGGATTCGAACCGTTGCCAAGTTCTTGGCCAACTACGACCCCAGCAGAATTCTCGTAGTCAGTGCTCGTCAGTACGGACAGAGGCCTGCCAGAATGTTTGCCGAGGCAATTGGGGCCAAGAGAATCGTCGGTAGGTTCATCCCAGGGACTCTCACAAATCCTAGCTTAAGGACATACATCGAGCCTGAAGTCATAGTTGTGACTGATCCCGCAGCCGACTCACAGGCGCTTTCCGAGGCAGTGAGTTCAGGTATGCCAGTAGTGGGAATATGTGATGCCAACAACAGACTAAGGAATGTGGACTTAGTACTCCCTGCAAACAACAAGGGCAGAAGGTCCCTTGCTCTGATTTACTGGCTCCTAGCTCGAGAGACTCTCAAAATTAGAAGCGGTATATCCGATGTCGACTGGGAGAGATCCCAAGATGTCGATGATTGGGAGTCCTCTTTCTAGGTCCAGATGCTCATTTCTTAGTGCATCTGATAACTAGGTGGCTTTTCGCATTGTCATGGACTTCGAGCCTGTACCAATTTTCTTGGCCCCCATGGCGGGCGTTACGGATTTGGCTTACAGGCTCCTATCTAAGGAATGTGGGGCTGATTTCACAGTTACTGAGTTCACAGCTGCCTCAGGACTTACGCGCAGGAACACCAACTCTTGGTTGAAAGTAGAAACCGATCCACGTGAGAAACCCTTCATACCCCAAATCTTCGGGGGGGATATATCTGAGATGGCCATGACCGTTGAGATGCTTGAAGATAGATCCGATGTTATAGACATTAATTTTGGCTGTCCAGCACCCAAGGTTTGCAGAAATGATGCAGGGGCTGCATTGTTGAGGGACCCAGACAAAGTAGTCACTATGGTCAGAAAATGCATAGAATCCACGGATGTCCCTATTACTGTAAAGATGAGATTGGGGACCGGATCGGGACCCAATACTGCTCTTGAAATCTCCAAGAGACTTGCTGATGAGGGAGTGATGAGAATTTGCGTCCATGGAAGGACCTTGAGACAGAGGTACTCGGGAAATGCAGACTGGGATCAGATTAGAGAGATATCCGAGTCAGTTGATATTCCGGTGATAGCAAATGGCGATGTAGTGGATACCAAAACAGCAGAGCAGTGCTTGGAGGCAACAGCTGCTGGAGGGCTAATGATTGGAAGAGGGGCAATAGGGAGGCCTACAATTTTCCATGAGATAAAACAAGGAATGGGATGGTCCACGGGGACAGCTCCTTGGGGAGATGGAGGGCCATCTAGAGCTAGGAGTTGGTGTTGGGACAGGTATCTAGAACTGTCTCAGGAAGTGTATGGTGACTCGGGAAGCAAGAATCTGAAGAGACATGCCGTTTCATTCACCAAGGGATTGGAAGGGGCGTCTGCCATGAGAGTAAGACTCCATTCCATCCAAGACAAGGTTCAGCTTGGCAGGGAGGTTAGCAAATATTTACACGGACTAGAGGATATAGAAAGTCAGTTTGAGATGGCCTCTTCTAGCCTCTGAGCTACAGTATTGATCCTCCGAAGAGTCCTCTCTGCATTCCTTAGGACATTCTCGGATACC
>Ga0208127_1001681_pt1 | contig 10882 bp, 12 predicted proteins | sample ETNtaG_6_FD_185751 | JGI IMG/M metagenome (GOLD analysis project Ga0208127, IMG submission 185751) | Marine microbial and viral communities from oxygen minimum zone, Eastern Pacific Ocean - ETNP201306SV45 (SPAdes) (version 2) | ecosystem: Environmental > Aquatic > Marine > Oceanic ...
GATTCGCTCAGTTTCTTGTGTCAACAAAACCCCGGGGACTGTTTTCCAATTCAAAACATTGGACAATATTTTTTTGGGGAAGACTTTGATAAAGATGGGGATAAGCCTCGATGGCCTCGCCGATTTGTTCAAAAACCAGATTGTTCTCCAACCCCTTCGGATTCACTTCAAGCACACGAAGAGACCGTTCTTGTCTGAAATGCCTGTTTGCCGTGTCGAGTAATTGTTGTTCCGTGGATAGATGAATGAATCCTTCCTCGTCAAAACTTTGAGGAAGGTAATCCACTGTGCTTTCCTCGGACCAATCGTTGCTGGATAGGATGTGATAGAGGTGTTCCAAGCTCAGCCGCCCAGAAATAATCTGCCGACTTCAGGATTTTCGAGAAGTTCATTGCCTTTTCCTGCTAAGGCCAATTCGCCTGCAACCAGAACATATCCAATGTCCGCAAATTCCAACCCTTTCTTTGCATTCTGCTCGACCATGATGATGGTTTTTCCTTCTTTTTCCTGAAGATCGTAGAGTATTTCAAAAACCATCTCGATGAAACGGGGTTCCAATCCTATGGAAGGTTCATCGACAAGAAGTACCTGCGGTTTCATGACCAAGGCTCTTGAAATTTCGAGGAGCCTTCTTTCTCCTCCGGAAAGGACCCTGGCAGGCTGGTGTCTACGATTCGCGAGGCGTTCGTATTTGGCAAAAATTTCTTCAGCCGCCTCTTTTGCTTCTTCTGGTTTTTCCTTGAGGTATCCTCCCATCCAAAGATTTTCTTCTACAGTCATTCCAGGAAAAACCGAATTATCCTGGAGGATGTAAGCAATCCCGGCTTCTTTGAGTTTTTCGCTGGGGGTCAGATTGGTAATATTCTGCTCACCATTTTCATTACGGACACTGATGCTGCCCGAAAATATTTTGGTGAAACCGAAAATGGAATGAAGGACTGTGGATTTTCCAGCACCATTCGGGCCGATCAGGCATAGTGATTCTCCTTTCGAAATCTTCAATGTGAAATCATGGAGAATTTCCATTTTCCCATATCCTGCCCTCAGGTTTTCAATTTTCAGGAATGGTTCATCTTTGATCAGGTTGTTGATGGTTTCTTCAGAAACTCCTGAGCCCAGTTGTTGTGCCTGGCGGTTGACATCCTCGACTGAAATGACGGTATTGACCTCACCCTGATGGTATCCGACCGTTTTTTTGTTCTTTGATTCTGAAACTGCCATCAATGCGCTCCAAGGTAGGCATCGATCACTTTTTGATCGTTTTGTATTTCAGAGGGAGGGCCGCCGGCAAGGAGTTTGCCGTGGGCAAGGCAAAATACATGACTGGCCAGATTCATCACGACACGCATGTTGTGTTCGATCACAAATAGAGTTACCCCCATTTCCTCATTCGCTCGTTTCAGTCGGTCAATCAGTCCATTGATGAGGGTCGGATTGATCCCTGCAGTTGGCTCGTCCAGAAGAAGAACTTTTGGGTCATTCATCAGAGCCATGGCGAATTCCAGGAGTTTTTGTTGACCAAAAGATAAATCTCCGGAAATTAAAAACCTTTTACTGTATAAACCCACAAAGTCCAGAAGTTCTTCAGCGCGGTCGAGGATTTCACCCTTACGACTGGAAAACATGGATCCAAACCTTCTCCCCCGGTGACTCACGGATATTTCCATGTTGTCCACACAATTCATTTTGTTGTAAATCCGTGTCTGTTGGAAGGTTCTTAAAAGCCCCAATCTTGCTATTTCTCCAACCCTGAGTTTTGAAATTTCTTTCCCCTGAAAGAGGATGTTTCCATTATCGATGGGATGTTGTCCTACGATGGAATTGAAGAGGGTGGTTTTCCCGGATCCATTGGGACCGATCAGCCCGGTGATGATTCCTTCCTTGACGGAAAGGGAGATGTCCTGATTAGCCTGGACTCCACCAAAAGATTTGGAAACCGATTGGACCTCAATGATTTGATTCATGCTTCCGATTTTTTAGAGGTACTGTCAACCGTCAATCCAAACCATTCCGGTTTGACTTCCTGGAGCCAACCCACAATTCCCTGCTGAAAAAACACAATATTGATGATGATCAGAGTGCCGAGGGCAACCCACTGCCATCCGAGAAGAAGGGTCCAGGTGGTTTCCTTGATGATGTGGAAAACGATTGCTCCTAAGATCGGGCCCCAAAGCGTTCCTTTTCCTCCCAACAAAGCCATGGCAACCATGAAGATCCCAAAAGTTGCGGTGGGGAACGCGACTTCAATGGGCTCAATGAATCCAATCATATTCCCGAAAACGGCACCTATCAAACCCATGAAAAAAGCAGCGATCGACCACGCAACAACCTTATAAATCCCTGTTTTGATCCCCATCGCTTCAGCTTTGTCTTCATCATCACGAATGGCATTGATGGCGAGTATGAATTGTGTGCTGTAAAGCCATTTAAGAAAAATGTGGGATATGACTGTGATGATAAAGCAGAGAATGTAGAAGAACACATTTCTCTGATCCACCCCCCCGGGATAGACAGGCATTGAAATCCCGCTTCCACCTCCAAGGTACTGGATCGTTCCGACAAACTGTCCTGCTGCGACTGCGATTCCAAGAGTGCCGATCGCAAAGTAAGGGCCTCTCAAGCCAAAGACGGCGATTCCAAAAAGTATTGCAATAAGAAACGCGCCGATTCCCCCAGCAATGATTCCTAGAGCAATTCCGGTAAAGTATTGTGTGTCGGTGAAATCAACCTTGATGGCGCCAAATGCAGCTGTGTATTCGGCAACATCGTATCCCATAGAAATCTGAACTACGGCAGAGATGTACATGCCAGCGCCGAAAAAAGTGATATTTCCCAGTGAATTGTAGCCCATCTGCCCCCCGGTGATATCCCAGGTTGAGGCCATAAGGACCATGATCCACAAGACGGCAATCTGCTGTATGTAGTTCTCAAAAAAAACAGGCCCTAAAATCCCAACGGCGGCAAGGACGATATAGGCAAGGACTTCATTCGTTCGCGTCAACGGACTACCTCACGTTTTTGTCGAAGTTTTATTTGCCTCCACATCAAAACCAGGAGTAGTAACACCACTGCCGATGCAACCTGATACTCTGCGCCAAAAACGATTCCTGTGTATTGTTCCGCAAGGCCCAAACCAAAACCTGCACCAATGACGGCTGGAAGATTTCCTAATCCTGAGGCGGTCACAATAGCAAAAGACCTGATGCTGTAAACGATGCCGTAAAAAGGCTGGATGACCCAGATCATGGCCACCAAAACTCCTGCAGCACCACAAATGGCGGCATTCAACGCGAATGTGATGGCATAAACCCGATCGGTGTTGATCCCCATAACCCTGGCTGCTCTCGGATCTTGAGCGGTTGCTCGGATCGATTGGCCAAGTCTTGATTTTTTCATGAACAAAACAACGCCCAATGCCAATAATGCTGCGAGGACCAGGGATAAAATTTTAATGGATGGAATGGTGACAAAATCATCAAAAGCCGAATAAATTTTAAAATCCGGGTCAACAGTTTGAACCTCCGGGCCAAAGATGAGGTTGATCACCTGCTGCATCAAAAGGGACAATCCAAAGGTTGCCAACAAAGAGGTAAACATGTCTTTATCGATAACCCTGCGGATGATGATGACGTAAACCAGCCATCCAAATCCAAACATCAGAATCATTGCCAAAGGCAGGGTCAAAAGCGGATGGAATCCCGCATTGAAGAGGGCGAAAGAGATGTAGCCCCCCATGATCACAAAATCACCTTGTGCCAGATTTTTGATGTTCATCACCCCCCATACCAATGCCAAACCATAGGCAGTGAGTGCGAACACGGCTCCAATAAAAATGCCATCCAGAATCAACTGGACGTTCATAACGGGAGCCCAAATGAAAAGAAGCTTCAGGTTATCCAACATGATCGGGTTAGATCCTTAAGCAATGATGTGGGAGGTGGGAGCCTGAATAGGCTCCCTGAGTGTTGAGATGTCAATAACTGACTTTTCTTGGCCAGGCAAGATCATTCGCAGACACAACATCGGCATATTTTTTCCCGCTGATTTGTCTCATCAGCATTGGTTTAGCAATGTTGTTTCCTGCTTCAGAAAACTTGATTTTTCCATAAAACGTTTCTGTTTGGGTTGCAGAAATCGCATCACGGAGTCTGTCTTTGTCAAAGGAATTGGCTGCTTCAAAAGCAAGCTTCCAAACAAGAACGGCTGCAGATGCCTGTGCCGTTTGATATGGAATCGCACTATAACTCGGGTAAGCCGCTTTGAATTCCCTGTCATATTTTTTCGAATCTCCAAAGTAGGAATCACTGTAGGGCACATTAGGAGACCATTGGGTGGGACAGAGAAATCCCTGAGCCGCTTTTGGGAATTTTTCATGAACCTTTGCCGCCTCACAGTGAGTGATGCTGATCAAAGGAACATTGATTCTCATTTCACCAATTTGTCTGGCTGCAGTGGCAGCTCCTTTGGAGTGTCCTGAAACAAGAAGAATGTCAGGACGCATGGCTTTTACTTTGGTTAAAGTGGAAGACATGTCAGAAAGATCTGCAGGAAGTTTGTCATCGATGACGATTTTCATCCCGTATTTTTTTGCTGTATCCACAACTCCCTCTCTCACATCCAGGGAGAAAGGATCATTCTCGAAAGCCATTGCCACTTTAACACTGGACGGATTCTTTCCATTCTTTTTTGCCATCGAAGCCGCATGATCGATGGAAGGGGAAAGATACTGTTCTGAGGTTGATAATACAGCAAACAGATATCGGTATCCCTGGGTGAAAAGTGAACGTGATGCACCTTCTGCTTCGACCATCGGTACTCCGTATTTTTCTGTAACCGGAGCAATCGCTTTGGTCAATCCGGAACTGTAAGGCCCAAGCATGAATTCCACACCATCCTGTTTGATCAAGCGCTCAGCGAGTTGGGCTCCTCGAGCAGGGGTTGATTCATCATCATAATATTTAATGCTCAGCATGTAGGTTTTTCCACCTACTTTGACGCCGCCCATTGAATTGATTCTTTCGACTGCAAAGTCATAACCTCTCTGGGCATGCAATCCATTGGTTGCATACTTTCCGGTCAGTGAAATGGCAGATCCAAGAATGATTTTATCTCCCTCCACCTTGGCTTGAAGGGGAAACACCAGCATCAGCATTCCCGTCACAAATGAGATGGATGCTAAAACCAATTTATTGAAGTTCATATGCTCCTCTTTTATTTATGAAACAAGAAAACATTACCCCAACGGTAATGTTCAACAAAAAACAATAAACTTGGGGACTTTGCTTTGCAAGAAGTAAAATTTGAATTTAGTCTTCAAAAGACATTCGAGGAATCTTTTCATCATTCCTTTGTAAAAGATGAAATCTTCAGGCAAGATATATTTTAAAAATTGTTAGGATAAATATGTCTATGGAAATCAACCGTTTCAGTCCTGCAGTCGGGGCTGAGATTAGAGGGGTCGATCTCAGCCGCGGATTGACAGGCGAGGAGTTCAAAGAGGTCCACAAAGCTTTCCTGGACCATCAGGTCCTTTTTTTCCGGGAGCAGAAAGAGATCCCTCCAGAAGTCCATGTCGAAATTGGAAAAAGATTCGGAAATCTGCATTTCCATCCTGCTGCTCCGCAAATGGAAGGACATCCTGAGATATTCGTCATTCATACTCATCGTGATTCAAAAATCGCCAATGGTGAATTCTGGCATTCCGATGTTTCCTGCGATGAAGAGCCTCCTTTGGGAACGATGCTCCAACTTCATCTTTTGCCGCCTGTGGGAGGGGATACTCTTTTTTCCAATATGTATCAGGCCTATGAAGAGCTTTCTGAAACCTTCCAGAAATTTTGTGATGGCTTGAGTGCCCTTCATGAATCGGAGCATGTCTACCGGGGACGTTACAGCGACCGAGGAGTGGATGATGCAGGGAAGGTCTATCCCTCTTCTGTTCATCCGGTGGTCAGAACCCATCCTGAGACAGGTCGTAAAGCGCTCTATGTCAACCGTGCATTCACCACCAGAATCCAGGAACTTTCAGAAGATGAAAGCCGCGCGGTGCTTGATCTTCTCCTGGACCACTGCGAGCAATTGAGTTTCCAGATACGATTTCGTTGGCAAAAAAACGATGTTGTCCTGTGGGATAACCGTTGTGTCCAACACCATGCCCTCTGGGATTATTGGCCGGAAGAACGAAAAGGCCGGAGGGTTACCATAGCCGGTGACCGGCCCTACTGAGATCTCAGCCTAGGGAAATCCCCCCATCTAAAAACGTATATTCTTCGACTCCAAAGTCTGTCTTTTCTGCCAGGGCCATGAACTGATTGGACCCTGAATTCCGTTCCAATTTTCTCACTCAAAATAGGCCCTTCAAAAAAAATTCAAAAAAATGTTTGACAAAACTATTAGCACTCGTATATAGTGAGTGCTAACAATAAACCACACTCATATGTAGGAGGACCTATGGTACCTGCACGTTATCGAAACAACCCATTCACCCCCATGAATTCCTTATTGGAGGAATTTTTTGGTGACATGATTCCGGAGCGCACAACGCAGGCCGGATTCAGACCCCCTTTGGATCTGAGGGAAGACGAAGGGCATTTTTATGCTCAGCTCGAACTTCCGGGGATGTCAAAGGAAGAGGTCAAGATCTCCATTGAAGACAGTGTTTTAACTGTTCGTGGAGAAAAGAAGAAGCAGGAGTTGCTTGAAAAAGAGGAGTATCGCAGGGTGGAACGAAGCTATGGTGTTTTTGAACGCTGTTTTCGTTTACCCCAGGAGATCCAGGAAGAAGCAATCAATGCTGAAATGGAAAACGGAGTGCTGAAGATCAGCATTCCAAAGACTGAAAAAGTCGAACCCCGTCAGATCACGATCAACTGATTGACTGACAAAAACAAAATCCCCGGGCAATAGGTCCGGGGGTTTTTACACATCGTAATTATTGGAAAACTCAAACTGACTGAAAAACCATGAAAAACATCACCAGAGATGAAATCAAGGATGCAATGCAGCGTTACATTGCAGACGGTGGGAAAATCGAAAAGATTAAATTCAAAGACAACGGTATGTTGCTGAATAACGATCTCATGTTGGACAGGAATTTCGACAATGAATCGAACGTACTGGAAGAACTTCAGGTAGATTCGATTTTCGAACCCGAAGTGGTCAACTGATCCGACCCAATGACCACTTTATGAAGCGGGTCTGAATCATTTCGGACCCGTTTCCCTACCACTTCTCAGGCAACGATTTTCGTTCCTATCCCCTGATCAGTAAATAATTCTGTAATCACCGAATGCGGGTCTGTGCCGAGTATGATCTGGGCTGATTCTACTCCCTGGGTGACGGCATTCAATGCGGCTTGAACCTTCGGCTTCATTCCTCCCTCGATGACTCCGGAATCGATCATGCTCAATGCCTGATCATGTTTCAGTTCTGCACAAAGCTTCCCGTTTTCTAGAATTCCCTCAACATCGGTCATGAAGATCAATTTCATCGCCTGAAGCGAGACCGCAATGTGGGAAGCTGCGGTATCGGCATTGATGTTGTAACTGGTGCCATCCTTTCCCAAACCGATGGGTGATATAACTGGAATGTATCCTTCCTTCAGGAGAACCCTAAGCAGTTCCGGATTGGTCGAGTCAATCTCTCCCACATACCCCAGATCCACTCCTTCCCCACCGTCTTTTTTGGAAGCCTCAATCAGGTGTCCATCTTTCCCACTCAATCCAACGGCTTTTCCGCCACAGGTGTTGAGGTGAGCGATGATCTCCTTGTTGATGGTTCCGGAAAGGACCATTTCAGTGACTTTTAGATTCTCTGCACTGGTAACCCTCAGTCCCTCTACAAAATGCACTTGCTGCCCGAGCTGCTCCATGGCTTTTGAGACCTCAGGTCCTCCTCCATGAACAATCACCGGTTTCATCCCAAGCGATTGGAGCAGGACAATGTCTTCAGCAAAACTCTGTTTGAGGTTTTTCTCTATCATTGCCGCACCACCGTACTTGATGACGATGATCCGGTCACGAAAACGTTTGATGTAGGAAAGGGCCTCGATCAGCAGGTCCTTTTTGACCGAAGAGGATACCACTTCAGGATTCGTTGGTAGTCAGAGTGGGGACAAGCAATCGCTGGTTCAGGCGAAGCAGGTTTTTTGATTTTAAATCGTTGAGGGCAACCAGAGTTTTCACCGAAGTCCTGTAGCGCATTGCAATTTTAGAAAGGGTATCTCCGGATCGGACCCGGATCACCTTGTGGTCGGAATCTCTGAGGTTTGAGGGTTTTGATACGATCAGTTTCATCCCTGCACGGAGATCGGTGGCTTTTTTCAAACCATTCCAACGCATCAATTGGGAAATGCTGGTTTTATAGCGGAGTGCAAGATGGGAAAGGGTTGTGTTGTTCGGGACTCGGATCTTGCGAATCTTAGAAACTGGCTTAAAAACTTTATCTGAAAATCCGACGATCAGATTTTGCCCGGCCTTGAGTGATTTGGCACTTCGAAGACCATTCCAACGCATCAACTGCCTGACACTCGTCTTATAGCGCATGGCGAGATGTGACAAGGTGGCATGCCTTGGAACTTTGATCCAACGATAATTCCGCTGAACGGTACTATCTGCGGGCACCCTGCGGTAGCCAACGATTAAACTTTGTCCTGCCCGAAGGGATTTGGCACTTTTTAATCTGTTCCAACGCATCAGCTTATTAACGCTGGTTTTATGACGTTTCGCCAACAATGAAAGAGTTGCCCCTCGTCTGACCCGAATTTTTTTCGCCAACAATTTTGAAGAACTTTTCATCTCCGGGAGTTTGGCGATTTCCCGAAACACCTGCCAAGTAGGAACGTAGAGTTTCAGCCTTTGATTGACTCTCAAAACAGGATTTTGTTTGAGATTATTCCATCGCTTCAGACGGGCAACGCTGGTGCGGTGTTTTTTTGCAAGATCCCAGAGATTGTCTCCACGTTTCACACGGAAGTACACCGGTGCTCCAAATTGTTCCAGGAGCCGCATCATGTGCGGAGAGTCCTGGACCAATTGGTTGTAATTCTGGTCCCAGGTCCGCTCGGGTTGAGGATTTCTTTTTAACGAATCAAGCAGAACCGCATGGCTGGTCTTTGGAAGGTAGAGGGTGTAATGATCTTCGTTCATCGGGGGGAATCCCCGGTACAATGCCGAGTTGAGTTTTAACAACCCCTGGAACGAGGTCTTCGCCCTTCGTGAAACTTCTTCCAAAGAAAAAGCAACTGGAAGCTGAACCCGGGTCTCATCCATTGGTTTGGCCGTTTTGAGATGAGCAAAGCGGTAACGTTCACGCTGGTTGTAAAGAATCGCCTGGGCCATGATCGAAGGGACATAATGCTCCGTTTCCCTGGGCAGATCGAGGTTCCAGAAATGAGGTTTCAGCCCTTTTTCACGAGCAGTATTGATGGCTTCCTGAACCCTCCGCTCTCCGCAATTATAGGCTGCCATGGCCAGTGGCCAGTCTTCAAAAATGCCGTATAAATGCTTCAAATACCTCATTGCCGCCTGGGTTGAAAGCAAAGGGTCGCGCCGTTCGTCAATCCAACGGTTGATGCTCAACCCGAACCTTCTCCCGGTAGAGGCGATGAATTGCCAGAGACCCACCGCATTCATCCGGGAACGAGCCATCTCATTGAAGTTGCTCTCCTGAGCAACCATGTAGGCAAGATCCAAAGGTAAACCTTCTTCTTCCAACATTCTCCGGATCATCGGCATGTATCTGCCGGAACGCTTGATTCCGATGATCGTTTGAGCACGTTTATTGACCGTTAATTTACGCAGTGCCCGGTCGACTTTTGCGTGTTTGACAATGGGGATGTCATAGGCAATGCCTTGGAACCACCAGAGCTGTTTGCGGAATAGTGTTTTGGATCCCAACAGTTCACGGTTCCCGATTCGCTGCTTCCCTCCCTTCCACAGGGTGGTCTTACGGAAGCCTCCATCGGAAGTTTCCATCACCAGAGGAAGAGATTTAGGGGGAGCAGGCCGGGGTGATTCTGCCTGAATAAAGGAACTCCATATCAGTCCCCATGATAAACACAGGGATTTCAATGAACCTCGGAAGAGACGCCTGGTTAGAAACATTCTGTTGGAAACGATGATTGCAAGAAAATGCACGTTCTATCTTCGCTGATAGGTACTGAGCTGCAAGCCTAAATCCATCCCATGAGTTGTGCAAAGATCATGCACTCCCCCGGTAACACAGATGGGGCAACGGGTAACACCAAATTATTGCATTGACAGCCTCTGGAAAAGTTCTTTTAATAATTAATCCTGAAAGCGAGAATAGCTCAGTTGGTAGAGCGCAACCTTGCCAAGGTTGAGGTCGCCGGTTCGAACCCGGTTTCTCGCTCCATTTCCCTTTAAAATCATTACAAAATTTATATTTGGTGATTGTTCCTGAGCTTAAATCGTTCAGGAGAAATCAAGGATTTGCTCAAGGTTTTAGGAACATTGCTAACTCACCTTTTTGGATAGGCAGTGTTTGAAAATGTATAGAGGCTGGAGCGCAACCTTACGGAGGTTGCTGGTTGCTGGTTGCTAATCTTATTCTCCCTGATAAGCTTTATTCAAAAGATCCTCTAAGATTTGAATCTGAAGCTCTTTATTCTTTAATGCTTCCCGCTCCGACTGACCTGTGAAGATATACTGAATATCTAAGCCACCATCAATGAATGCCTTGTTAGCGCTCTCTGGCATGCGAGTGAACTTAAATTTTCGCGAAGCAAACGAAAGTGATTTGTCGGCACTTGTCGATCTACTTGCGGACGATGTTTTGGGAGCCAAGAGGGAAGATACCTCCATACCACTAAACCCAAACTACCTGGATGCTTTTCGAAGCATTGATGCAGATTCAAATAATG
>Ga0208127_1001684_pt1 | contig 10874 bp, 10 predicted proteins | sample ETNtaG_6_FD_185751 | JGI IMG/M metagenome (GOLD analysis project Ga0208127, IMG submission 185751) | Marine microbial and viral communities from oxygen minimum zone, Eastern Pacific Ocean - ETNP201306SV45 (SPAdes) (version 2) | ecosystem: Environmental > Aquatic > Marine > Oceanic ...
AACAGAGGGCGGAACTAATTTCTGTAGGGTATGGGGCCAAATTGATGAAACACTTATCCGCAGTTATTTGTATTCAACCGATTGCTTCCCCATTTCTTAGCAGCAAAGCTTCCAACAGGCCCAAGACCTATTATTGTTGCATCAAAATCAGGTAACATTATTGATTACAGATAGTCTTGTAAGTCCTATAAATGGAACTTTCTTCATCTAGTTTCTTTTTTAAGTTTCTTGTGTATTTCCGACTGAAAAATTTTGAATTCCTGATTTCTTAGTATTGTCAGTCAAGATTAAATTATTAAATGATGGCCGCCATCCATAAGCATTGTTTCTCCGGTTACAACTTTATTTATATCAATAAAGCTATAAATTCCCTCTGCAACCTGCTCAGGAGTAACAGTTAATTTTAATGGTGTAGAGTTCGTTAGGTTTTCTTTAGCAGCATTGTAAAGGTCTTCGCCCATTCCATTCTTTAGCCACTCACCCTGTATAAACCCAGGGCAAATTGCATTTACTCGAATAGGCCCGAGATTTCTTGCCATAGATTTTGTCATCGTATTGAGTGCACCTTTAGATGATGCATAAGCCAAAGAGCTGCCAATACCTTTAATACCAGCGATGGAGGATACGTTTACAACAGAAGGGTTATTGCTTTCCACTAGGTACTGTTTACAAGCCTTTACCATCTGGAAAGGACCTACAACGTTTATTCTGTAAATATGGAGAAAGTCTTCAGCATTAAGTCCGTCCAGGTCGGCATGATTGAAAACAAATTTAGTAGTTCCTGCGTTATTGACAAGTGCGTCTATTCTTCCCCATTTATCGACGGTTTCAGTAACCGTTTTTATACACATCGATTCATCACCGACGTCTGCTGATATGTAAAGTGCCTCTACGCCAAATTTTTCACACTCTTTCGCAACATTTTTAGCTTCCTCTATTGAGCTAGTGCATGTAATGGTCACATTCCAACCTTTGGAGGCTAGAAGTTTGGCTGTTGCTGCACCTACACCACGACTTCCGCCAGTAATTACAGCTACAGGATTTTTACTAATTTTATTCATACTTATTCCTTTATCATCTATTTACAAATGGTCTTTTGCTATCGTCCCTCTTTACAAACCCTGGCTTATCTTTAAAGGTTTCTTCAACCCAGCTCAAGGCTTCTTTTTCATTTAAGCTTGGATCCCAAACTTCACCTTGAGGTTGAGGTACATCCCAAGGAGTATCCATGAAAATTTCTATCCCATTTTTTTCTGGATCTGAAAAATAAAAAGAGAGTGCATTCCCATGGCACAGTGGTAAATATTCATGTTCGGCAGATTCGAGCCTTTCTTTTGCCTCCGTCAATTCAGAGTAGGTTTCCACCCTGAAAGATACATGATCTAGAGAGCTTCCATTGTCTAATTCTTCTCTTCCTGACATTAAGGCTAGTTGATGGTGTTCATCTGGATCTAAACTCATAAAGGTAATGACAGGACCATTTTCATAAATTTCGCCTTCATCAGTCACAGTGAAGCCTAAAACTTCTTTATAAAAATTTAAGACTTTAGTTTTGTCCTTAATCTTCAAAACCGTGTGCGACCAACTTAGTTTCATATCATTTAACTCCTGAATGATTACTCACTCTCCTACATAAATTTTTCATCTTTCCAAGCCCTTCAATTTCAGTAATGAGTACATCTCCATCTTTAAGAAATTTACCCTCCATGACTCCAACTCCACCAGGTGTACCCGTAAAGATAACATCTCCTGTGTTGAGGGTAACTATTTCAGATAGGTATTTAATAATTTCTGGGATGTCAAAGATAAGGTCATTTGTATTATCTTTTTGTCTAGTCTCTTCGTTTACCTTACACACAATAGACAAGCTAGTTTTATCATCAAGGCAATCTGGTGAAACTATGTAAGGTCCCAAGGGCCCAAAAGTATCAAATGATTTACCTAGGTTAAATTGTGGAGGATTTGAAGAAAATTGAACTACTCTGTCAGAAATATCCTGACCTACACATAGACCTGCTACATAATCCCATGCTTTATCCTTAGGTATATCCTTACCTTTCGAACCTATTATTACCACGAGTTCTGCTTCGTAGTCTACGTGGTCGCTTCTCATGTTTATATCAGAATACGGCCCTGTTAAGCATGTAGTATGCTTTGTAAAAATCATAGGAACGGAAGGTATGTCCATATTGGCTTCTTCTGCATGATTTCGGTAATTTAAACCAACTGCATAACAATTTTTCGGGGATGAAATAGGTGAATCAATGTTTTTTTCTTCAATAAGTCCAGAAGGTTCAAATTTTTCTAAGTTTGCACTTAACTTATTTAGACCTTCAATATTCAATAATGCATTAGATGTATCTTCATCAAATTCGCCTTGTGAAATGGCTTTTAAGTCATAATAATTTTTATCATCTATTAAAGAAGCTCTGCCAGAAATACAAGCTAATTTAAAACCCATTTTTTACTCCATATATATCTTTTAGTTTATATTAAAATAATACCATCTAGACCTAAATATATAATCTACACAGAAAACCTTAATCAACTCTCTATGGAAAGAAGAAATTTTAAGAATAAAAAAGGTGAAAACTTTTCTTATCTTGCTGACGACACTTCATCAACTGACATAAATTTAGTCTTTTTCCATGCCACAGGGTTTAATGCTAATACTTATAAAATTCTTTTAGAAAAACTGAAGGTAAAATTCGAAAAAAAAATTAATATCTACGCATTAGATCAAAGAGGACATGGCTTATCTTCCGCCTCTGCAGAACCTTCAAAATTAAACTCTTGGAATGTGTTTGTTGAAGACGGTATGGAATTTATTGATTCTCTAGAGGGTCACATTATCTGTTGTGGTCATTCAATGGGTTCAATAGTTGCGGCCAAGATTGCCTCTTTACTACCAAGACGAGTTTCTCATTTATTTATGATTGAACCAGTCCTCTATGGACCTTGGGAATCATTAAAATTTAGATTCTTCTCTTTAATTCGTTACAACAGAAAACTCACAATTGCAGATGGTGCTGCTAAAAGAAGAAGTTTGTTTAACACCCTAAATGAAGCAAAAGAATCTTATACGGGTAGGGGAGCCTTCACTACATGGACTGAAGAATGGATTGAGAACTACCTAGAAGGTGGAATGATCGAAACAAATGAAGGAATGAAGTTGTCTTGTTCACCAGCTTGGGAAGCTGCTACATTTAGATCTTCTTCGATGGATACTTGGAAATATTTAAAACAAATAAAAATAGAGGTGTTGGTATCTTATGGTAATTTTGGTTCGACGTTTTCAGCTCAAGCTCGAAAAGTTTTGTTTAAGCTAGGGTCGAACTGGAACTCTCGATATCATCCTAAATCTTCTCATTTTTTACCAATGGAATTTTCTGATCTAGTGATCCAGGATCTTGAAGATTATATTCAAAATCATTGAAGCCCTTTAATAAATTCTCTAAGAGCATTTCCTATTTCTTCTGAAGAATCTTCTTGCACGAAGTGATTGCCTTTAACTGTTACCTCTGTTTGATTTTGCCAACTCCTTGCAAACTCTCTTTGCTCACCGACAAGGATAGAGCCAGGATCGGCATTAACAAAAAGTTTAGGAATATCAGATGTCTTATGAAATTCAGCATTTTTTCTGACCTCTTCAACAACTTCAGCGGGTTCACCGTCGAGAGGTATTTGCCTAGGCCAAGTAAGAGTTGGTCTCCTGTCTTCGCCCGGACTAGCAAAAGGTCTTAAATATTCACTCTTCTCTTCATCAGAATAACCGGAAGAAGAATCTGCTAACAATATTCTTTCTACGAAGAAATTTTTCTGTAGGATCAATTCCTCACCTGCATCTGATCTAAACAGACCAAAAATATTCCTAGCATTTTCAGGCCACTGATCCCAAGTGAGAGGCATCACAATAGCTTCCATGTATGTAATTGATTTAATTCTGTCAGGATTTTCACGAGCGAACTGGAATCCCATTGCAGACCCCCAGTCATGAATTATCAGATGTATGTTATCTCCCAAATCAAGACTATCTAAAAGAGCTGTCAAATAGTTATATTGACCATGATATTTATAACCATCGTTATCTTCACCCTCTAGTTTTTCTGAGTCCCCCATGCCAATTAAGTCAGGTATAACTAGCCTGCCAAGGTCCTCAACATGAGGCGCGATGTTTCTCCAAAGAAACGATGAAGATGGATTTCCGTGGAGAAATAGGAAAACATCTCCTTCACCCTCATCTATGTAGGCCATTTTTTTATTATTTATTTCTTTGAAGTGTTTTGAGTAATTCATAGAGTTTCGTCTAAATTTGGTAGAACGAAAGATTTAAATTCATCTTCAAACAACTCAGTAAATTTAATTGTTTTTTTGTCTTCGTACAGTCCTCCGATAGCCTGTAATCCTATCGGCATATTATTGGTCGAGAGTCCGGTAGGGAATACGGTACTGGGAAGATGAGCATTGACGGCCAGGCCCGGCCAGAATATCTGTTGGAAATATCTTTGTTCTTGGTTATCTACTGTGATTGTTCGTTCTGATATTTTTTTATGATTGTGCTCTATAGCAGTTGTAGCCAGTTGAGGACATATAATCAGATCCCAATCTTCAAAAAATTTTGACCATGAAATTTTTATTTGTTCTCTAGCATAGTTTTGCCTAATCCAATTTCTGTGGGATAACACTGTGCCTTTTGCCAGAATAGCCTCTACTGAGTCATCACCAGGTTCTAGATTGGCAGCTATGTCTTCTATATGTTTAAACTCTTCATCTGACATTCCAGATTGCATGACCGATTGTAATAATAGCTGATAATTTATTTCAGCTTTAAGAAAGTCATGTTCTGGTCTAGCAGAGAAAGAAACTGTTGCACCTGAAGATGCAAGCTTCTCTCCAACTTCTACACAGCGCTCTGATATATCTTGTGAAACAGGTGCAAGTTCATCATCGCTCCAAATGGCAATCTTAAATTCTTTAAGAGATTTTTTTTTACAACTGGGTAGATTTAGTTGCCATCCTTTAGCTTCTCTTTCAATAGGACCAGCCATAACATCCAATGCTATCTCTAAATCTTTGGCACTTTTTGCAAGAGGTCCACATACCGATAGATCCGGTTCAGGAACATTAGGAATTAGTTCATGACCGGAAGAGGGGATGATTCCATGACTTGGTTTATGACCAAAAACTCCACAATAGTGAGCAGGATTTCTAATTGAGCCCCCGATATCTGATCCAGCTTCAAGTGACGTAAATCCTGCAGCCAATGCAGCAGCACTTCCTCCAGATGACCCACCAGGTGTCTTATTAACATCCCATGGATTTCCTGTTACTCCATAGACATCATTGTAACTTTGGAAATCAGCTAAATTTAGGGGCACATTTGTCTTACCCATGAAATGAGCGCCTGCTTTTTTAAATCTTTGAACAGCTAATCCATCCTCTGTTGCAATATTATTTTTAAAATCTGGAATTCCCCAGTTAGTGCTTTGTCCCTTGATGTTGTAAGACTCTTTTATAGTCATCGGTACACCATGCAGTGGCCCTTTGATTGAATTCTGAGAGATTTCTTTATCGGCTTGCTTTGCTGCTTCTAAGGCTTCATCAAATGTTTTTACAACTACAGAGTTTATTTTATGATCATACTTTTCTATACGTTCAATAAAGGTTTCCGTAAGTTCAACAGAGCTTATTTCTTTGTCTTTAATCTTTTTCGCTAAGACATGAGCGGGTAGGCTATGTAATTCCAAAATTAACTATCTCCTGGTTTCCAGTCTTCATACCTTTCTTGAAGTCTCTGCATTCCAGATATCCATCTATCTCTATCATTCCCTTTTCTTGATACGTATTCTAAAACTTCAGAATGAGGCGTTACTAGGAATCTTTCATTTTCTATTGCATCTAATACATCAGCAGCAGCTTCACTTGCTTCAATCATTCCATCTACGCCAGCTACACCTGCTCCTTGAGCAGTCATGGCAGTTCTTACAGCTTGTGGACATAAACAAGAAACACCTATTCCTTTATTGCCGTAAGTAATCTTTATCCATTCTGCAAAACTTACTGCCGCAGCCTTGGTAACTGAATAACCCGCAGATCCAATTTGAGTAAGAAGGCCAGCTGCAGAAGAAGTATTCATTAGATACCCTTCACCTCTTTCTAGCATTTGGGGTAAAACATGCTTTGCAGCAAATATATGCGACTGAACATTAACTTCCCAAATATTTTGCCAATCAGCTGTTTCAACTTCAAAAAAACCATGAACACCACCGATACCTGCATTCGAACAAAATATATCTATCCCTCCTGAATGCTCATTTGCTTTTTGAATGACATTCACAATATCAGATTCTTTTCCAACATTAGCTTGGACAGCAATTCCTCCAACTTCATTGGCTGTTTCTGTTGCGCCCTCTAGATTCATGTCTACACAAACAATTGATTGAGCTTGGGCATTTTTGAATGCCTCACATAAAGCTTTACCAATACCACTTGCTGCACCAGTAACTACAACTCTTTTATCTTGAATTTGCATTAGTCTAATCCTAATTCTTTTATGGCTTCTTCTCTCATTTGCTTCTTAGCTATCTTTCCTGCAGCTACTTTTGGCAATTCATCGGCTTGAAACCACATAAATTCAGGAACTTTAAATTTCGCAATTTTTGCAGCTAAAAAAGATGATAAATCTTCTTCTGAGAGTTCTGCACCTGGATTAAGAGATACCCTAGTAGCTAACTTTTCACCAAGCCTTTCATCAGGCACTCCAAATACCGAAGCTTCTCTTACTGAGGGATGCTCATAAATGGCTGCTTCTATTTCTAGACAGGCTATATTTTCTCCACCTCTGATGACTATATCCTTGATTCTATCTTTGATGTAAAGAAAGCCATCTTCGTCAATAATTCCTACATCGCCACTTCGGAACCAACCTTCACTATCTAGGACTTCATTAGTTGCCTCTTCATTTTTTAAGTAGCACCTAAAGTTACAAGTAGATTTAATAGCAACTTCACCCAGCTCATTAGGTCCCAATTCATTACCTTCTTCATCCATAATTTTAATTAAGTTTAGGAAGGGAGTGGGGTAACCGGCTGTACTGGGGCGCTCGTATAATGTTATGCCTGAGGCATTTGTAGCGTGAGCATTAGTTTCAGTAAGGCCATATCCAACAGTAGCAACTTTATCTGGATGGTCTTTTTCCTGAGCTTTAATTTGTTCAGGAGGCCTTGCTGCTCCACCCGATCCAAGACCTTTCAAACTAGAAATATCTATTTCAGGATTATCCTTATGGGCTTGAAGAACTTCAGCTGACATAGTTGGAACACCAGTCATGTCTGTTACCTTATGCTTTTCGATAAGACGTAAAGCTTCAACTGCATTCCATTTATACATAAATACAATTTTTCTAGCAGTAACTAGAGACAATAAAAATACAGCATGGGATCCTGTGACATGAAAAAGAGGTACTGCAGCTATCGTGCAGGGGTTATCACCAGCGATAGGAGAAGCTAAAGGCTCTCCATCAACTTCAATTTGAGTGGCAAGTTGACCCATCAATGCCCAAGTGATTGGAGCAGAAACCACAGCTCTATGTGTAGATACTACCCCCTTTGGATATCCAGTACTTCCCGATGTATACATTATGCTAGCGTCATCTTCAGGATCAATTTCTACTTCAGGGAAAGCTTCCATTGGGGATACTAAATCGTTAAAGGATTCAGTATTTGTAAATTTACTTGCATCACAACGAACGGCTATCCTCGGCATGTCTTCAACATAGCCCTCCAGTCTTTGTAGCCTTTCTTCATCAGCAATAAAAATAGAAGATTCACTGTGCGTTAATCCATAATCTAACTCTTCACCTTGCCACCAAGAATTGAGCGGAACTGCAACAGCACCGATAGAAGTGACAGCTATGTATGAATTTATCCATTCGGGATAATTTCTCATCGAAAAGGCAACTTTATCACCCTTCTTGATGCCATATTTATCCATCAGTACATGGGCTAATCCTGCAGATGTATTTAAAACCTCTTGATAAGAATAAGTTTCATCTTCATAGGCTAAAAAATCCCACTCCCCATGTATTAAAGGGAACTGAAAATAATCTCTGAGAGTTTGAGGCAGATTAGCAAAGACATGATAGTTATTGCCTCGTATTTCTTGTTCTTTCAGTTCAAATAGTCCTTCTTTAGTGAATTCTCTTGCAAGTTCTTCACGCGCTTCTTTTTTTACAAATTCTTTTATATCCATTTTTTTATTTTCCTGTAAATTTTGCTTCTCTTTTTTCAACGAAATGTGACACACCTTCTTTAAAATCGTCCGATTTAAAGCTTTCTAACATGGCTTGCATCGAACTGTCTAAATTCTCTTTAATAGTTTCTCCTTGAGCGTTATATATTTGCTGTTTCATGATCCTTAGAGACCTTGGAGAGACATTTTTTGCTAGGTCAGAAGCGTAAGCAAAAACAGCATCATCAAAGTTCTTTTCTGAAAAAGTTTTATTCACTATTCCCATTTGCTCTGCTTCATCTGCACTAAATTTTCTTGATGAAAATAAAATATCATTTGCTCTTGCTATGCCCACCAATCGAGGAAGGATCCATCCGACTCCCCACTCAGCTATTAAACCTCTTTTTGAAAAAGCGCTTGAGAAAACTGCACCTTCTTTTGCGAATCTAATATCAGCATATAACGCCATGATAAAACCCACTCCAGCGGCTGGCCCATTTATTGCAGCAATAATAGGTTTAGGAACCGTTGGGAAATAACTAAAACCACCGTCAAATCCTTTAACTTCATTAACAGCATATTCTCTCTCTTCGGCTTCAACCTGAGAGCCTTGAGATTCACCTTGACTAGTCGCAGCAAGACCATCCATATCAGCTCCAGCACAAAAACCTCTGCCAGCACCAGTTACTATTATGACTTTAACTTCTTCGTCTTTAGCTGCATCATCTAATTTTTCTCTCAACCCAGCTCTAATTTCATCATTAACTGCATTTAATCTTTCGGGTCTATTTAATGTAACAATAGCCACGCCTTCTTTCTTTTCGTACAAAACAGCATTATTCATCTTAATCTCCTTTTTAAATTTCCCTTTTAAGCAGTTGAGCCGCCATCTATTACAAGTGTATGCCCGTTAACAAATGTACCGGCAGATGAGGCAAGGAAGACTGCAGCTCCACCTATCTCATCTGGCTCACCTATTCTTCTGAGAGGGCAGGTAGCTGTTGATTGCTTCAAAATTTCGGGATTTTCCCACAGTGCTCTTGCAAAATCGGTCTTAAATAGGCCAGGAGCAATTGCATTAGTCCTTACATTGTGAGGTCCAAATTCTGCAGCTAAATTTTTAACCAACATTATGTCGGCTGCCTTTGATATATTGTAAGTACCTATAACTGTGCTTGATTTTAGCCCACCAATAGAAGAAACAATGATAATGCTTCCGTCTTTTCTTTCAGTCATTTCTGGTATTACCATTTGACAAAGTAAGTGGTTGCTTTTGATATTGTTATTCATGACTTTATCAAAAGCATCTTCAGGTATATCCATCATGGAACCGAAGAAAGGATTAGAGGCAGCGTTGCAAACCAAAATATCTATCTTTCCTAGTTGAGCCCTTGTTTCGTCAACCAGCATTTGCAGGGCAGCTTTATCCGAGATATTGCAAGGTATGACAATCGCACCACCTTCTTGATCCTTACAAGCCTCATTAATTTCATCAGCTACCTCTTGGCAAGCGTCTGCTTTACGACTAGACACCACAACTTGTGCTCCATGCAGAGCCATTTGCATAGCAATTGATTTACCAATCCCCTTGGAGGAGCCAGTAATAATTGCTGTTTTTCCAGTTAAATCAAACATAAATTCTCCCTTTTAATGAACGTCAGTCTACTCTAGATTATCGTTAGAAAAAATACTTTAACAACAACTATGTCTATATTTGGTAACATAAAAATATGATAAGAAAATCAATTTATTCGATTTTTCTACTCGCAATAATATACGCAGGGTTTGTTTACCTAGTAGCTTCCGGGTATTTAGGTCAATACGAAGGGCCAGGAGACATCACGAAGCTTTCAACACCTTCAAGCATAGTTTCTGATAGAGCTGCTCAACAAAATAATGCTAAAGATATAGTAGGTATAGACAACACTAAGGTTATTTTGTTTGGAGATTTGCATGTTCACACTACTTACTCTTCAGATGCTTTTTTAATGAGCCTGCCACTTCTGGCAGGTGAAGGTACACACCCACCAGCAGACGCTTGTGATTTTGCAAGAATTTGCTCTTCCTTGGATTTCTGGGCGAACACCGATCACGCCGAAGATCTCACACCAAAAGACTGGGAAGAAATAAAAGATACCGTAAGACAATGTAATGCGGTGAGCGGAAATGGAGAACAAGATACGGTCGCGTTTTTAGGTTGGGAATGGACCCAACAAGGTGGTTTTGGAGAACCTCATTACGGTCATAAAAATATCGTTTTAAAGGACTTGGAAGAAGAAAAAATACCTTTACGTCCAATCGCTTCTCCCCAAGTTGGTTTTGCTAATATGCCTTTTAATGCAAGGCTTGGCCTTTCAGCACTCAGAGCATTTGATGGCAGAATCCAAGACATGATGACCTATGCAAGAGATGCCGCTACTGTCCCTTGTGATCCCAATGCATCAGTGTGGGATTTACCTAAAAATTGCAGAGAGTATGCTGACGATCCCGGCCAACTATTCGATAAATTGAATCAGTGGGGTCATGAAGCAATAGTGATACCTCACGGTACAGCATGGGGAAATTACACACCCCCGGAAAGTGATTGGAAATTACAACTAAGTGAAGAGTATCATGATCCTGCTTATCAAAGCTTGATAGAAGTT
>Ga0208127_1001687_pt1 | contig 10863 bp, 11 predicted proteins | sample ETNtaG_6_FD_185751 | JGI IMG/M metagenome (GOLD analysis project Ga0208127, IMG submission 185751) | Marine microbial and viral communities from oxygen minimum zone, Eastern Pacific Ocean - ETNP201306SV45 (SPAdes) (version 2) | ecosystem: Environmental > Aquatic > Marine > Oceanic ...
GAAGATAAAAAAGAAGCAAAAATTTTTTCTAAGGCTATATTACATAATGCAGAAAGACTGACATCTATGGTTTCTGATTTAATTGATTTATCCAGAATTGATTATGGTGATTTAAAGCTAAATATTGTTGAAGTTAATTTAGATAATTTTATTAAATCTTTTATTGATTCAATGAAGAGCGTCATGAAGAAAAAAGATATTTATATTGATTATAAGCCTAAGCATAAAAAAAATATCATGGCTGATATGCAGGCACTTGAAAGAATAATGAATAACTTGATAGATAATGCTTTTAAATACTCACCAAAGGGCTCAGTAATTGAGATTTCGACTATTACAAATAATTACCATATAAAAATAAATGTTGCCGACGAAGGTGCTGGTATTTCAGAAATTGATCAAGAATATATTTTTGATAGGTTTTATAGAACTGCTTCAGCAAGAGCTTCTGAAAATAAGGGTAGCGGATTGGGTTTAGCAATTGTTAAAAATCTTATAAATAGTCTTAATGGTGAAGTGGGTGTCTCTAATAGATTAGAAGGCGGCTCAATTTTCTGGTTTACTCTCCCTATATACAAAAAATAAAGTATCTCAACTTTACTTGGATTGATGTTTAGGCTAATATGTCACACAAATGTCACATAAATGTTTCATTTTTGAAATAATGGAGTAAATATGATTAAAAGTATTTGGGATAAATTTCATTCTTTTATGAAAGTTGGAAGACTTACTAAAGTTATGGAAATATCTGGCTTAAAGTAAATTAAAAAATAGCCTTTTTACTTATCTCTTAAGGTGATTCTTTCTATTTAATTATCAATTAGTTTTTCATTAAACTTGTGGTTTATCAGCTACAATAAATAAACTTACTACATGAATAACTACTTACTTATAAAAAGACTGTTTTTTGCACTGCTTTTAATCGCAGTTATATATTTTTTATTTTTAATAACTAATTCTTTTATCAATAAGCCAGTTATAAAAGATATTAATATCACGAATTTAGATGAAATTAATATCTCTCAATCTATAAATCAACCTAATAAAAATATTGTCGCTACAAGTAATAATAATGAAATTAAATTTGAATATAAATTAATAGGTATTCGCGCGGGAGACAATGATTCATCAGTAATAGTTAAAAAGGCTAATAAAGAATATCTTGTTCGATTGGGTGAATCTTTAGATAATAATTTTGAACTTATCCAAGTTCTTCCAAATACAGCAGTATTTCGAAATGGACAAAAAATGTATAGAATTGATAAAGAGGAAGCTAGGTAAATAAAAATGACAAAGAAATTACTTTTAATATATTTTCTCTTAATAGGCAGCGTAAACAATGTTTTATCTCAAGAAACCTTTATTTTAAATTATGAAGATGTTGATATAAAAAAAGTTACACAAGACATTGCTCAGTTCTCAAAAAAAACGATTATCCTAGACCCAAGGGTGAAAGGTAGGATCACCATTTACTCTAATGCTAATCTAAATAGAGAACAGGTTTGGGATGTATATCTTAGAACAATTCAAGTTAATGGATTTAGTGCAATTTCTGAGAGCGGATTTGTAAGGGTTGTGCCTGAGAATGAAGCTACAAGAGATAACAATATATCTTCAATTTCTTCATCAGGCGATTATCAGACCTTGGTTATACCTCTAATAAACAGGTCAACAGAAGAAGTGTTACCAATGATAAAACCAATTACTGGTAGACAATCACACTTATCAAGCATACCTTCAATTAACTCTATCTTGATAGTCGATAGGGTTAGCAATGTCGAAAGAATTAATAAACTAATAAGTGATCTAGATAAAAATAATACAGCTAAAATTTCAATAACAAAGTTGACTAATTTATCCTCTATTGAAGCTGTTAGAATATTAGATAAGTTAAAAGCCCAAAATAATCCTACTATAAATAAATTTGTAGCTATCCCATTTAGCCCCTCAAATTCAATAATTATTTCTGCAAATGAGTATGTAACAGCAAATATTAACCAAACATTAAAATCTTTAGATAGAGATGTTAAATCTGACGATTCTATTGACGTTGTTTATTTAAAATATGCTAAATCTGCAGATATTGCAGCAATCCTTAATTCTGTTTCAAGCGGATTTATACCAGATGCTGATGGAGCTAAAACTGTTATAACCCATCATGAAAAAACCAACTCACTCATTATTTCATCTGCTGAGGCAAATTTAGCAACAATAAGAAATGTCATTTCACAGCTTGATATTAGAAGGGCTCAGGTTCTAGTTGAAGCAATTATTGTTGAATTATCAGAAACCGCAGCTGATTCTCTTGGTATTGAAACTATTTTTAATGGTACCGATAAGGATAGTGTTCCAATTGGTATTACTCGTTTTGGTGGATCAGGTCCAGATTTATTATCAATTGTAGGTTCTGTTGCCGACGAGACTGATGTCAACATGTCAACAAATGCTTCAGCATCATTATTAAATACTCAGGGTCTAATAGCTGGTTTTGGTGATTTGACCCCAGGAAGTGATAATTTTGTTGGCATTATTAATGCAATTGCACAAGATTCAAATTCAAATATTCTCTCAACACCATCATTACTAGCTATGGATAATGAGCTTGCTACATCAATAATCGGTCAAGAAATTCCAATTACCACGGGTGAGAGTTTAGGTACTAATAACGCTAATCCTTTTAGAACTACTTCTAGACAAGAGGTTGGCATTAAATTAGAAGTTACTCCGCAAATTAATGAGGGAAGCTCGGTAGTCCTTCAAATTAAAATTGAGGTTTCAGGTGTTGCTGGCGTTCCAATGAGCGGAATCGATATCATTACTAATAAACGCGCTATTGAGACAACAGCTCTCGTCGACAATAATCAAATCATTGTTTTGGGAGGGCTTGTTGATGAAGATACACAAGACAGTGTTTCAAAAGTGCCGCTCCTAGGGTCTGTACCAATTTTAGGTAAACTTTTTCAGTCGTCTTCCTCTACCACTGTTAAGAAAAATCTAATGGTTTTTTTAAGACCAACAATAATAACAGATTCAGAAACAGCTATATCTGCTTCTAGTGATAAATATAATTATATTAAAGCCAGACAGATGCTAACTGGTGAATCTCAACAATTAATTGATTTAACTTCACCTGAAAATTAATAAAAGATGTCTAGCTCATCTATAGATACAGAAAACTTTAATATACTTCCTTATGATTTTGTAAAAGAAAATCAGATTATTGTTTCAAAAAATGCTGAAGGATTAACAGCAATTTCTCCGAATAAAATTGCACCATCCCTATATCATGAACTATATAAATTTTTAAAAAAAGACTTCGTATTTAATCAATGTAGCTCAGATGAATTTAATGAACTTTTAACTAATTCCTTTACTGTTGACAATTCATCTAGCGATATATCAGAAGAATTATCTGATGAATTTGATCTTCAATCATTTGCGGGTTCTATTTCTGCTACTGAAGATCTTTTAAGTGGAAGCAATGATACTCCAATAATTAAATTGATTAACGGTGTGATTAGTCAGGCTATCAAAAATAGAGCTTCTGATATTCACTTTGAACCATATGAAGACAAAATTATAATTAGATTTAGAGTTGATGGTATTCTTAGAGAAGTTTTATCACAAGACAGTAAAATTTCTTCAGTACTAATCTCAAGAATTAAAATTATTTCTGGATTAGATATTTCTGAAAGAAGATTGCCTCAAGATGGAAGAGTTTCATTATCTCTCGGCGATAAAAATGTTGATGTGAGAGTATCTACTTTACCTTCATCTTATGGGGAGAGGGTTGTTTTAAGGCTACTAGATAAGCAGTCTGCTCAAATAAATATCGATGACCTAGGACTACCAAATAAAATTTTAGCTAACTATAAATCTTCTTTAAAAAACTCAGAAGGAATAATATTATTTACAGGTCCTACTGGCTCAGGAAAAACTACCACTCTGTATGCTGGTTTAAGGTATTTAAGTGACTCTTCACAAAATATTCTTACAGTTGAAGATCCGGTAGAATATACCCTCGAAGGTATAGGGCAAACTCAAGTTAATTCAAAAACAGGATATACATTTGCTCAGGGCTTAAGAGCAATTCTCAGGCAAGATCCAGATGTAGTCATGGTAGGTGAAATGAGAGATATTGAAACTGCCCAAATTGGTATACAAGCAAGTTTAACTGGACATCTTGTTCTCTCTACAGTTCACACAAATAGTGCTATTGCAGCAATAACTAGGCTTAGAGACATGGGTATTGAATCTTTTCTCTTAGCATCTAGCTTAAGAACAATAATATCTCAAAGACTTGTTAGAAGATTGTGTTTGAATTGTTCCTATCTAGAAGATCCTAGCAAAGAAGTGTCTAAGTTGTTTGATCTTAAACCTAATCAAAAAATATCCAATTCCAAAGGATGTGAGCAATGCTCAAATACTGGATATCAGGGAAGAATTGCTATTGCTGAATGTATTCAAGTCGATAGAGAGCTAAAAGAGATGATTCATAACAATTCATCTGAAAACGAAATAGCCAATTATGTTTTTAAAGACAATCAATCAATTGATCAAGCATCACTTGATCTTTTAATCAATGGTATTACTTCAGCTGATGAGCTTATAAGAGTTGGAAATTTAAAAGAAGATGCCAACATATAGTTATACAGCTATAAATACCAATGGATCAAAGAAAAAAGGTATCCTGAGTGCAGCATCTGAAAGAGAAGCAAGGAAATTCATAAAAGACTTACAATTAACTCCAATTAGTGTCTCTCTTTCAAAAAATAAATCATCATTTAGGACTAAGATAAAAAACAAAGATATAGTTCTAATGACTAGACAGTTAGCTACTCTTCTAGAGGCAAATACATCAATTGTTGATGCTTTAAAAATAACCTCAGATCAGTTAAATAATAAAGATTTAATAAGTATTATTTTAAATTTACGTGAGGATGTTGTCCAAGGAAAAAGATTGGGCCACTCTATGAAAAAATATCCAGATGTATTCAATAATACATATTCTTCTTTAGTAACTGCCGGAGATTCATCTGGGAATTTAGACGTTATATTTAATAAATTAGCAGATTATTTAGAGGAAAGTGCATCAATAAGACAAAAAGTGGTTTCTGCACTTACCTATCCAATTATTTTGATAGGTTTTTCTATCATTGTAATATTTGCTTTATTGACCTTTGTATTACCTCAAGTAATTAATCAGTTTGTAAAGGCAGGGGCAGAACTACCTTTAATCACAGAGTTGTTAATAGGGCTTTCAAACAATATTTTTATAATAATTATATTTGTAGCATTGTTGGCTTCCGTAACTGTTTTTGCTTATAAAAAATACACTTCAGATACTGATAATCTTATTCATGCGCACAAAAAATTATTAACATTGCCGCTTATAGGAAATTTTATTCTAATATCTGAAATTGAAAGATTCTCAAGCACTATGGCTCTTATTATGGAGTCTGGAACTAATTTAGACATTGCCATAGAAGAGTCATCTAAGGTTTTTAATAATAAGTATCTTCACCACATAGTAATGAACGCAAAAAAAGATGTAGTTGAAGGAAAAGATTTTATTTTTTCACTTAATAAATCTGAAATATTTCCAAATATATTTATACAGTTAATTTCCAGTGGTTATAAATCTGGAAATTTAATAAAAATGTTCCATAAATCATCTGATTTCTTAAAAAATGAAATCGATTCTAAAAGATCTGTATTTTTATCGCTTCTTGAACCATTAGTTATAATTTTTATGGGAGGTTTTATAATGTTAATTGTTCTAGCTATACTAATACCAATAATGCAGATGAATACACTTTCATTAGGATAGTTTATGAAAAAATACAAAAAAGGATTTACTTTAATAGAGTTGATGGCTGTGCTAGTAATTCTAGGGATTTTGGGAACTATAGTTGTAGTTAATGTTGCTCCTGTTTTTCAAAGAGCTAATCTAGAAAAAATTAAGGCAGACATGGCGCAAACAGAAAAAGCTTTAGAAATGTATAAATTTAATGAACTTCAATATCCAACGACTTCTCAAGGGTTAGAGGCCCTTATTATTCCAAATAGCGGTCTAAAAAATCCTTATCTATTCCCAGAAGACGGTTATATTTCCTCAATACCTCTAGATCCATGGGGTCGTGAATATCTTTATGAGTTTCCACCTCGGAAATCTAAGAAATTTGATTTATATACTTTAGGAGCTGATGGTATGGAGGGCGGAACTGGTGAGGACACAGACATCGGTAACTGGATGCAATAACTGTAAAAGTGGCTTCACTTTAATTGAAATTCTTGTAGTTCTTGTTGTTATAGGTATTGCCTCTTCCCTAATTTTTTTAAATTTTAGCTCTGTAGTCTCTATTTCAAAAAATCAAACTACTTTCAGTAAATCTTTTAATTATTTATCTGAGGAAAGTATTATCACAGGCGATGTAGTAGGCTGGCACGCCAATAATAAGAATCAGTTCTCTTATTTTCTTAATAATAAAAATGAAATTCTGTCAAAGATTGAAAATCCACTTTTAAGAAATTGGCAAAACCTTGAAAATTATAAAAAAACTTTTAAATCTTCAGATGGATCAGAAATTGATTTCGAATTGTACGACGAGAACATACCATTACTTATATTTTATCCTTCTGGGGAAAGTTCGGGAGGCTTAATTAACATATATTTTGACGATTATATTCAAAAAATTGAAATTAATTCCAATGGAAACATTACATCACAAATTATTAACTATTAAACGAGGTTTCAGCTTAATTGAGATAGTTGTAGCTTTAGTTATCTTAAGTACGTCAATACTCGTTCTATATAATTTAATTCTATCTACAAGTCTTTCTATATTTAGCTTGGATGATCATTATCATGCTAAAGAGGTGGCAAATAATCGAGTTGCTTTACTGCATACAATTGAAAAGCCCTCGCTAGGTAACACTCGCTCGGGTTATATGAAAATGGGTAATAAAGAATGGAAATGGCAAGAAAGTTTTGAATCAGGCGATTCAGAAGAGCTTATAAAATATGAAATATTAATTAAAGAAAAAGGCACAAATCAATATTCATATAAATCTGAAGGGTTCTTAGTTAATGAGTAATAAAGGTTTTACAATTATCGAAGTTTTGATATCACTTGTTATTTTATCAATGATAGCAATAGTTTCATCTAATATTCTAAAATCATCACTAAATACAGAGCAGGAGACTTCTCTTCAGCTCAACTCAATCAAAGAACTTAATTTAGCCTCAACCATTATTAGACGAGACCTAAGACAGATAGTAAACGTTAATTCAAAAGATTTTTATGGTAACAATTTATATGGTACTTTCATAAGTCAGATTAATTCGCAGAGCCTTATGTTTAATTCAAATATCAAGTCTTTATCTGACGAGGTGTCTCCAATCAAAAGAATCCAATATGAGCTAGATGACAATAACCTTATTAGAAAACAATATTTTTCATCTAATCCTTATGGTCAGGATGATTTCACTAAAATTGAGTTAATAAAGAATATTGACAATTTGAGCTTTTCATTTTTTCATGAAAATTCATGGCATCAATCATGGCCAGTTAGTTTGGTTACATCAAAGAAAATCCCAATCTTAATCAAAATTGAATTCACAAAGAAAAATAAAGAATATTCCTGGATTGTTAATCCAAATATAACCTATGAATTATAGGAATAAAGGAGTTGTCTTAATATCAGTGCTGATGATAGTTCTATTACTTTCATCGGTAGCAGTCTTAATTGGTAATAATTATTTCGTTTCATTCAAGAGAGCTCAATACCAAGAATTCCAGAATGTATCTTTAAACATATTTAGAAACATCGAATCTCTAGCATTAAGAAAAATAGATAATGAATTAAGATTTAATACTAAAGTTCATGCAAATAATAATGCATTATTCATAAATGATTTTATATTTGAATTGAACCAAGGAGTTGTAACAGGAAAAATATCTGATGCATCTAATTGTTTCAACATCAATGCTATTGTTAAGAAAGTTAAAAATGATTTCAAACCGAATGAAAAAAACATTGAGGCTTTTAAGAGGTTGATGACTTTTAATGAAGTTGATCTTAATTTAGCAGATGAAGCTATAGATCAAATAATTGATTGGATTGATAAAGACTCAAATCCAAGGGCATATGGTCTTGAAGATTATTATTATTCAGGTCCTCTTAATAACCCAAAAGAATATACTGCAAGCAGGTTATTTTATTCTGTTGCAGAGTTAAAAAGTCTGCCTGCAATTAGATCTATAGGATGGGAGTTCTTTGATAATAACTTTTGTGCTTTACCAGATAACTCATTGGCAATTAATATCAATACATTAAAAATTAATGATGATCACTTATTTGCATCAATGTTTAAAAATATGTCATACATAGATGCTCAATATATTTTAGATAATATTCCTGAGGAGGGTTTTAGAGATATAACTGATTTAAAAAGAGCTTTTCCATCATATGATTTTGATAGTGGTAATACGCATATAAACTTTTCTTCTTCTAATTTTTCCTTACTGACAACATTTACTTATGAAAACTTTTATTCAGAGTCTACAAGTACAATATATTATGGTCCTAATAATAATAGCTATATTGTCTCAAGAATTTATAATGGTATTTAAATGAATTTTTACATAGCGCACATCCTTGATTCTAGTTTAGATAGAATTAGTTTATATAATGTAACTGACAAAAATAGCTCTAAAAAGATTCTTAATTCCATAAGCGATCTTGAAAAAATTAATGATGCTGAATCACTTCTTGTTCTGCTGCCATCATCTGAGGTGACTTCATATGCATTTAATAAAAATGAATCTTTATCAGATCAGATAAACATTGCTAATTTCATATCAGATATTGATACAAATTTCATAGATTCCGTATCTGATAATGAATATTTTTTAAAGAATGATGCAGCCTTCATTGTAAATAAGACCTTTTTAGCTAATTTAAATCAACACTTAAGTAGTTTAAGTTATAAAGTTTTTGTAGCTCCTGAGTATCTTATTAATTTAAATGAAAAGTCAGATGTAATTACTGAAATTGATAACAAATTCATGTTTTCTTATAAAACGAATTATGGTTTTTCCGTCCACAGAGAAAGTCTTAATCAATATTTAGATTTGGTCATAAACAACAATCCTAATTATGAACCTAAAATATTTAGCTCTGACAAAGAACTTAATGAAAGGTTTAAATCTGCTAACGACAATTATAAGTTTAACTTTGCTGATGTTAATAGAGATATAGTTAGTTCATTGCCTAACTTTTTTAAAATAAATATGTCAGTAGGTTTTCTTCTAAAAAAAATGAATTTTTCAAGATTACAAATATTAACTACAGTTTTAGCAGCATTGTTTTTAATTGGTAGCCCATACTACCTTATACAAACTAATATTAAAAATACAAAATTATATAATCAGGCTACCTTTGATATTTTTAACTCCATCAGCACTGATATAAATAGGGTTGTAGCTCCAAGAAATCAAATAGATCAAATTTTAAAAAATATCCCTGAAAACAAACAAGCTAATATTGAATTGCCAAATCTTGATTTATTTTTTAAGTACGGCGAAAAATATATTTCTGATATATCAATTGATGTTTCAAATTCATCTGCAAAAGTCAAAATTAATTCAATGCCTTCATTTCAATTTAATATTTTAAAAACAAGCGTTGAAAAATTAAATATCACAATTTTAGAAAACAGCATAGAGATTAAAGATGGAAGTGTTAATGGGGTCCTAACTGTGAGATATCAAAATGTCTAATTTTTTTCAAAATCTTCAAGAAAGAGAAAAAAAATTACTCTTTTTATCTTTATTTCTTTTAATTTTGCTTGTTCTTTTTTTCTTTATTAAAAATATGCAGGAAAACTTCTCAAGATCTACATTGAACTTAATAAAAGCAAAATCTGATTACGAATATGTTTTTAATAAAGTTGATAACTTTCAAAAATCGATAAATAAAAAATACTTAAATAGAGATTCAATTAACACTATTATTGTTAACAATAATCTTGAAAATTCAATCAGTGACATTGAATATAATATGACTGACTCTTCAATTCTCATCAATTTTTCATCATTGAATATTAACGATGCAGTTTCTGTTACTGAAAAAATTATTAATAACCATTCTGATCAAGTAAGCAGTATCAAGTACCAAAACTTTAATTCGAAAGTAAAAACCGAATTAAAGTTTAATTAACTTCTAGAGATCGTTATTTTTTTTGAATACAACTCATGAAAAGTTTTTACTGCGATTGAATCAGAAACTCCCCATTTTGTTGATTTGATGTTTTTAATCTTTAACAGTTTTGATATTTCAGAATAAATTTTTAAGGCATGGTCAATAACATCAGCTCTATCCAATGCTAAAGAGTATTTTTTAATTTTTTCTTTATTACTTAACTTTTCAAGCAATTTTATATTTGTAAGAAATTCAGAAGTTTGCATTTTATTTTTATCATAGATTTTTAAAAATGATCTTATGCTACCGCCCAAACCAACAAGCGTATCAACATCTGATTGTTTATTTAACCAAGTCTTAAGTCTTTTCCATTCAGATGAATTATTTTGTCCTAACATTCCTCTAACAGCTCCAAGTTGAAATGATTGAATAATATGTTGATCATCTCTATAAATATAGATTTCAGTACTGCCCCCACCAACATCAACAAAAGCATTTATATTTTTCGATTGCGCCTTTGGATGGAACCTTATTAATTTAGCTTCCTCTAATCCAGAAATTATTCTTATGGGATGTTCGATTTCATTTTCTACATATCTTCTAGCTTCCTCAGAGTTTTGAGTATCTCTAAAGGCGCTTGTAGCAACTATTTCATAC
>Ga0208127_1001691_pt1 | contig 10845 bp, 10 predicted proteins | sample ETNtaG_6_FD_185751 | JGI IMG/M metagenome (GOLD analysis project Ga0208127, IMG submission 185751) | Marine microbial and viral communities from oxygen minimum zone, Eastern Pacific Ocean - ETNP201306SV45 (SPAdes) (version 2) | ecosystem: Environmental > Aquatic > Marine > Oceanic ...
TCATTAGTTCTGTCCCGGCGCAGTCGCCGGCCGAGCGCCTTTCCCGGAGTTAAAGATGTTTTTGTTTGAATACCAGGCCAAAACAATGATGCGGGAACAGGGAATTCCCGTATTGGAGGGGATCGTCGCTACATCAGAGCAGCGTGCCCTGGATGCTGCACGGGAATTGGGTGAAGGACCCTGGGTGATCAAGGCGCAGATTCATGCAGGAGGCCGGGCCGAGGGGCACGTCGGCGGTTCTGAGGATTTGCGGGGAATTGAGTTCTCCAATACTGTCCTCGGGGTCGGCCAGACAGCTGCCAGAATGCTGGGAAAGAGTCTCGTTACTCCCCAAACTACGCGCCAGGGCGAGACCATCAACGCGGTCTATATTGAGCCCGAGATCCGGTCTGAACTGCAGATCTTTCTTGCTATTCTCATTGACGGGGAGCGAGGCGAGCCCGTCTGTCTCGCGAGCGTCAAGGGAGGGAGCCAGATTGAACGGGACATCTTTGATGATCCCAATAGCCTGGTTCGTGCACCCCTCGGCGCGACCAACCAGATTGCCCTGTCGGTCGGACATGAGGTGGCATCCCAGCTGGGTCTGCCGTCATCGTCGATCGGGGCTTTTGCTGAACTCGTCCAGCAGTTGCACGGCCTATTTGTGGCTCGTGATCTTTCCCTGATCGAGATTAATCCTCTCGCTATCCGGTCGAACGGCTCGTTGGTTGCCTTGGATGCTCGTGTCACTGTGGACGACAACGCCCTTTATCGCCAACCGGCAATGGGAGCACTCGCGTCGCGGGGCGATCAATCGGGAGCAGAGGAACGGGCAGCCAAGAACGGCTTCAACTTCATTCCGCTGGATGGCAATGTCGGCACTTTATCCAGCGGAGCGGGGTTGGCAATGGCCACGTTGGATGCAATCACTCACCTCGGGGGCAGGCCGGCAAACTTTCTGGACGTACCGCCAGTGCTTGAGGTCAGCAGGGTTAAGGAAGCGTTTCTTTTGGTCTTGTCAGACCCCGGGATCAAGTCCTTGATCGTCAATGTGTTTGGAGCCGGGATCATGCGATGCGATACGATTGCCGACGGTCTGTTGCTTGCACATCTCGAGCAACCCGTCAGCATTCCTCTGGTGATGAGGCTGGCAGGAACGAATGCTCCACTCGCCCTGTCTCGCCTTGAGCGTTCTGGGCTCGATATCCAGTTCGCGCCAAACCTTGCCTCAGGCGCGCAAATGGTAATCGACGCTGCGGATTCGCCGCCCGCCCCGCGACAGACAGATTCAATCGCGGGCCGGTTGACTCAGTGGATCACACGGGCAAAAGAGGGCCCCCGCTCATGAGCATCCTGGTCGATGAATCGACCCGGGTGATCTGCCAGGGGATAACGGGACGACAGGGGACTTTTCACTGCGAACGTGCGTTGGCAAGCGGGACCCAGATTGTGGGCGGTGTGCGGCAAGGTAAGGGTGGCACGAGCCATCTTGGTGTTCCGGTGTTTGACACGGTGGCCGAAGCGATCGAGGTGACGCAAGCCAACGCCAGCGTGATATTTGTGCCGCCTGCAAATGCGGCGGAGGCCATTATTGAGGCAGCCGATGCCGGAATCGGCCTGGTGGTTTGCGTTACTGAACGCATCCCCGTTCTGGACATGGTTCGGGTGCGGGCCCACCTTAAGGAATCGAACACAGTGCTCGTGGGCCCTAATTCTCCCGGTCTTGCGGTTCCGGGCGTTGGCACGCTCGGTATCATGCCACAGGGCATCTTTCTGCCTGGCGCCATTGGCATTGTCTCTCGCTCAAGCACACTCACCTACGAAGCGGTCGACCAAACGACCCGAAACGGATTGGGGCAGTCCGCCTGTATCGGCATTGGGGCGGACCCGGTGGGGGGTATCTCGGTTTCACAGTGTCTTCGACTCTTCATGGATGATGATCAAACGCAAGGCGTCGTCTTGATCGGTGAGGTAGGGGGCAGAGCCGAGGAAAATGCCGCAGAATTTTTATCAACACTAAGCAGTGTCAAACCCGTTGTCGCCTACATCGCAGGACAAACCGTTCCGGAAGGCCGGCGTATGGGTCATGCAGGGACGATCGTTCACTATGGTTTGGGCACCGCGCGGACAAAAATCAAGGCGTTGCAAGACGCAGGTGTCAGAGTGGTTTCCTCTCCGGTGGACATCGGCAGTGTCATGGCCGAATCCCTTGGACGTTAGGACACTGAGGCTAGAGCCTTTCTTAAGGAATCCTGATGACAATTGCCGTTAAGCCGATCCGTTCGGTGTCGAGTCTCAAGGATCAGGTGTATTGGAGCCTGCGGGACGCTGTCGCCGATATGGATATCTATTCAGGGGAAGAGCCTCCTCGCCTCGACGAAAGACGATTGGCCGATAGCCTGGGTGTCAGTCGGACACCGGTTCGAGAGGCGATTTCCCGCCTGGAGCAGGCGGGCCTGGTGCGCAATATCCCCAGACGGGGGACGTTCGTTGTCCGGAAAACGAAAGAAGAAATTCTTGAGATCATTTATGCATGGGCTTCAATTGAGAGCATGGCGGCGAGACTCGCGACCCTGCGCGCGTCGGATCAGGAAATCTCATCCCTAAGGAAAATTTGGGACAAAGGAAGTCCTGATGCGAAGGGGGCGCCGATTGATGAGTACTCCAGGACCAACATCGAGTTCCATCAGGCGATTGTTTCTCTCGCGCACAGCCCGTTGTTGAGCGATCTCGCAGACAGTCTTTTTATCCATATGCGCGCGATCCGGTCGAGAACCATCAAGGACGATGATCGTGCGCAGCGTTCGATTATCGACCACGCCCGGATCATTGAGGCTCTGGAGAAGAGAAATACAGAAACGGCAGAAGCGCTGGTACGCGAGCACGCCCTGCAGCTTGCCGATCATGTGGCACAAAACGTGCGTTACCTCGACTGACGTTTCATAGGTTGAGCGACAAACTCTCTAGAGCCGAACAAGCTTCAAATCCATCCTTGAGATCAACATTAACTTAACCAATCTAAAAAAACGGGAGTCCTCTCATGAAAGCGCTTGAAGGTGTACGAATCCTCGATATGACCCACGTTCAGTCTGGACCAACCTGTACTCAGTTGCTGGCCTGGTTTGGCGCAGATGTGATAAAGGTTGAGCGGCCGGGTGTCGGTGATGCGACTCGGGGTCAGTTGCGTGACGTGCCCGATGCGGACAGTCTCTACTTTACGATGCTGAACCACAACAAGCGCAGCATGACACTGAACACCAAGGATGAAAAAGGCAAAGAAGTCTTCACCCGCTTGATCGAAACCTGTGATGTGATGGTAGAGAATTTCGCACCCGGCGCGTTGGACCGGATGGGTTTTTCCTGGGAGCGGATTCAGGAGATCAATCCGAGAATGATATATGCCTCCGTGAAGGGATTCGGACCCGGGCCGTATTCAGAGTGCAAGGTCTACGAGAACGTCGCTCAGTGCGCCGGGGGAGCTGCCTCAACTACGGGATTTCTTGACGGCCCGCCGCTCGTCACTGGCGCACAGATCGGTGATTCGGGAACCGGCTTGCATCTTGCGTTGGGAATCGTGACCGCACTGTATCAGCGTGAACACTCCGGGCGGGGTCAGCGGGTTTTGGCGTCCATGCAGGATGGGGTCCTGAACCTGTGCCGTGTCAAACTGCGTGATCAGCAACGTCTGGCGCACGGACCCCTAAAAGAGTATTCCCAGTTTGGAGAGGGGATTCCGTTCGCGGACGCGACGCCTCGGGCTGGGAACGACTCAGGCGGCGGCCAGCCAGGCCGGATTCTCAAGTGCAAAGGCTGGGAGCAGGATGCCAACGCCTATACCTACTTTATCACTCAGGCGGCAGTTTGGGAGAAGATTTGTGACGTCATCGGACGTCCAGAGTGGAAAGAGGATCCCGATTTTGCGACGCCGCCCGCAAGGCTTCCCCGCCTCAACGAAGTCTTTGAGGCGATTGAGCAGTGGACGATGACCAAGACGAAGTATGAAGTGATGGAAATCTGTAATCCATTGGATATTCCGGTAGGACCAATCCTGTCTATGCAGGAGTTGAGCGAAGAGCCTTCTCTGCGCGAAACGGGGACGATTGTTGAAGTGGACCATCCTACACGTGGCAAGTACCTTACTGTTGGTAACCCGGTGAAGTTGTCTGACTCACCCAGCGAGGTAAGCCGTTCCCCACTTCTGGGCGAGCACACCAGAGAAATACTTCAGGAAGTGCTGGGCTATAGCGAGGAAGAAGTATCGGGCCTGCGTGAGGCGGGTGCGGTCGGCCGCGAGGATTGTGCGGCTACTTAGGGAGCCGGATAGGGCGCGGGCACTCAGTCGAGAAGCGTACTTTTGGTGAGTGTGACCGTGCCCTTGGTTTTCTGTTCGTGTTGCTGGCGTATCTGCAGAGGAACCTGTTTGGGATTGTTGGAGAACCAGTAATAGAGTTCTCGCGAACTGTTGCGATCGATAAAGTAGCGGGTAGCTGGGATTTTTCGGGATGCTACTTTAATTGTTTCTTCTTCCTGCTCGATAAAGTGATAACTCCGGACGCGGTGGCCTTCATGAACTTTCAGGACAAAATCCCGCTTGCCTTCAGAGAGCAACAGCCTCGCCATCAAATCAAAACTTAAAGGGTCCTGCATATTGGGCTCGAGGGCAAAACTGCGTTCTTCGCCCTTGGCATAACCGCTGCTCGTACCTAAATCCCAATCAAACTCGATTCTGATGTCCCGCTTTGGATTTGGCTTGTCTTCTCCAATGGAATAAAGAGACGGCCGGATCACACCGTCTTGCAGGGTAAACCGCGAGACCTCATAGATTGGGCCATACCCTGTGAGTCGTGCAGCGCCTTTCAGGCGGGTAGTTGAACGCAGGATATACTCCTCACCATCCTTTTCCAGCGAAATTGTCCTTGCCGCACGAAAGCCCGAATAGTCGACAGCATATTCGGACTGAAACGGTTCCAGCAGAACGGATTCGGACGCTTCGACTGACCCATGGAAAAGCGTCAGCAACAAAGCGAGCGCTGCCATAAAGGCCGTAAAGGAAGTGGGGGTTACGAACGTGCGGTATCCGGACAGGTACATGGGTCTTCGATTACTGGTCTTGGGTTCACTCAGCGCGATATTGTGCGAGAAACGATAATCCGGTAACGGGCTCATGAATATACGGGTTGTTACTTACAATATACACAAGTGTATTGGAGGGGTCGATCGGCGCTACAACCTGGCTCGGATTGTCGATGTGATACGGCATTACCAACCCGAGCTGGTTCTGTTGCAGGAGGTGGCTCGCTTTAGCCGGGAATCTTCGGGAGTACTGCAGGCAGATATTCTGGGCGATGCGTTGCAGTTGTCGCATCGTATATGGATTCCCAATGTTCGTGTCGAGCATGCCCGGGGATACGGGAATGCCATTCTGAGTCGTTGGCCCATTTCAGATGCAGACAACATCAATCTCACGATCGGCCCCAAGAAGCGCCGTAGCGCCTTGTATTCCAAGGTGCGAATCTCTATGGCAGGAAAAGGCGGCGCCCGGGTCCAGACTCGAACCCTTCATCTCTTTAATCTGCATTTGGGATTGTCGGGTATCGAGCGCCGCATGCAGCTGAAGAAGCTGCTGTCTCACGCCCACTTCGGTCGGATTTCTCGGACAAGCCCCATCGTGGTGGCAGGTGATCTGAATGATGTCTGGGGGACCTTAGGTCGTCAGGTAATGCGACCCGCGGGATTTCGCGGCACGGACCGCAAACCGCAAACCTTTCCGGCATATGCACCGGTACGGGCGTTGGACAGCCTGTATGTGCGTGGAGAGATCCAAATCGCCAGTCTGATGTCGTCGCGGCTGGCGCTCGCACGCCAGGCATCTGATCACTTGCCCTTGGTGGCCGACCTCAATCTCTCCTGAGGAGCGCCCAAAAAAAAGCGGGGCATTTGCCCCGCTTGTTCTGTAATCCCGGGATCCGGGCAGCAGCAGGAGCTACTTGGTAGCGTCCAGTGCCTGATCGATATCGGCAAGAATGTCGTCGATATGTTCGATACCGATCGAGAGTCGGATCAGGTCTTCTGTCACTCCGGAACTCGCCAACTCTTCAGGCGCCAGCTGACGGTGTGTCGTGCTTGCCGGATGGCAGGCCAGTGACTTGGCGTCGCCAATGTTGACGAGTCGGGTGATGAGCTGCAGCGCGTCAATAAACTTGGGCGCGGCTTCGGCCCCGCCTTTGACACCGAAACTCATGACCCCCGAACCGCGGCCACCCATGTACTTGTCGAGCAGGGCTTTATGGGGACTGTCATCGAGCCCGGCATAACGAACCCATTCGACCTGCGGATGATCTTTAAGGTGCTTGGCCACCGCAAGGGTGTTCTCACAGATGCGATCCATCCTGAGTCCAAGGGTCTCAATCCCCTGCATGATCAGAAATGAGTTCATCGGCGTCATTGCGGCGCCCATGTTTCGAAGCGGCACTACCCGCGCCCGGAGAATATAGGGCGGCAGGCCTGTTTCAGTGAAGACTACGCCGTGATAGGAAACATCTGGCTCGTTGAGGCGATTGAACCGTTCCTTGTTGGCGACCCAGTCGAATTGGTTGGAATCAACGATCATACCGCCTACGATCGTACCGTGACCTGACATGTACTTGGTCAGGGAATGCACAACAATGTCGCAGCCGTGCTCAAAGGGCCGGCAAAGGTATGGGGTGGGAACGGTGTTGTCGACGATAACCGGCACGCCGTGAGCGTGGGCGATGTCGGCGACTTTGGCGAGGTCGACGACGTTGCCGGCCGGATTGCCGATGGATTCGCAGTAGACCGCCTTGGTTTTGCTGTCGATCAGCGCAGCCATAGCGTCGAGATTCTCAGGGTCCGCGAATCGGGGCTGGATGCCAAACTGCGGAAAGGTGTGCGCAAACAGGTTATACGTACCACCGTATAGCGTTGACATACTAATGAAGTTATCACCCGCCTCGGCGATGGTCATGAGTGCGTAAGTGGTTGCCGCCTGCCCGGAAGACAATGCCAAAGAGGCAACGCCGCCTTCCATGTCTGCAACGCGCTGTTCGAGCACGTCGTTGGTCGGGTTCATGATCCGGGTATAAATATTTCCGAGTTCCGCAAGATTGAACAGGTTTGCCCCGTGTTCTGTATCGCGGAATGAGTAGGACGTCGTCTGGTAGATAGGAACGGCAACTGCGTTCGTTGTCGGATCCGGCTTGTAGCCTGAATGAACCGCTTTAGTTTCGATTTTCATGTATCCTCCTGTCGTAAATTGATGGCAATTGATGTGAATCTGTCTGCATTTTTAACTGGTCATAGCGCGTCTTCCCGGGGTTCAGAGATTTGGATGCAAACCCACAGCAATGTGCCTGACAAGAGATACCTTACAAATGTCTCAGAATTCCTGCAAGGCGCGAATTTTGGGCGGTGGCCCAAGCCCCACCCCGGCACGTTAACCAGACTATGATTTCCCTTCTGAATAATGGTCAGTGGATGCTGTTTGGCGTCATTCTGGTCGCTCTCATGATTTCGTTGTCTTTTCATGAGTTCGGACATGCTCTCACTGCGCTGCGTTTTGGGGATGACACCGCCCGTCGGGCTGGCCGCCTTACGGTAAATCCGGTGGCGCATATCGACCCTCTGGGCTTGTTGATGGTGGTTTTTGTAGGTTTTGGTTACGCCAAGCCGGTGCCCACCAATCCGCGGCTTTTCAATTCCCGCTATGCCGAGCTGTGGGTCGCTGCAGCGGGGCCTTTGATGAATCTCCTGTTGGCCATTATCAGCGTCAATGCTTATCTATTGGCGTTGAAGTGGGGCTGGATCTCCCTTGCTGATGTCGGACCACGGCTATTTTTCATCTACCTTGCGCAGATTAATCTTCTGCTGATGATCTTCAACCTGTTGCCAGTCGGGGCACTTGATGGCCATTACATCCTGCCATATTTCCTGCCGCGCAGGCTGGCCCATGCCTATCGATACTACAATGCCCGTTACGGAAATTTTGCCCTGCTGGCCCTGGTGGCTTTGGCGATTCTGGGGGTGCCCATTTTCTCTACCATCATTGGGTTAAGCGCCGGCCTGCTCCAGTGGATTGCCTTTGTTTGACCTCAGACATCCGAGATCATCATGACGAGATCAGAAAATGAATCATTGAAGCCCAGTTCGCTTGACGAGACGTCCTCTGCCGAACTGTTGGAGCGCGCGTACGGGCTTGAAACCCCAAAGCAGGCGCTTGAGTTATATCGGGATTGGGCAACCACTTACGATACGCACCTTGAACAGGGCCTTCATTACCGTGCTCCCAGCCGGATTGCCGAGATCCTGGCAGAAGTTTTGGAAGAGCAGTCATCCCTGATTCTGGATGTCGGGTGTGGGACGGGACTGGTTGCAGAGTATCTGGCACATCTTGGATTCAAGCTATGTGACGGACTCGATTTTTCTCCCGAGATGCTGGAGGTGGCCGAGAAGAAGGGAATTTATCAGTCCCTTGTCGAGGCGGATCTCGAAAAGCCGCTCGAGATTGCACAAGGCTGTTATGACGCCGCGATCTGTTGTGGAACATTCACACACGGACACGTTGGCCCGCAGGCACTGGGTGAGATCTGCCGAGTGCTGAAGCCTGGAACGCCTTTTGCTTGCACTATCCATAATCACCTCTGGGAGACAGCCGGGTTTTCACTCGAGATTGAGCGGCTCGAAACTTCTGGAATCGCCACGCTGGAATCTGTCAGGGAAGAATCTTATTTCGACGGGGCGCCGGCGGATGGCAAGTACTGCGTACTGAGACGGCATTGAGATACGTCACCAGTAGCAGGGCAGTCATTGGACCAGGTGCTACAATGCGGATCGGCCGGCTGAGAAGCAGGCCTGCACCAATATGGCGGCGGCAGTCGGTCTCCCCGGTGGCGAGAGGTTGTGAACCCGGTCAGGTCCGGAAGGAAGCAGCCGCAGCATCCACATCGGGTGCCGGGGTCGGGCGGGCTGGCGCCGTCTCCATTGTTCCGGATCCGAATTTAGCGTTTTGTGAAAGGCTTTACCGAGCCATGACCCCAGTTTCCCCTTCATGAGCTATCAGGCACTTGCCCGCAAGTGGCGGCCTCGACGTTTTGCCGATGTGGTCGGGCAGGACCACGTGGTCAACGCTCTGCGTAACGCCATTTTGCAGGATCGGGTGCACCATGCCTTCCTTTTCAGTGGAACCCGTGGCGTAGGGAAGACCACACTCGCCCGGATTCTGGCGAAGGCGGTGAATTGTGAGCGGGGCCCGCAGGCCGAACCCTGCGGCGAGTGCGGGGCCTGTGAGGGTGTGGACGAGGGACGGTTCATTGATCTCATCGAAATCGATGCCGCCTCCCGAACCCGAGTCGACGATACCCGGGAAATTCTAGACAACGTGCAATACGCGCCCACCCAGGGGCAGTACAAGATTTACCTCATTGACGAGGTGCATATGCTGTCTGGGCACAGTTTCAATGCGCTTCTGAAGACGCTAGAAGAGCCTCCGTCCCATGTGAAGTTTTTGCTGGCTACCACTGACCCCCAGAAGCTGCCGGCGACGATTCTTTCTAGGTGCCTGCAATTCAATCTGCGACTGTTGACCGCCCAGGAGATCAGCGGCCAGCTGGAGGCCATTGTCCGTGCCGAGGGCCTTGGTTTTGATGAAGAAGGCCTGAATATTCTTTCCCGTGCCGCGGACGGCAGTATGCGAGATGGCTTGAGCCTCCTGGATCAAAGCATTGCGTTTGGCGATGGCTCCGTTACTGGCGGAGAAGTGCGGGACATGCTGGGCATGATCGAGTCGCATCACGTCGATGCACTTCTGCGCGCATTGGCCGGCAAGGACGGCAGCGCATTGATCCAAACCGTCGCCGATATGGCCGAGCGCCCGATTGATTATTCTGGCGCACTCGATGAGTTGTTAACGGTGCTGCAGAATGTCTCGCTGTTTCAGGTCCTCCCCGAGGCGGTGGCGGCGAAACAGGCGGATTCGGATCTGGTCAAGGATTTGGCATCCTCCTTATCGAAGGAGGATGTCCAGTTGTATTACCAGATAGGACTGCTGGGAAAACGTGATTTGCCATTGGCGCCAAGCCCCGCTTCGGGCTTTGAGATGACTATGTTGAGGATGTTCACTTTTTCGCCGGACACCGAAAATGCGGGCAACCCAGGCCCTCACTCAGGCGGCACAAACCCCCAGTCTTCGGCGAGTCTGGCCAGCAAAAAAGCGACCGAAAAAGATACCAAAAAAGTGACTAAGGAGAGCCCGAAGAGTCGTCCAGAGAAAAAATCCGGGCCCGAGGGAAAGGAGGAGTCCAGTGCGGTACGCGACCTGGGGCAAGCGGCAGACAATGTCGGGAAAAAATCCGCCCGCAACGGTAAAAGCAAAAAAGATCTGTCAGTTCTGGACCCCGCAGTCTGGACAGTGTTTGTTGAGGACAGTGCTTTTACTGGGGTGACCCAGGAGCTCGCCATGAATTTGTGCCCCAAGGCTTACGACCCGGAAACTCAGGTGCTGACGCTGTCCGTTGTGTCTGGCGTCGGTTCAATGCGCAGCCCTGCGAGACAGAAGTTGCTGGAGGAAAAACTGGAGGCATTTTGCGGGACTGCCGTGCGCCTGGAATTTACTGAGGACGGTGAGGCGCCGGGGGAAACGCCTGCCATGGCCCGTACTCGACGTGAGCAGGAAGAAAAAGAGCAAGCCTATAAGACCCTGATGGACGATCCAGCGGTTCAGGGGCTGGTGTCGGCATTTGATGCTACGGTGGTGCCGGAATCGGTCCGGCCGGGCAAACAACAGAGGAAGAGTGAATGAAGGGACCTTTGGGAAATATCATGAAGCAGGCTCAGGAAATGCAGGAAAAGCTT